>Ga0302266_10001567_pt1 | contig 20802 bp, 16 predicted proteins | sample III_Bog_E1_2_FD_194559 | JGI IMG/M metagenome (GOLD analysis project Ga0302266, IMG submission 194559) | Peat permafrost microbial communities from Stordalen Mire near Abisko, Sweden - III_Bog_E1_2 | ecosystem: Environmental > Terrestrial > Soil > Wetlands > Peat | place: Sweden: Abisko... | reverse complement strand
GAAGCGATTCGGGATCGTCGAAATAGGACATATCCATTCCTGACCCTCCGGTTGATGCGTTCCCTCAGGGGTTAAAAGCCCTCGTCCTTTTTGCTGCATTGCGGCACGACTGAAGTCGTGCCCTTTCAAAGCTTCACCCTTCGGATGATTTATGCCTCCACCAGGCCTTCTGCCAAGACTTTGGCGGCGGTGTCTATTGTTTCTCTTGTGATTAATTCTGTGGCGCACCAGAGGGTGGCGTTGCCTAGCTCGGGGTACCAGCGGGTCAGGTCGAGGCCGCCGATAATCTTCTCATCCAGCAGCCGTTTTCCCCATACCGAGGAATCCTCCACCGTGCTCAGCACAAATTCATGGAATCGCGGAGCGCCAGTGAACAGCAGCTTTGCGCCGGGTTGCGCGGCAAGCATCTGCGCGGCGTAATCGGCCTTGGCCAGGTTGTGCTCGGCTAACTCGCGGATGCCTTCCTTTCCATAAACGGCTAGGAAGATAGTAGCCATGAGCGCAACCAGCGCCTGATTGGTGCAGATGTTCGACGTAGCTTTCTCTCGCCGTATGTGCTGCTCGCGCGTAGCAAGCGTAAGAACGAAGCCGCGATAGCCATTCGAATCCACAGTCTGGCCGACCAGCCGACCGGGCATCTGGCGCAGGAACTGCTCCTTGGCCGCGATGACTCCGCAGAATGGCCCGCCGTAACTAAGCGCCACGCCAAACGACTGCGCTTCCATGCTCACAATGTCCGCCTCAAGGGGCGGCCGCACCACCCCCAGCGAGACAGCCTCCGCGATGGACACAATCAGCAGCGCCCCCTTGGCATGGGCGATAGCCGCAATGGCGGGAATGTCCTCAATGATGCCGAAAAAGTTAGGATTCTGCACCAACACGGCAGCGGTTTCATTCGTCACTTCGGCTTCAAGGGCTTCCAGATCCACGCGGCCAGTCTCAGGGTTATAGCCGGCAAGGGTCGAAGGCAGGCCCTGGTGCTTGGCGTAGGTGGCGAGGACTTCGCGATACTCGGGATGGACGGTGCGGGCGACGACGGCTTTGTGACGGCCAGTAACTCGAACGGCCATCATGACGGCTTCGGCTGCGCCGGTTGACCCGTCGTACATGCTGGCGTTGGCCACATCCATGCCGGTCAACTCGGCAATCATCGTCTGGAACTCAAAGATAGCCTGCAGGGTGCCTTGAGTTATTTCAGGCTGGTAGGGCGTGTAACTGGTAAGAAACTCGCCACGCTGCACCAGAGAGTCGATAATTACCGGGCGATAATGGCTATACGCGCCCGCGCCCAGGAAGCTGGCATAGCCGGTTGAGTTTTTGGCCGCCGCTGCGCGAAAGTAGTCGATGATCTCGCTCTCGCCCTGCTGCCGCGGCACGTCGAGGTCGCGGTTGAGGCGATACTCCTCTGGAATGACTTCGAAGAGTGAGTCGATGGACGCAGCGCCGATTTCGGCGAGCATCGTCAAGCGTTCGGCAGGCGATTTGGGTAGGTAGCGCATGGATGGTCACTCCGGAACCAGTTGTCAGTGTTCAGTTGTCAGTTATAAGTTCGCGGCGTGCGCGCCCTCTGGGTGCGGCCGCGGGACAATTGGAACATCCGAGACGGCCAGTTAATCCAAACTGTTCACTGACCGCTAATCATTGTTCACTGTTCTTCTGCGATAAACGCCTCGTACGCAGCCGCGTCGAGCAGGGCGTCAACCTCAGCGGGGTTCGAGAGCTCGACCTTGATGATCCATGTCTCGTGCGGAGCTTCGTTGATCTTGTCCGGCGAGTTCTTCAGCTCCTCGTTGATCGCGGTCACGGTGCCGCTGACCGGCGAATACAGGTCGCTGACGGCCTTCACGCTCTCAACCGACCCGAAAGTGGCGTGGGCCGTAACCGGGTCGCCCACCTTGGGAGCATCCACGTAGACAATGTCGCCCAAAGAGTTTTGCGCGTAGTCGGTAATGCCGATGGTTCCAATGGAGCCATCGACAGCGATCCATTCATGTTCGCGGGTATAGCGGAAATTAGCGGGGTAGGCCATGGCAGTTCCTTTCCTTGAAGAAGTAGTGTACGGTGCGGGGGGGGGGTGAGAAAAGGGCGGAACTTTGGATGGCGAAGGTGGGAGCATGGGGCTGGAACCCGAAGTGCCTCGATCCCTGACACCTGCTCCACCGTGGACTGAAGCTGTGCGCGGCCCGCACGTATTCTATTCAGTTTGCCGGGAGTGGAATTGCTATCTGAGGAAAGAAGAATCCAAGGAACAGTGCAGCGGGAAGCAAATTGGCCTCAAGTTCTTAATTCTAAGATATTGGTGCCGAAGAAGGGACTCGAACCCCCACACCCTTGCGAGTACGTGGACCTGAACCACGCGCGTCTGCCAATTCCGCCACTTCGGCACGGTTCACAAGTTCAGCGGCTTTCGCTGAACCGGCAGCATCTCTGAGTCTCGCAAATGGGGGACTCTGTGTCAAATGCGAGAATGCAGTCGCGATCCGGGCGGGAAGAAAGCGGTTGGGAATTCAAGGGGCGCCGGTAGCCTTAATGGAGAATTCGCTTGCAATCCGGTTCCGCAGAGAGTGCTTGAGTTGCCTCCACCCTGCGGTCATTTCCGGGATTCACATTCAGTCTTGCCTGGCGATTTAAACTATAGAGGTTATGAGCACACTGAAAGCCGTCCGCGGCACTCGAGACCTGCTGCCGCCGGAAACCTCACTCTGGAACCGCATCGAGACCACTGCGCGCGCCGTCTTTGCCCGCTACCACTTCGGTGAGATTCGCACGCCTGTGTTTGAGGACACTGCCCTTTTCGCACGCGGAGTAGGTGAGGAGACGGACATCGTTTCCAAGGAGATGTATACCTGGGAAGACCGGGCTCGGGCACAGTCGGAAAAGACACAATCTCTCACCTTGCGGCCGGAAAACACGGCCGGGGTGGTCCGGGCTTACATTGAACACCAGTTGGGCGAGACGGGCCAGTTGCAGAAGCTCTTTTACATCGGACCGCAGTTTCGCCGCGAACGCCCGCAGAAAGGCCGCTACCGGCAGTTCTCGCAGATTGGCGCGGAGGTGATCGGCCCGCCATCGGCAGGCAGCGAGAGCCCCATCCGCGATGCGGAGGTGCTGGAAATGCTGGCCACGCTGCTGGACGAACTGGGCATCGCGGGATGGACTCTGCACCTTAACTCCGTTGGCTCCGCAGCGGACCGGGCACGGTATAACGAGGCGTTGCGGGCCGCGCTCATTCCCGTCGTTTCGCAGATGTGCGTGGATTGCCAGCGGCGGGCCGTCACCAACCCGCTGCGCGTACTGGACTGCAAGGTTCCCGCGGACCAGCCGATCATTGAGACGCTGCCGGTGATTGCCGACTCGTTGGATGAGGCATCGCTGGCTCACTTTGCGGCGGTGACAGCGGCACTGGATGCGGCAGGTGTGCCTTACACGCGCAATCCGCGCCTGGTGCGCGGCCTCGACTACTACACGCGGACGACCTTCGAGTTCACGCATGGCGGCCTGGGCGCGCAGAACGCACTGCTGGGCGGTGGGCGCTACGACGGCCTGAGTGAAATGCTCGGCGGACCGAGGGCGCCGGGCATCGGCTTTGCCATGGGCGAGGACCGGCTGGTGCTCACGCTGCAGGCGCTTGAAGCTTCCCCGCAGCAGGTGGCCGACGCCTTCATCGCCCCACTGGGCGAGTCGCTCAACGCTGCCGCACTGGTTCTGGCCTGCGAGCTTCGCCGGGGCGGCCTGCGCATCGAACTCGGCGAAGGCGGTTTTCGGCTGAAAAAGTCGTTTGAAGCCGCGGACAAGACGGCCCGGCGCATCGTCATCCTGGGCGAGGACGAGCTCCAATCCGGTATTCTGACAGTGAAGACCTTCTCGACCGGCCAGCAGACCAAGGTGCCCCGCGCGGAACTGGCTGTTTTCCTCGCTTCTGCGAAAAGCTGAGGATGCACGCTGCCCAAAAACAGATTAGCGATCGAATTGAGAAATGCACGAACTGGCTACGAGAGCTGGCTGAGCCCCACGGGCTTTTTGTCGAATACAAGCCAAGAGCCGGAAGATTGATCCATGATCACAACTGGCGTTTCACTTTCGATGAGCCGCCGCAGATTTGTGGTGCAATCCACCTTCGCACTATCGAGATTACCCTGGCAGATCCTGAGATTTATGGGATATTGAACGAGCGGTTCGACTCGTTCCTTAGGTCGCGGAATGCCTCATAAAACAGGTGTTTTCTTGCATCTGTTTTGCGGGTCTCACGCTGCTTACAGTGAGAGAGCACCTAAGTCGTTCCGCTCCGAATTGCGCTCGTGACCCCAGGTAGGAGGGAACTCTATGCTACTTGATTTGGCGATTGAGCGGGCGGAAATCGTGCACAACCTCTTTGGCGATAAATCATTCACAACACTGCTCTTCTCATGCACAAATGGAGGAAATTGCGCAGTTGAAATCGGGAGGAAGCATGCGTTTTCTTGAGGGCACGAGCAAGGCCTTAAGCGTTGCGGCTTGAAATTGAGAGTTGCGCCGAAGAGTAGTTTGACAGATGAAAATATCGCAGTGCAGAGACTGAATCAAGAAATAATTGGGCGCTTGCATTTTATTCGAGTGAGATTCTCTCTTCGGATGAGATTCGCTCTCCGGCTCAACTGGAAGCCTCAGTTTTCCTCGACGATCACGTCTTCAACAGATTGCTCAATTCCCTGGAAAGGCAGAGGGGAATAAGTTCGGCGCTGCTTAGCATTTCAGGGAGAATGCTCAGATTTCAGCTTCCTGACTTGTACACATGGAGCATCGACAACGCTCAGGAGCCATCGTATGTACATATGACCAGATTGGAAATTATATTCTTATTGTTTGAGCACGAAGGAAACTCCTAATGCGCAAACTTGTTTTCAAAATCAGTCCACCAGCTTGGCGATCTCATCGAGGTCGAAACGCGCTTGGCTGCCTTCGAGCATAAAGGCGCGCTCGACGATCGGTTCCAGGCTGCCGGCGCGGTAGCGGTAGGCCGGCCCGTCGGGGTCGAGGACGAGGATCGAGCGAATCCCCATCGACTCGTACAGCACCCCCTTCTTCATAAATCCCTTGAGCGAGTCGCCGGGAGAAAGAACCTCAACGACGGCCACCGGCGGATTTGTGGCGATGGGTTCTACGGGGCGGGCACGATCGAGCAGCGTCACATCGGGCACCAAATAACAGTCGGCGGTGACCAGTACGCGCAACTCCGGACGCACGCGGATGCCGGCCGCGACTGCCTGTGCGCGAAACCATGCGCAGATTGCTTCTTGCCAAGCGGAGTGATCGTTCTCCCCCATATTCCTCTCCTCGACTTGCCCTCTGATGTACTCGGCATCCGGTGAATAGGAGCTGCGCAGATACTCTTCAACGGGGACAAAGACGGTTGCGGTGGCCATGTCGCTCTCCTTGTTCGCCATCATAGCGATGCTTGCGTCGAGGAAACAGGGAATTGGGGCCGGGACCGGCGCCGCTCAACCCGGAACCTGCTCCGTTATGATGAAGTAGATATGCCTCTCGATTTTCTAGGAAGCCTCGAACGTACGCATTACTGCGGCGATTTGCGCGCAGCCAATGCCGGCCAGCAAGTGGTTCTGATGGGCTGGGTCAACCGCCGCCGCGATCACGGAAACCTGATCTTCCTCGATCTTCGCGACCGCTCCGGTATCGCCCAGATTGTGCTCGATAAGGAACTGACCCCTGATGGACACCTGAAAGGCGAACAGGTTCGGCCGGAGTATGTGGTGGCCGCTGTGGGAAAAGTGCGTCTGCGCGACATGGACGCCATCAATCCCAAGATGCCCACCGGTAAAATTGAGATTGAGGCTACGCAGTTGCTTGTTTTGAACGACACGCGCCTGGCGCCATTTTCGCCGTCGGAAGAAGCCATCCAGAACGAAGAAGTTCGTCTGAAATACCGTTACGTGGACCTCCGCCGCCCTGAGATGCAGCGCAACTTCCGTCTGCGCCACGACATTACGCTGGCCATTCGCGAGAGCCTCAGCAGCCAGGGCTTTCTTGAGATCGAAACGCCAATCCTCACCAAGAGTACACCTGAGGGAGCGCGCGATTTTCTGGTGCCAAGCCGCGTGCATCCGGGCGAGTTTTACGCGCTGCCGCAGTCGCCGCAAATCTCCAAACAGATTCTCATGATCTCCGGTTTCGACCGCTATTTCCAGATCGCCCGCTGTTTCCGCGACGAGGATCTGCGCGCCGACCGCCAGCTCGAGTTCACCCAGGTGGACTTGGAGATGAGTTTTCCGCGTCAGGAGACCGTTTTCGCCGTCGTGGAGCAGTTTATGGTTGCTGCGTTTGCCGCGGCCGGCATCGCGCTGCCAGCGCCGTTTCCCCGCATTACTTACGATGAGTCCATGCGGCGGTTCGGGAATGACAAGCCGGACATGCGACTGCCCGGGCTAACAGATGTGCGTTCAGCCTTCCCCGACGAGGCTTTGGCGACGCTTCAAATCGATCCGGCGCTACCGGTTGTGGCGTTTCGCGTTCCCAACGTGGGCGAGTTGAGCCGGAGAGAGCGCGAAGAGAACCACCCCATCTTCGACTTGAAAAAGGGCGCCAAATTCATCGACGACTTCAGGCGCCTGGCCAAGGGATTCCCTGATTCTGCCGCCACCGTCCGCGAACTCGTTGGCGCAGCAGAAGCCGACTTCGTCATCATCGTGGCCGGCGACCCTGCGCACCCGGTAAAGGCTAGCGACACGAAATTTCCCGGGCGCCTTTCAGAGCGCGAGATCAATGTCTACGCCGCCGCCGGCAACTTTCGCACCGAGTTGGCGAAAAAGTATGCGGAGCGGCATGGAGCGTTCAAAGTGACCGACAAGGTCGTTGACTTGGCAGCCCTGCGTGGTGGCGGAAAGCTGCTAGATGACGCGAAGGTGAAGTGGGGAGCGGAGGCCATCGAAACTTGGCTGAACAGTGAGAAAGGCCCTATCGATGGGACGGAAGCGTTCCAGCCTATCTGGATTGTCGACTTCCCTATGTTTGAGTACGACCTGGCCACACAGAAGTGGATGCCTGCGCATCATCCTTTTACCGCGCCGCACGAGGCGGATATGGCCAACCTGCTCACCGATCCGGCAAGCGTGCGGGCAAATTGCTACGACTTGGCGATGAACGGCTTGGAGCTTGGCTCCGGTTCCATCCGTATCCATCGCAAAGACGTGCAGCAGCAGATTTTCCAGTCGCTTGGCATCAGCGACCAGGAAGCTCGCGCCCGTTTCGGCTTCTTTCTGGATGCGCTGGAGTACGGCACCCCGCCGCACGGCGGCATTGCGCTGGGATTGGACCGGATTGTGATGTTGCTAGCGGGCGCGGCAAACCTGCGCGAGGTCATCGCCTTCCCCAAATCCGCAAAGGCAATCGACTTGATGGCCGACGCGCCCACTACCGTCACGGACCAGCAGTTGAAGGAACTGCATATACGGGTGGCGCTGAAGAGCTAGTCTTGACACAGCGCGCAGCTACGCTGCGATCAATGCTGCAGGAAGGGCTGATCTTGCTTCGGCTCGATGAAGCGAGGCAGAAACTCTGGTGCAAGCATGGTCAAAATGCCAAATGTCCAAACTTAATGGCCCAGCAGCGGAACCGCGTGTTGTTCTGATGGAAGGTTGAATTGGCAGTAGAAGAACAGCCAAGAAGTTGTGACGCCAATGAGAATCGCCCCTGCCACAACACGTCGAACAATTCTTGGGGCAATTGATTTTAAGGAATAGAGGTAAATGAGCACCAGCGGAACTACCCACGCGCTCAACGAGAGTAGCCAATTTGATATGCGCGTGTCTGAGTGCCTGTCGAAGGCGGAAATTGGGACCGCAACAGCCTCAAAAGTGGCGAAGTACGCGCACTCCCACCCCGGCGCTGAATTCGGGCCCGACCAGAACTGCACGTTCCCAACAGCCGGGATGAAAAAAGCTGCCGCGAACAGACTGAATCCAGCAACGCGAAGCTTGAAAGGCCGTCATACCCTGTCCAACTCCGCAAACAGCTCGCTCAGGACCACACGAATCGGAGTGTCCGACACAACCAATTCGCCGGTTTGAACTTCTTCGAGGCCGCTTGAAGTGTACCGATAGACAATGCGCGGTTCGGGATCGATGACCCAAATGTGTTCCACGCCAAACTGTCTATACTCGGCCGCTTTCGACCGCACCGCCTGCAATGTATCTTCGGGCGACAGAATCTCGATGGCAATAAGCGGCGGCTGCGTTACGTAGCGCTCAAATCTTTCCCCTGCACGGACAACCAGAACATCCGGAACTCGGAAATTCCTCGCTTTGGTCTGCGTGCGAAGTTCAGGAAACACCTCGACTCCCCACTCCGCGCGCTTGATTGCGAAAAGGACCGTGAGATAGCGCTGAATGATGGAGTGCTCTTTCTCGCCCAAGTTCCGCTCCTCGATCCGCCCGTCGACAAACTCGCGGTCTGGGCTCCAACTCGTGCGGAGGTATTCCCGCACAGTCCAGAGTTCCTCCGAATTGGGCAAAGTAGCCATGCATCGATTATCGCGCCAAAGCCTCCGCGCCGCCACCCGAGCCCTGCGGCCCGCCCAAACTACTCCGTATCCACCTCAGCACCATTTTCCTGCTCGCCCTCCACTGAGATGCGCAGGCGGCGGAGGAAGTGAAGATCGTTTTGGGTGAACGGCGTACCCTCGCTGTCCACCTCCACAGCGGAATCGGCGTCGTCGGTGGTCGCCTTGGCAGAGACCTCGTTGAGGCCAATGGTGGCTTCCAGCATGAGCAGCACATCGAAGCCGTGCTTGCGGATATCCTGCACTACGCCGGCAATGTGCTCACTTTCTATCACCGACTCATGAATGGCCTCGCCCAATTGCTGAATCAGTTCGCGCAGACGGGATGTCACGGATACCTCCGGGAGCGGCGGCCGGCGCTCGGGAAAATGGGCGCGGTTGCGGCACGGGATTCCTATACCTTACTTCCGTTGCCGGTTGGGAGCAACAGGGAAGCAGCAACAAATCCGAAAAAAGTGGCTTTCCCAGGTTCGCTGCTACCATCATAGACGGAATGAAGCCTCACTCAGTTGGCCGCGCTCTCGGTATTGGCATGCGCATCGCCGGGCGTGTCGTCGGCCAGCGCGCTGCCGCGGCCGCACAAAATGCCTCCAGTTCCCCCGCAGAGCGGATGACCGCCGACAACACTGCGCAAAACCGTGCAACCGGGCAGGCCGCCGGGCAGGTTTCGAAAGGAGTCGCCCGCGGCATTGGTGGATTTCTGCGCCCATTTCGCCGCGTGGGTGGCAAACTGATGCTCGAAGTCACAGGCGTCTTCTTCCTTCTGCCCTTGGCCGTGTTTGCACCAGCGCTATGGCGCGCCAAGGCCAGCTATAGCCACGGCCCCGATCACTGGACGTTTGTCTTGTCCGCTGCGCTTTCCGCGCTGTTTCTTTATCTCAGCGGAAGTTCGTTTTGGCGGGCGTGGAGAAAGTGATACGTACCCCTGTGGTATCTATGGTTTAGGCGTCCCCGGCTGGCTCGGCCTTTGGAACGCCCAGACCGCGATTCCGACAATCGCCAAGATCAAAACCAACGCGAAGAGCCCTCCGCCACGACCACCGCCAAAACGGATCAACGCCAATGAATCTGTGAATGCAATCAACATATTTCCCCTCCACGGGCCTGGTCAAACTCCGGCCTGCCTGACAGTTGAGACACGATGCAGGTCAGCAAGTTGTGCCAAATCGTGCCGCTGATTGAGGGCCGCATCGGAAACTTCCAAATTTAATCTTCTTGAACTGCGTCGAATTAACGCTTTCCCCAACCGCCGCCACCTGGGGTCTCAACGCGCAAGACATCTCCAGAAGACAGATACCGGTTGCACTTGCCGGGTAGAAGCTCCTCCTCCCCACTCCCGGCTTTCACAATCAATGCGCGGCCCGGCGCGCCTTCCTCTCCGCCATCGAGACCATAAGGGCGGGATTCTCTGCGATCAGCCAGCAGCGTTACCTGCACATCCGCTAGCAGCTCAACCTCTCGAATCAGCCCATCGCCTCCTCGAAATCGCCCTTCGCCGGCCGATCCATCGCGGTATGAGTAGCGCCGCATGCGAAAAGGATAGGCATATTCCAGTGCCTCTATCGGCGTGTTCAGCGAGTTGGTCATATGAGTTTGAACGCCGGAAATACCATCCAGCCCAGGGCGCGCACCCATGCCTCCCGCTGCTGTTTCGTAGTAAGTGAAGGCCTCACCGGTTCGCGGGTCGATGCCGCCAATGGTCAGATTGCTCATGGTTCCCGCGCTGGCCGCCGGCACCTGCTGGGGCACCGCCTTTGCAAGGGCGCGAAGGAGTACGTCCACAATCCGCTGCGAGGTTTCCACGTTCCCACCTGCCACTGCGGCAGGCGGCTGTGCGTCCACAATGCTTCCAACCGGCGTATCGAGCGTAAGTGGCCGCAGAATGCCCGCTGTTGCCGGTGCATCCTCATCCAGCAGGCATCTCAGAGCATAAAAACAAGCTGACAGAGTTATGGCGCGAACTGCATTCACGCACCCCCCAACCTGAGTCGACGAGCCGGCAAAGTCCACGAGCAACTCTGCTGCATCCGGGTTGAATCGCAAGCTTACTGCTATCCTTCGCGGCGCATCGGTAACTCCATCGTCGTCCAGCCAGTCCTCCGCGCTGAAGTCACCGGCAGGCATTTTGCGTAACTCCGCGCGAACCAGCCGCTCAGAGTAATCCAGTAACTCGCCAGCTAGCGCATCAAGTTTCTCCACCCCGTACTTCTCAATCAATTGCAGGATCCGCTGTTCACCCACGCGGCAGGCTCCAATCTGCGCAGCAAGATCGCCCTCGCGCTCTTTTGGAGTTCGAACGTTCAGCAGAATCAGGTTGAGCATCTCACGGTCCAGAATGCCGCCACGGACAATGCGGATCGGTGGAATTCGAATGCCCTCCTGAAAAATCTCTCTCGCCGGCCCCATGGAACCCGCAAACATGCCGCCCACGTCAGCGTGATGCGCGCGATTGGAAACATAAAAAGCGGGCTGGGCTAGATTTGCCACCGCATCGCTCCCAACGAAGACCGGAAGCACCATCGTGATATCCGGCAAATGCGTTCCGCCGGAGTAGGGGTCGTTGAGAATCGCAATATCGCCTGGCGCGAACCGAATCGCGTCGATGGCCGCCTTCACGCTCATGGGCATCGAGCCCAGATGCACCGGCATGTGATCGCCCATGGCAATGGCTCTGCCCTGGCGATCGAAGATGGCGCAGGAGTAATCGCGCCGCTCCTTGATGTTTGGTGAAAGCGCGGTCCGCCGCAGCGCCGCGCCCATCTCCTCGGCAATGGAATGAACGGCACTCTGGAAGATAGCCAGTTCTATGGGATCGGCGGGCGCATAAGTCATGCCGTTTTCTCCTCACCGATAAATATAACCAGGTTTCCAATGCCATCCACACGGGCGCCGCAGCCGGGCGGCAACACCGTTGCCGAGGTATATTCAGTTATCAAAGCCGGCCCATCGATGCTATCTCCGGCGATAAGTCCATCGCGGCGATAGAGGCGCGAAGCTACAAATCTCCCATGGAAGAAAACATCTCGCGTTGCATAACACGCGGCGCTGCCGTCGCCCGGCACAGCATCCTGTTTGGCCGGTGACCAGGGCTCGCTTGGGGCCGTCATGCGCAGCCGCAGATTGACAATCTCCACCGGCCTGAGCTCATCGCAAAAGCCGTATCGTTGCCGATGCAAGCGGTGAAATGCCTCCAAGGCGTGCTCAGGAAATTGCTCATCGTATGGAACATTGAGTTCATACCCTTGACCGCGATACCGGATATCCAGGGTTGGATGCGCCTTGCCGTGAAGGCCCTCCGCCGCAAACTCGGCAATGCCGCGCCGCTCCATCGCCGCGAAGCTTTCCCCCAGACTGTCTATGACGTCGCCGGGCAGCATCACGGTCCGCGAATAATCCCGAACCGCATCCGCCAGCAGAATGCCAACCGCCGACAGCGCCCCCGGCATCGCGGGAACCAGCACCTTGGGAATGCGCAGCGCGCGCGCCAGGGAACAGGCATGAAGCGGACCGCCCCCGCCAAACGCCACGAGAGTGAACTGGCGAGGGTCGTGACCGCGCTCAATCGAGATCACCCGGATGGCCTTCTCCATCTGCGTCTCCACAACGCTCAGAATGCCCGCCGCAAACACCTCCACCGTAGCCAGCGGGCCCTTCTTCTCGTCCATGATCTGTTTGGTCCTGTCCCTGTGCAGCGTAACTCCGCCGCCAAGAAAGCTAGCCGGATCGAGCCGTCCCAACAGCAGGTTTGCATCGGTAACGGTGGGCATGGTTCCCCGGCCAAAGCATATCGGGCCGGGGTCCGCTCCCGCCGACTCAGGGCCGACGCGCAACATACCGCCCGCATCGAAGCGTGCAATCGATCCACCCCCTGCTCCCGCAGAGTGAATGTCGAGCATGGGCACACTCACAGGCTGGCCTGCAATCGCGGATTCGCGCGTAAGGTCAGCGCCCAATCCGGCCGCATCGGCCAGGAACACGTCGGTCGAAGTGCCTCCCATATCGAAGCCGATAATGCGCTCGAAACCAGCCCAGTGCGCCACCTTGCATGCGCCAATCACCCCGCCCGCCGGCCCCGACAATACAGTACGCACCGGCTCCCTCGCCGCCAGTCGCGCCGGAACAATTCCCCCCGAGGATTGCATAACCACCACGCTGCTGCCCGCGCTGTGCTCCCGCACCCGCTTCTCCATGCTCAGCAGGTAGCTCTCCATCCTTGGCGCAAGATAGGCATTAATCACGGTGGTCGATGCCCGCTCATATTCCCGAAACTCCGGAAGAATTCGATGCGAAGTTGAAACAGGTATTGGAAGGCGGCGCAGCGCGGATTCCACGCGCAATTCCGTCTCTGGATTGGCAAACGAAAACAGGAGCGAAATTGCCACCGATTCCGCTCCACATTGGCGCACGCTGGCAACCAGGGCTGCTAACTGCTCGTCCGTTGGAGAGCGGAGTATTTCTCCTTCGGCGCTAACTCGCTCCGGCACGCCGAAGCGGCAATCCCGCGGCAAAAGGCACACTGGCACAGGCGCGAACCAGTCGTAGAGCCGGCTTCGATTCTGGCGTCCAATCGCAATCGTATCTTCGAAGCCCGCAGTGGTTACAAACGCCACGCGCGCGCCCGTTCGCTCCAGCATCGTGTTTGTCCCAATGGTAGTGCCGTGCCGCACTTCGAGCACACTGGCCGAGTCAATCCGCGCAAGCGCGTCAAGCACTGCCAGCGATGGATCCACAGGTGTGGAGAATACCTTCAGAGCCCGAAGCTTTCCGTCCAGAAGATAGACGCAGTCGGTAAATGTTCCGCCGGTATCGATGGCTACGCGCAATTCGCTCCAATTTCGTCACGGCGTCTTCGCAAGCTTCGATAGCCGTACCTTGAACTCTAAAACATTCCGAACTCTAAAGCATAAGGCGCGAGACTCATTGGGACCGACACCCGGTGGAACCAGGCGTGAAACCACGAGTTCACGCCTGCCTCACAGTTCGCATCTTGAACACGATGGCGCCGGCCAGCATCAACGACACAGACATGGCCAGATATCCGGCGCGTGAGTTGCCGGTAAGCGCTTGCAAGAGTCCAACCAGCCATGTGCCGGCAAATCCGCCAAGCGCTCCGCAGCTATTGATGAGAGCCATAACTTCTCCAGCTACATTTTTCGGCAGGATCTCCGGCACTATTGAGAAGAATGGACCGTAAGGCGCAAACATGGCGCCGCCGGCAACAATCAGGAAAGCAAACGCCAGCCAGAAATTATACCCCGCCGTCATGAAAGAGATAAACAGCGCAATCCCGGATAACATCAGAAACGGACCTATGTAACTTTTCCTGTTGAGCGACCTATCGGACAAATGCGCGACGCACAGCATGAGAATAATCGCCAGCAAAAAGGGCGTAGCATTGAGCAGGCCAACGGACTCGATTCCTTGCGCCGATCCCGCCCGGATCATTGTGGGAAGCCATAGGACGAACCCATAGACACCCGCGCTCCAGCAGAAATACATGAAGCAAAGCGGAAGGACATCCGGCACACGCAGAGCGTCCATGAAGTTAGCCATTCGCGGAAGCGTCTGTTGCTCCATCTCAAGGTCGCTTGTAAGCTGGTCGCAACACTCCTTGCTCAACCAGATCGCATCCCGCGGGCGGTCACGCACCACAAGCACCCATACAAACGCCCATGCAATCGAAGGAACTCCTTCAAGAATAAACGTCATCTGCCAGCCAACCGCCTTGATCAGAAATCCGGTGACTGCGGACATCCAGAGAACAGTAACCGGGTTTCCAAGGAGAAGGATGGCATTCGCCCGCGACCGCTCCGCGCGCGTAAACCAGTTTGTGAGCAGAATCAGCATCGCAGGCAGAATCACGCTTTCCGCCACTCCCAGCAATAGCCTGTCGAGCGCCAGCAGCCAGAACTCCCGGATAGCACCTGTCAATGACGCGAGCGCACCCCAACTCAGGAGCGCGAAAAACACCAGCTTCGTTGCGCTTCCGCGCCGCGCATAAGCCGCTCCCGGAATTTGAAACAGAAAGTAACCCAGGAAGAACAGCGACCCTAGAAATGCCGACCGGGAATCGCTGATTTGCAGGGTCTTTGCAAGCCCGGCAGCCGCGCCGAATCCGTAGTTTGCACGATCGAGATATGCAAGACTATAGGTAACAAACACTGGCGGTAAGAGGTAAAACCAGCGGCGGCGCAATCCCATCGGCCATCTATCTTCCATTCGCACTTGTCCATTTGGCACACAAGCTTTATAGCATCCCCCTGGCCAACTACTCCAATCTTGAATCCGTCTTTATACTTGAGAATGGAAAGGGCTCCCCCATCGAAACCATCCCGCTCATGTCGGTACTGGAGACAGCAGACGCAGGCTTGTTCAGCGTCGCAACCCATACACGCGGGCCTGCCGGCCTTCTTCCCTTATCGCCGGAGATGCTGCTCACTGAGCCATCCGGGAACCTCTTCGGCCTAAGTCAAAGTGCCGGAATGGGGTGGGATCCGGGGCGCCTTCTCGATCCCGAGTTCCTTATCCTGAGCACCCACGGTGGCCTGCGCGCCGAGAGCGGCGAGCCCATTGCTCTCGGCTTCCATACTGGTCACTGGGAAGTCGGCTTACTGGTGGCGGAAGCTGCCCGTGAATTGAAAGCTCTGCGCGCCATTCCCTTTGCGGGAGCATGCACCGATCCATGCGATGGCCGCACGCAAGGCACAACTGGGATGCTGGACTCGCTCCCTTTTCGCAACGATGCCGCAATTGTACTGCGGCGCCTGATGCGTTCGCTGCCCACCAGCAAGGGAGTTATAGGCATTGGGACGTGCGACAAGGGACTGCCCGCCATGATGATGGCGCTGGCTTCTTCAGGCAAGAGCCCTGCCGTTCTTGTTCCGGGGGGTGTAACGCTTCTGCCCGAGTCTGGCGAGGATGCGGGCAAGGTGCAAACCATTGGCGCGCGCTTTGCTCAAAATCAAATCTCTCTGGAGTACGCCGCTGAGGTCGGTTGCCGCGCGTGTGCGTCGCCGGGGGGCGGATGCCAATTCCTGGGCACGGCGGCAACCAGCCAGGTGGTTGGCGAAGCGCTGGGGCTGGCATTGCCCCACACTGCGCTGGCGCCTTCGGGCCAACCGATCTGGCTCGATGCCGCGCGGCGATCCGCGCGCGCCGTTCTGCGGCTGCATCAGTTGCAAATGGGCGCCGAGGACGTGTTGACTCAACCGGCAATTCGAAACGCAATGGTGGTCCACGCGGCCTTTGGCGGCTCTACAAATCTTCTGCTGCATATTCCGGCTATCGCGCATGCGGCAAAGCTACAGCGGCCATCTGTCTCCGATTGGACCGAGGTAAATCGCCAGACTCCGCGTTTGGTGGATGCGCTCCCAAATGGACCCCGTAACTTCGCGACCGTGCAGGTATTTCTTGCCGGCGGCGTGCCCGAGGTTATGCTGCATCTGCGGGCTGCCGGGCTGCTGGATACAAGTGTCAAAACCGTATCGGGCGAAACTGTCGATGCTTGCCTGGATTGGTGGAAAGATGGCGAAAGGCGCTATGAATTACGCCGCGTTCTGAAACAACGCGACGGCATCGATGCTGACGATGTCATCATGTCGCCTAGCCGCGCCCGGTCCAGCGGACTAACTTCCACCATCTGTTTCCCAATCGGCAATCTAGCGCCGGAAGGCTCTGTAATCAAGAGCACCGCGATCGATCCTTCTCTGATCGACGACCAGAATGTTTATCGGCATGTTGGACCAGCCAGAGTTTTTGTTTCGGAAGCTTCCGCCATGGAAGCTATCAAGAGCGGCACAGTGACGCGGGGCGATGTTATTGTGCTGATCTGCGGAGGCCCGGCAGGCGCGGGCATGCAGGAGATCTATCAGATTACGGCAGCGCTCAAGCAACTTCCCCACTGCAAACACGTAGCGGTATTGACCGACGCGCGATTCAGCGGTGTCTCCACTGGAGCCTGCATTGGCCACATTTCTCCGGAAGCGCTGGCAGGTGGACCCATTGGCAACGTTCAGGAAGGCGACCAGATTGAAATAACAATCGATCGAGACAAGCTTTCTGGTTCCGTCAATCTCATAGGAGACGCAAGGGAGTTATTCGGGGCAGAGGAAGGCTCGCGCCGGCTCGCGGAAAGGATGCCTCGCCCTGACTTATCTCCGCATCCACAACTCCCGGACGATACTCGCCTCTGGGCTGCGCTGGTAAAAGCAAGTGGGGGTGTTTGGGCCGGCTGCGTTTACGACGTCGACATGATTATCTCGCGACTGGAGAAACAAAAGTGAAGCTCTACAGAACTAACAACGGATCTTACGTGGAACAGGGAGGCAGTTACTTTAAGATTCCCATTAAATCGTGGGATGGGCTGGTTACACACGACAATTTGCAAGACTATCTAGCATTGATCACCGAAAAGGGCGAGACCGCGAATGACTTTGCCTCCGCGCACATTCTGGCCCCCATAGGCAATCAGGAAGTGTGGGCTGCGGGAGTTACTTACTACCGCAGCCGCAGCGCGCGAATGGAAGAATCGAAGAGCGCGGGAGGCGGCGATTTTTATGATCGCGTGTATTCCGCAGAGCGGCCGGAGTTATTCTTCAAGGCCACCGCAAGCCGAGTCGCCGGCCCATGGGGCCATGTTCGCATTCGCAGCGACGCCAAATGGTCGGTGCCGGAACCGGAGCTCACGCTGCTCGTCAATCCTCGTGGCCAGATCGTCGGCTACACCGTCGGAAACGATATGAGCTCGCGCGATATCGAGGGAGAGAACCCGCTCTATCTGCCCCAGGCGAAAGTCTATGACCGCAGTTGCGCGTTGGGTCCGTGCATTCTCATCGGCAGCGATCCGCTGCCTGCCTCCACACCGATTCGCGTGGAGATAGCGCGCAATGGCCGCATGGAGTTTTTCGGCGCAACAACCCTTGCCGAGCTCAAGCGGAAACCTGAAACTCTCGTCGAATATCTCTTCCGGGATAACAGCTTTTCTTTCGGCACATTCCTGATGACTGGAACGGGTATCGTTCCTCCCGACTCCTTTACCCTGGCAAGCGGAGACCGGATTCGCATTACCATCGATCCCATCGGCACGCTCGAAAATGAAGTGGTACAAGGAAGCTGAATACTCCTTGAACCGGCCGGTGAATGGCGTCCTTTCGCGTGCCCTGGCAACGAGAGCCACGGTTTTGTTTCGGCCCCATCCTCACGCCGAGCGAATCCGCCGCGGCGTGAGGAGATGAAGTTTACTACTGGGCTTTGTAAGTGTATACGGTGGGCTGCCATGCTCCGGCGATGTATGAGTAGAGCGTGGAGTAAATCGTCTCGCCATTGGTGGGAAGACCACTAACAGTTACAGAGGTGAGCGTTGTTGCACCGCCGGAATAGAGGCTCTTCGCATTCGCACCGGAAGAAGCAGTGCCCAGGTTGAGCCAGTAGTACGTTACGCCGCTGCCGGCGGACCAGGTGAAAGTTACGCTCGAGCTTGTCAATGTGCTTGTCGGGGTGGGACTGGTTAGCGCAGCCGGCGTTGGAGATCCGGAGGCGGTGTAGGTATATACGGTGGGCTGCCATGCTCCGGCGATATACGAGTAAAGCGTGGCATACATCGTTTCGCCGTTGGTGGGAAGTCCCGTTACGGTGACTGATGTGGTTGTAATTGAGCTGCCGGAGTAGATGTTTTTCGAATTTGCTCCCACGTTTGCCGTGCCAAGGTTGAACCAGTAGTCAGAAACTCCGCCGCCGGGCAACCATGTAAAGGTGGCACTGGAGCTTGATAATTTGGTACTCGGAGTGGGAGTTGTAAGCACAGCCGGCGTTTGCGATCCAGATGCGGAATAGGTGTACACGATTGGCTGCCAGGCTCCCGCAATATAGGAGTAGAGCGTAGCGTAGAGTGTCCCACCGTATTGCGGAATGCCAGTTACGGTTGCCGTGAGCGCTGTGGTTGACCCTGAGCTATAGATGTTCTTGGCGTTGGCTCCGGAGTCCGCTGTGCCGAGGTTGAACCAGTAGTGTGTGATCCCGGTTCCGGGTGTCCATGTAAAGGTTGCGCTTGAGCCCAGCTTGGTTGTCAGCGCAGGCTGGGTCAGCACCGCAGGTCCCGTGGCATAGAGACTGTAGACGGTGGGCTGAAAGGCTCCGCCGATGTAGGAATAGAGAGTGGCGAAAATGGTTTCGCCGTTGGCTGGCAGGCCAGTTACAGTCTCGGATAGCACTGTGATCGGGCCTGAGTTATAGATGTTTTTTGCGTTGGCGCCCGAGGCCGCGGTGCCGAGATTGAGCCGGTAGTTTGTGACACCGGTGCCGGGCGTCCAGTGGAAGGTGACGCTGGAGCCGGTAAGTTGGCTGCCTGGCGTGGGCGAGGTCAGCGCGGCCGGGACAACCGCAGGGGGTGGTTTGAGCGCAAGGGTGACGATTTCGGGAACCGCGACTCCGCTACCAGTACTGCACTGCCCGTAATAACTACCTGCCGAGGTGGTTGGACCATCTTCTACAAAGTTCTCGTAGCCAGTAGTTGGGGCAGGCAGCGCGGTCCAGGTTATAGGCGCAGTTCCAGGCGTAAATACGTAACCTCCGGGCGCTACGCAATAGGACCAAAGCGTATCCGAAGCGGAGGTTGTCGTGAACGACGGTGACGAGAGACTTGGCGTGGTCCAGTTCGTAGCAACTGCAAACGCTGTGCCGTCCAACGGAGAAGTTGCTGTATTTGAATACTCATAGACGCTCAGCCAATAGGATTGATTCGCACTGACTGTAGCGGTTATCGAGATTGTGCCGGCGCTTGTGTTGGGAAGAATATAGGCCGAAATTGTCGCGCCATCCTGTACCGCAAGGGTAGGCGTTCCAGATGACGATGTTACGACTGCCGATTGAACAATGCCGGAACCGACAACTGCGATAACCAGTGTGTGTCCCGCGCCTACTCCATTCAGCGTGCAGGTCGCGGATGTGGTGAAGACCGCTTCCAAGGTGCATGCCTGTACATAGTCCGGTCCCGCAAATGGGAGGTTGATGGTGTATGCCGCCGAGCCCACCGCACTATTCTCGTATCCAGTCGCCTCGGCAACGGCATTCAGCGTCTCCGTCACACCGACTGTAACGGGAGTCGTGTACTTAATCGCCGTGGCGCTGGTGGCGGGATTCGATCCATCGGTTGTGTAATAGATGACCGGGGAACCAGCGGTCGTCGTCGTGCTGATCGCAACAGACTGTACCGAAGTATATGTATTGGCTGGCGGGTTGAAGGTGGGCGTAGCAGCTACCGGCAGGTTAATGGTGTAAGACGCGGTTCCCTCTGCGCTGTCGCTATATCCGGCAGCCTCGGCGACGGCATTCAGCGTCTCTGTCGAGGCGACAGTAACAGGGGTTGTGTACTTCACGGCTGTCGAACTGGTCGCCGGGTTGCTTCCATCCGTAGTGTAGAAAATCACTGGGGACCCTGCCGTCGTTGTGGTGCTGATAGTCACCATTTTTACTGCGGAATAGGTGTTGCCGGGCGGGTTGAATGTGGGTGTTGCTGCCAGCGGTCCGATACCATAAGCCGCAGAGCCCACGGCACTGGTTACATAGCCGGTAGCAGTAACAATCGCCTTCACGGTCTCGGTGTTAGAGACCGTGATCGCGCTTGAGTACAGCTTGGTTGTGCCGGTAATTGGATAAGTCGGCGTACTGCCGTCCGTGGTGTAGTAAATCTTCGGCGATCCGTTCGTTGTCGTGGTGCCGATACTCACTGTCTGTGCCGAGCTATAGTTACCGGCCGGGGGGGTGAACGTCGGCGTTGCCGCAACAGCCGCGTAATCCACCGCTCCAACGGTCATCGGATCGAGACGCGGAATCAGCGAGTTGGTTGGGATGGCATACTGCCAGCGCACAGGCATGGTTGCCAGCACACCGCTCAGTGCCGTACCTGCTTCAATGGCCGCCGATCCCGCGGGCGGAACCAATGTGGTGGCGTTATACGGCTCCGTACTGGTGGTGAGATAGTTGGCGTTGCTAAGCCCATAGAGGTGAGTGTTGAGTGGAACGCTCAACGGCCAGAGGCAGGCACCGTCGCATTGGTTCGACCAGCCTTCGTTGGTTGCCTCATTGTAGGGGGCTCCCTCGATGGGGGGCTGGATGGTGAAAGTGCCGGAGAGCATCAGGTTGGTTGTGGCATCCATGATGATTGTGGAGACCGAGCCGAAGGCCATCTGGATGTTACTGGCGTAGGATTGGGTGCGCGGCCATAATATGTTGTTGCGGGCGTCTATCCTTTGCGG
>Ga0302266_10001556_pt1 | contig 20895 bp, 26 predicted proteins | sample III_Bog_E1_2_FD_194559 | JGI IMG/M metagenome (GOLD analysis project Ga0302266, IMG submission 194559) | Peat permafrost microbial communities from Stordalen Mire near Abisko, Sweden - III_Bog_E1_2 | ecosystem: Environmental > Terrestrial > Soil > Wetlands > Peat | place: Sweden: Abisko... | reverse complement strand
GGCCTTACGAAGGCACTCGGTCTCGAGAAGTTCACGTATTCTCCTACCGGCTTCATGCAGATGATGTTCCTTGATCCTTCAGGCTTCGACCAGCAGCACTATGTATTCAGCTACGTTCGCCGCGAGTTCCTGGGTTCGGTCCGCACATGGGTTTTCGATGTGCATCCCAAGGTTGCCGGAGCGGGCCGGTTCTATGGCCGCATCTGGATTGAGGATGAGGATGGCAACGTGGTGCGGTTCAACGGAACCTACACCGGATCATCCGCCGAGGATGCCGCGAAGTTCTACTTCCACTTCGATAGCTGGCGCATGAATGTGCAGCCCGGAGTTTGGCTGCCGGTCGCGGTCTACGTTGAAGAAACAACGCGCGTCAATAGCGAGAAATCAGTGGGTCTGAAGGCGCAGACGCACTTCTGGGGCTACTCTCTCAAGCTTCCTACGCGCGACAGTGAAAACGTCAGCGTGAAGGTGGACGACGCAGTTAATCAGACCGACCAATCTTCAGATGTGGGACCGCTGCAGGCCACGCGCGCGTGGGTAACGCAGGCTGAAAACAACGTGATCGATCGCCTGGTGGAAGCCGGCCTGGTTGCGCCACTGAATCAGGGCGGATATGAAAACAAGGTCATGGACCAGATTGTCATTAACCTTGTGGTGCCCAACAATCTTGCCTTCACCGATCAGATCCACACCCGCATCCTGCTCACCGACACCATTGAAGCCACCACCGTCGGCAACACCCTTCTTATCAGCAAAGGCCTCCTCGATACGCTGCCCAACGAGCCTGCCATCGCCTCAGTCATCGCCATGGAACTGGCCCACGTAGCCATGGGTCACCACATCGACACGCGCTACGCGTTCAACGACCGCCTGCTCTTCCCGGACGAGTCGAGCTTCCAGAAAATCAACATGTATCACTCCGACCACGACAACGACGAAGCTGCAAAAAAGGCGATGGAGTACCTTCAGAACTCGATGTACAAGGATCAACTGCCAACCGCCGGTCTCTACTACGCGGCGCTGGTTGACCGCGAGAAGCAGCTGAAGGCCCTCAACACCCCCAAGCTCGGCGATTCGCTGCTGCGCGCCGATGGCACACCGTGGATGGTCGACCTGCAGAAGATGTCACCCAAGCTGAACTGGGACGACCTGAACCAGAGAGCGGCGAACCCGCTCGGTTCCTGGCTCAAGACTGATCCCTGGGACGACAAGGTGCACCAGTTGAGCGCGAAAGTTTATGCCTACATGAACGCTCGCGACAAAATGCCCTTCGAAGTCACGCCGATTGTCTACCGGCTCCAGCGCTATGACGAAGCCCGCGCAGACGTACCCGCGGCCGCGCCCACAGCACCGGCGCCCGGCGATACGGCTGCTCCGCCCGCTGACGCTCCGCCGCCACCACCACCGGCTGCGCCAACCCAGTAAGAACAGCGAATCTTTCAACAAGGCCCCTTGCCGATGTGAGCAGAAAACACTCACCCGGCAAGGGGTTTTCGCTTGTGTGCAGTTCAGGCCTGCAAGCATCTCCGACCGAGGCAAGTGCTTCCTACAAAAGGAACCATCAGGTTGCGGCCAGCCGCGACTTGCTTTCACAATGACTGGATATACTGAATGCCTATGAAGTTAATAGCAATCTTTTTGCTCTTATCAGGTTTTTTCGCCGCCGGCAGTTTAGCGGCGCGCGCGCAAGTGGCACCGGCGGGGTATGGACGAACGTTCTCCGTAACTGCGGGTGGAATGGTGTCAGGGTTTCAGCCCGACTACGCCGGCGGAGGCATTGCCGAGACAAGTCCCAACCGCCTGTACGGCATGGGGACCTACGTCGACATCCGCTTCACCCACTGGTTTCAAATTGAGGCCGAGGGACGCTGGCTGCGTTACAACCAACTGGCGAACATCAATGAGAGCAACTACCTGATCGGACCCCGCCTGCCCATTCAAAAACTCCACTTCTGGCGGGCGACACCCTATGCCAAGGCGCTCATTGGCTTGGGCAAAATGAACTTCGAATACAACTACGCCACCGGCCAATTCACAGACATCGCTTATGGAGGCGGGCTCGACGTGAAGATCAACCGGCGTCTCAGTGTCCGTGCGATCGACTTTGAGTACCAGCAGTGGCCGAAGTGGATCAACGACGAGCAGCTGTTTCCCTATGGCGTCAGTGTCGGCGTCGGCTACAAAATCTTCTAGCCGGAAGCGGAAAGCCCTGCCTTCCGGCAGGGCATTCAGGAATCATCCCGCTCCTGCTCCCACTGGTCAACCGGGTAGCGATCGAGCCGGTCTTCGCGGCTCTCCCGCTCTTCCTGCTCGCGGCGCCTCTCGCGTTCTTCGCGCTCCTCGCGGCCGTCGCTCATTGCTCTCCCTCTGCTCATTTTAAGAGAGCCGTGGGCGACATTCCAGTGTGCGACGAGTTATTGCGCGCCATCTTTCCGGAGCGACGCCTGCAGCTCAAGGACCTGCAACTGCACCTGCTTGACTTCTTTCAAAATGTCCACCTTGGTTCGATACATGAGATACCTCAGGCCCGTAGACAGGGCCGCGAGAAACATAAGCCCCATCATCGTATAAAACGTAAGGGCTGCGCGAGGGTCGAGCCTTTGGCCCCAGTTGGAACCGGACATAAACAACAAGACAAATGCACTGATTAAAAGAGTCCCGTAGGACCGTTTTTCCCACGAAAGAGCCTTCTCGTGTTTCGCCAGCAAGACGGCCGTTTCTTCGCGATAACCCGCCAGATTCTCAGGCCGTGGCAAACGTGCCAGCAACCGTTCACGCAAACCATCACTTCCCTTTTCCATCATCCCCTCCGATCAGAATCTCTTTCATTGCCCGCTTCGCATAATGCATGCGCGATTTCACGGTGCCCACCGAGCACCCCACGACTTCAGCAATCTCCGCAATCGACAAGTCCTCAAGAAAATGCAGCACCAACACCTCGCGATGCCTGAGCCCGATCCGGCCCAATGCCCGGTGGATCGCGGAAGCATCTTCCTCGGCAAACGAGGGCTCTTCGGCCTCATCGAAATCCTCAAACTCAATCTGCTCCGCCCGCTCCCGGGAAGCATTGTTGCGAATCCGATCCACCGCAACACCATGCGTGATGGCGTAGAGCCATGAGCGCAGCGACCCTGGATCTTTCAGCTTGTGAATTCCCCGCAGCGCCTTGATCCACACTTCCTGCAGCACATCGAGCGCGCTATCCGTGCTCCCCGACAGGCTGGTCGCGTAGTACAGCAGAGGCCGCTCCATCACTGCGATCAGGTCCTCGAACGCATCGGGCTCTCCGGCCTGGCAACGCAACGCAAGCCACTCGTAGCGCGCTCGGGTTTCAGCGTCTGTGTGCATTCATCTTTTATGTCGAAGGAAAGGGACTGTGGGTTCAATTTACAGAATGAATATCTTTTACGCTGTGGTCCTTCGCACGCAATAAGACCACTCGCGATGAGTGGCCCTTATGATCCCTGCAATCGGAGACTCGTATCTAGAGCAGGTCTATGAAATCGTCAACAGACATGCCCGCAGCCCTGATCAGCGCACGCAAGGTGCCGACGGAAAGTTCTTTATGCTGGGGTATTGAGAGATTGGCTCGTTGGCCGGGTTTCGACAGGACAAGATGGCTGCCCACCTGCCCCATAGCCAGCCATCCAGCTTTACCGAAGGCTTTGGCAGCTTCTTTGCCTGAGATATTGCCTAACTTGCCCAAGCCTAAACCGCAACGACGAGCGGAGTCTGACCGACTGGAAGCATGGCGCTAACGGCCTTCTGATCCTCGGCCCACAGCCAAGCCGTGATAGCTTCCCGAATGTTCTCCAGGGCATCTTTCTCGTCCTTGCCCTGCGAGACACAGCCGGGAAGGGCTGGACACTCAACTACAAACCAGCCATCCTCGGCCTGCTCTAAAGAAACGTGAAAGATCATGGACCCGCTCCAGTTTTTCCGCTATGCCGGCGAAGGCGATCCTTCCGGATAGCTCGGTCCGCCGCGTGATTCCGGCTTCAGCACCTGTTGAATGCCGTCGCCGCCTTTGTCGCTGGGCGAAGCCAGCACCGAGCGCATCGGTGGCAGTGTTTGGCCCTCAATGAGCATCCTTACCTCTTCGGCATCAATCGTCTCCCGCTCAAGCAGAGCGGCGGCGATGCGGTGCATGGCGTCAGAATGCGACTCCACAATCGAGTGAGCCGATTGGTAGGCTTCGTCGATCAGGCGGCGTACTTCCAGGTCAATCTGCCGCGCTGTCTCTTCACTGAAGTCGCGATGCTGTGCAATCTCACGGCCCAGGAAGATTTGCTCTTCCTTCTTGCCAAAAGTCAGCGGACCAAGCCGGCTCATGCCGTATTCGCACACCATGCGGCGGGCCAGGTCGGTTGCACTTTCAATATCGCTTCCCGCGCCGGTAGACATCTGGTTGAGGAAGATCTCCTCAGCCACACGGCCGCCGTACGCGATGGCCAGGTTGGACTCAAGATACTCACGCGTGTAGTTGTGCCGGTCGCCAGGCAAAAAGATGGTGACGCCCAGGGCCATGCCGCGCGGAATGATGCTGACCTTGTGAATCGGGTCGGAGTGCTCACGGCGGAACGAGACCAGCGCGTGGCCCGCTTCGTGATAGGCGGTGACACGCTTCTCTTCCTCGGTAAGCAGCATCGACTTGCGCTCCGCACCCATCAGGACCTTGTCCTTGGCCAGCTCGAAGTCGTACATGGTAACCTGCTTGCGGTTCATGCGCGCAGCGCTCAGTGCAGCCTCGTTGACCATGTTGGCCAGGTCGGCGCCACTGAACCCCGGTGTTCCACGAGCCAGCACGTTCAGGTTAGTGTCGTCGGAAACGGGAACCTTCTTCACATGCACGCGAAGGACTTCTTCGCGCCCGCGCACATCGGGCAGGCCAACTACCACGCGGCGGTCAAAGCGGCCTGGCCGAAGCAGCGCGGGATCCAGCACGTCCGGCCGGTTAGTGGCCGCGACAAGAATCACGCCGTCATTCGATTCAAACCCGTCCATCTCAACCAGCAACTGGTTCAGAGTCTGCTCGCGCTCGTCATGTCCGCCGCCCAATCCTGCGCCACGGTGACGGCCAACAGCATCGATTTCGTCGATAAAGATGATGCACGGAGCGTTCTTCTTGCCCTGCTCAAACAGGTCGCGAACGCGGCTGGCGCCCACGCCTACAAACATCTCCACAAAGTCTGAACCGGAGATCGAGAAGAACGGCACATTGGCCTCGCCGGCCACAGCCCGAGCCAGCAAAGTCTTGCCGGTTCCCGGAGGCCCCACCAGCAGCACGCCTTTGGGAATGCGGCCACCTAGTTTTTGGAACTTCTGCGGCTCACGCAGGTACTCGATGATCTCCTTCAACTCTTCCTTGGCCTCATCCACGCCGGCCACATCTTTGAAGGTGACCTTTTTCTGCTGCATGCTGAGTAGGCGCGCACGGCTCTTTCCGAATGACATCGCCTTGTTCCCGCCGGCCTGCATCTGGCGCAGCATGAAGAACCAGATCGCCCCCAGCAGAACAAACGGTCCCACATTGATCAGGATGGGGACCAGCAGATTGCTCTGCGGCTCTTTGATGTCGAAGCTGACCTTGTTGGAACGTAGTTCCTTGGTCAGGCTGTCAACATTGTTCAAGGAGATGGTTGTGTGGAACGGATCCTTTTGGCCCTTGACCTGGCCGTGAACGTCGGTTCCCTGAATGGTGGCGTTTTGCACCTGTCCCGCATCGATCTTGTCCAGCAGATCGGAGTAACCAACCTCCACGGGTTTTCCCATGGTGGCGTTCTTCTGCCACACGGTAAAAAGAAGCATGAGGCAGGCTAGGATAAACATCCAGAACATGATCGTCTTTACGGTCGAATTCACCAGGACTCCTCTTTCCCGGCGGGGGGAAGTGCGTCAAAACCTCCATCTCCGCCTACACCACTCATTGGACGCGCGCCCCTTCCTATAAGTCACAGAAAGTTCACACTGTCCGGGCGGCAGACACGGGCACCTGTCCGCCAGAGTGAGCAGTATCATCGATTGTACTCCGAAGCATGGATATCGTGTAGATATCTCGGGCTCCAGACGAACCGAAGTTTGATTTCCGCAAGGCCCACCAGTAAAACCGAGCCGGGATTCATCCGGGACCAACCACCGTGTCGTCCAGCGGCGTAGCTACCACTACGATTCCCTGCTCCGGCTCCAGTTCCACCCCGCGCATCCACGCAATCCGTCCGTCCACTTCCAGCACCGGCCACCGCGAACGTCCCGTCCCCGTCACACGCAGCCGCTCCAGCACTTCCTTTACTTTCCGCGGGCCGCTGGAGTAGCGAAGCCTCACTCGATCTCCGGGACTCCAGTTGCGCAATACGGCGGTTCTGCCACGCAGCGAGACATCCTCTGCGGCAACCTGCACCCGCAGCCCGAACCGCGGCGCCACAATCTCCCCTGGAATCAACACACTGAATTCTGAATCGCCGCCATCCTCGCTGCTCTCCGGCGCAATCTCCAGTCGCAGTTCGCGCGGCGTACGCTCCGCCCGCAAACCACCCGCCAACTCCCTCTTTTGCCCCGCGCGTCCAGTCAGCGCCAGCGCCCGCAGCGCCTCCGTACCCCCAAAATCCAGAGTCTCCCCCAGCGATTCGGCCGCATGGCGCAGCACACGGCGCTGCAATGCGGGATGCAGCGCCGCCAGTCTTGTCACATCGATGGCCAGCCCCTCGCCGGCCGCGCGCCCGCCACCACGAACCGGCCTTCCCGCCATAACCAATTGCGGCGTCCTCGCCAACTCCGCCTGCCACCACGCCTCCTCATCTCGCGCCAAAACCGCCATCTGCGCCAAATGCTCCTTCAGCCGAGGATTCCACCCCTCCAGCAGCGGCAAAAGCTCGTTCCGGATGCGATTCCGCGTATACGCCGCGTCCCGATTCGACGAATCCTCCCGCCATTCCTGCCCAAGAGATCGAAGATAGGCTTCCACCTCAGCCCGTGTAGCACCCAGCAGCGGACGAACAATCCGACCCTCCGGAAAGTTCACCTGCGGATGGATCCCCGAAAGCCCCTCCGTCCACGCCCCGCGCAGGAATTTGCCCAGCACCGTCTCCGCCTGATCGTCCAGCGTGTGCGCCGTGGCAACAGCATCCACCTCGCCCGATGCCAGCAGCTTTCGGAAAAATGCGTACCGCAGCCGGCGCGCCGCCTCCTCAATTGACTCGCCAGCCTTCCCGGTTTCCCCATCCGCCTTAGCCTCGGCCGCAGTATCCACACGAGCCTCATGGAATGCCAACCCGAGCCCCGCCGCCAACGCGCGGGCAAACTCCAAATCCCCGTCCGCCTCAGCCCCCCGCAGCCCGTGGTGCAAATGCGCCACCTGCAGCACCAATCCCAGCTCACCGCTCCGCTCCGCCAGCGCCCGCAGCAGGGCCAAGGAATCCGCGCCACCGGATACCCCAACCGCCAGTCGCAACCCCGGCCGCAGCAACGAAGTATCCAGCGTCAAACTCGGTAAGGTCGAGGCCCGCATGCCAGAATCATACGGCGTTCCCCACGCCAGACGAGGATGGTTATACTGGAGCGCATGTTGCAGACACGCGCAGTCACCGCGGCCGATGCCGCCCTCGTCACCGCCCATCGTCGAGCCATGTTTGCCGCCATGGGCCGCACCCAGGACTCGATCCTCGACGCCATGAGCCGCAATTTTGAGCCCTGGGTCAACCGCATGATCGTGGAAGGCAAATACGCCGGCTGGATTACCGAGGACGCCGGCCGTGCCATCGCCTCCGCCGGCCTGCTGGTGCTCGACTGGCCCCCCCACCCTCTCGATCCCGCCTGCGAGCATCGCGGCTACATGCTCAATGTCTTTGTGGAACCGGAGTATCGCAAGCGCGGCCTCGCCCACGCCCTGGTCGATCTGTGCCTCACCGAAGCGCATCGCCGCGGCCTGCGTGTCGTGGCACTCCACAGTTCCGACGCCGCGCGCCCCGTCTACGAGTCCTTCGGCTTCCGCACCACAAACGAAATGTTCTACGTCGAGCCCGTGGAGGGATAAGTCGTCCGGGCTTTCAAGCATGAATCGCAGGTGCCCCCTGTCCCTCGTCCGTCGCGGCGCAGGGAGAGGGGAGACAACGAGTTCCCCGACTCGAGCCCCCGTTGTATACTTCACGCTCATGCAGGTATTCACCATCATTCCCGCAGCCGGACTCGGCACACGGATGGCCGGAGCCCAGCCAAAGCAGTTCATTGCCCTCAACGGCATTCCCATCCTGATTCACTCGCTCCGGGCCTTCGCTTCCGTAGAACGGGTAACTGGCATTTACGTGGCTGTCCGCAAACCGGAGATGGAGCGCGTCGAAGCCCAGATCGCGGAATACGGCCTTGCCGACCGCGTCCGCGTTGTCGAAGGCGGCGACAACCGCCAGGAATCTGTCTCCCACGCCCTCGCCGCCCTTCCTGCCCGGCATGAAGATATTGTGCTGGTCCACGACGCGGTCCGCCCGCTCATTGACGCAGCCACCATCGAGCGCACCATTGAGGCCGTAGATCTGCACGGAGCGGCCATCGTAGGCCTGCCCGCCGTCGACACCATCAAGCAGGTGGAACGCACCGCGCACGGCGCCCTGGTCGTATCCACTATCCCGCGCGAATTCGTCGTGCTCGCCCAAACTCCGCAGGGTTTCCGCTACGGAATGCTCAAACGGGCCTATGCCGAAGCCATGGCCGACGGCTTTGTTGGCACCGATGAGTCATCCGTTGTCGAGCGCGCCGGCCAATCGGTGGCCGTGGTACCGGGTTCTCAGGTTAATCTGAAGATTACCAAGCCAGGCGATCTGGAACTGGCCGAGTTCTACCTTCGGCAAATGAGCCAGTAACTCCGGCTGGGCCGGGCAGCGAAGAGTAGAAAGTCTGAAAAAGGCTCTACTCCCAGCGCCCGCAGGCAACTTCAGGATAGGCACGGTCACCCATGAATACACGAATCGGTTTTGGCTGGGACTCGCACGCATTCAAGCCCGGCGTCCCGCTGCGCATTGGCGGACTCACGCTCGACCACCCCGAGGGCCTTGCCGGCCACTCGGATGGCGATGTGCTTCTCCACGCAATTACCGATGCCCTGCTTGGCGCAGTGGCCGCCGGCGATATCGGCACCTATTTCCCCCCCGGTGACCCCCGCTGGAAAGACGCCGACTCGGCCGTCTTCCTCAACCTCGCGCTCGAAGAGCTGGAGCACGCCGGCTACCGCATCGTGAACATCGACACCACGCTCGTACTTGCCGCTCCCAAAATTTCCCCCATAGCCGGTGAAATGCGCGCGCGCGTCGCCGACCTGCTGGGCGTTGAAATTGACCAGGTCAGCATCAAGGCAAAAACCCCTGAGGGCATGAACCTCGACCACGTGGTCCAATGCCATGCCATCGCACTGGTGGAGCGCTCCATCAAACCCGAAGAACTTGCCAGCATGTCAGCCGTAATCGAAACCCAGCGCCAGCTTGAAGATGTGGTCGAAGACCTGCTCAGCTCCGTGCATGGCGTACCCAAAAAGCGCGTGGTGGTGCCCGTCTACGACACGGAAGACATTACGTAAGACAGTTGTCAGTTTTCAGTTGTCAGTTGCGCAAACCCAACTGGGTGCCCACAAATGCTCCGTGCCCCATCCATCGAGCGTAGTTTGATCGATGGGTGGGAGACCACAAGACCCAACCGTCGGCCAACGGGCCTTCCAATCTTCCATTCTTCTTTTAGCGAATTACAGGTGCGGCACCTGGTACCTAAGAATCTGCTCGTCCACCGTCACCAAAACCATGCCCCCAAGCTGCGCCTGCGCCACTAGCAATCGATCAAAGGGATCCCGATGGTATTGCGGCAACTCGCCAGCCCACTCCGCCTCCGCAACAGTAATCGGCAAGGCGCTGAAACCGTGGTTCGCAATTGCCTTTGCCACTCCCCGGCCAAATGTCAGCTTCCCTGACGACCGTTTGATGGCAATTTCCCAGACTGTCACTGCACTCACAAAGATCTCGTTTTGTGGCGAAGCAATTGCCGCTCGAAGCGCTTCCGGCAAATGCGCGTCGTTAGAATCCCACCACAGAAATGCGTGCGTATCGAGCAGCAGCTTCATTCCCTATAGCCCGAAATCCTTGAGCACATCGTCCGGCAGCGGAGCGTCGAAGTCGTCCGCGATATACGTAATCCCAAGCAAATTCTGCCCAGGCTTCCGCGCCACCGCCGGACCGGTCACGAACGGCACAAGCATCGCCATTGGCTTGCCTGCCTTGGCAATCACAATCTGTTCCCCCTTCGCAGCCCGATCCACAAGCGCAGAAAGCTGAGTCTTGGCTTCATAAAGGTTCACTTGATCCGTACCCATCGTGTTACCGCCTCCAAATGGATTCTCCTCACCATCGCCAAGAAAGTACTCAAGCGGAATATCCTTCTCCCAATCGTCGACTAAGAACTCAATCCCAAGCAAATTCTGTCCAAACGGGAGCGGTTGCTTCCCGTCAGCTCATCCTCCGGCTCGGGCGATGACTTCGTTTCTGCGGACATAAGTTCCACGCCTTAAACCTTAGAACTCTGACCATCTCGAAGCTTGGTCAAGTTGGTCAATCAACCCTTAATTCTCCTCCAAATCGATTGACTTGGTCAAGTTGGTCAATATACCAGTGTTGACAAGCATTCGATTCTGCCCAACCTGTGTTTTTCCATTGCGATTTTTCCCCATTCGCCGTAACTTTGCTGCGAGCATCCATCTCAATTCAGGAGCGTCCTCTATGCACAGCCTCGCTCTCTTCCTTCTGCAGAACACCCCCGACTCTGAACAAGCGATGCATATCTTCGCCCTCATGATGGCGATTATTCCCTTCATCATCCTCATCGGAATCGCCATTCTGATGGTCCCCTTCTGGTTCATCCTCAAGAAGGCTGGATTTACTCCCTGGCTTTCGCTGGTTTGCCTGGTCCCAACGCTGGGAGTGCTGGTTCTTCTATACGTTCTTGCCTTCGCCGAGTGGAAAGTGGTTCCTGCGCCGCAACAGGCCTGGTCCCCGCAGCCACCGTATCCGCCCTATCCGCCCCAACCGCCCTATCCACCCCAATCCTGAAACCGAGCCGGGCAGCCATCCTATGCGGAGGGGTTTGGGTGCTAGCATCGAGAGTAGAAAGACCCACTCAAGATGCCCGATTTAACTCCCTCCGCTCTTATTGCTCCCCGCGTCCGTTTTGCCCCTTCACCCACCGGCTACCTGCACGTCGGCAGCGCCCGCACCTTCATCTTTAACTGGCTCTACGCCCGCCATAATCACGGCACCATGGTGCTGCGCCTCGACGACACCGATGTCGAACGCAACACCGACCGCAGCGTCCAGTCCATCTTCGAAGGCCTCCGCTGGCTCGGCCTCAACTGGGACGAAGAATACAAGCAATCCGAGCGCCTCGATCTCCACCGCGCCGCCGCCCAGGCCATCTTCGAAAAAGGCCTCGCCTACCGCGACTTCACCCCCGCGCACGCCGATTCAGGCGACGCATCTTCCGCCCAGGGCGCCTGGCTGTTCAACCAAGGCATGCGCGAGCTCTCCCGCGAAGAATCCGACCGCCGAGCCGCCGCCGGCGAGCCCTTCGCCCTCCGCTACCGCGTCCCGCGCGGTCTAGATCGCACGTTGCATTTCACTGACAGCGTCTACGGCCACCAGTCGAAACTCGCCGACGAGGTAGAAGACTTCGCCCTACTGCGCAGCGACACCAATCCCACCTATCACCTGGCCTCCTGTGTCGACGACGCCGATCTCCGCATCACCCACATCATCCGCGGTCAGGACCACCTAACCAACACCTTCAAGCATCTGCTCATCTTTGAAGCCCTCGACGCGCCCGCGCCCCAGTTCGCGCACCTGCCGTTACTCGTAGCCCCCGACGGCGCCAAGCTCTCCAAGCGCAAACACGGCCCAGTCGTCAGCGTCACAACCTACTGCGATGCCGGCTTCCTCCCCAGCGCCTTCATCAACTTCCTCTGCCTCCTCGGCTGGTCTCCCAAGAACGACCGTGAAGTCCTCACCCTCGACGAACTGATCGAGCTTTTCTCGCTAGAAGGCGTCAACCGCGCCAATGCCGTCATCAATTTTTCAGATGAAGCCCCCTTCGACGCCAAGGCCGTCCACCTCAACGCCGAGCACATCCGCGCCCTGCCCGTCGAAGAACTAGCCAAGCTCCTCCAGCCTTTCTTCAAGCAATTCTGCGAAGAAAACGGCCTTGCTCCTCAGCCAGAAAAGGTAGAAGCCGTAACCCCGCTCATCCGCGAGCGCATCAAGCTCCTGAGAGAAGCCCCCGCCGCCGCCGACTTCTTCTTCCTCACTCAGCTACCACCCTACGACCCAGCCGAGCTCATTCCACCCAAGGGTGCCGACGCCGCCCTCACCCGCAAAGTCCTTCAGAGAGCACTCGAAGTCCTTCCCGGGGTCAACTTCGACCACGACTCGCTGGACCAGGCTCTCCGCGCCGCCGCCGCGGAGCTAGGCCTGAAAGCCGGCCCCATGTTTCAACCAATCCGCGTAGCCGTCTGCGGCCGCAAGAACGCCCCGCCGCTCTTCGAAACCATGGTCGTGCTGGGCCGCGAAGTCTGCCTCACCCGCATCCGCCAAGCCGAAGAAAACCTCAAATTGCTCGTCTGAGTTCATTTTTTGCTATCATGATAGCAATGGAGGCGACGATGGCACAGCTTTTGGTTCGCAATCTGGAAGACGAGCTCAAAACACGGCTGCAACGTCGCGCGAAACGCCACGGCCACAGCATGGAAGCCGAGGCCAGAGACATTCTCCGCAACGCGCTGCGGGAAGAAAGTGCTCCGGCCGGCGGTTTGGGAACCGAGATGGTGGCGCTGTTCAGCGGCAGCGGTGTCTATCTCGACGAGCCAATCGCCGAAATTCGCGATATGCGCATGGAGATTCCGGACTTTGATTCATGATCGTACTCGACACGAACGTGATCTCGGAGTTCATGGGACCCGCCCCTGAACAGCGGGTCGCACACTGGATGGACCTCCAATCGCGCTCCTCGGTTTGGACAACCTCGATCAATGTCTACGAGATTCGTTCCGGCCTGTTGGCAATGCCAGACGGGAAAAGGCGCGCCGCGCTCGAGAAGAAGTTCGAGCAACTCCTCCAAAGCGCATTGGAAGGCAGGGTACTGGATTTCGATTCCGATTCGGCCTTTCGAGCAGCGGAGTTATCCGCCGATCGTCGCAGGCGAGGCCGTCCCGTTGACGCGCGCGACACCATGATCGCCGGAATCGTACTTGCCTCTCATGCAACGCTTGCAACGCGGAACGTCAAACACTTCGAGGAGATCGCGTCGTCGTTGGTGAATCCCTGGGGGGCGTAAAAGCAGGGGATAGGGAATAGGGGACAGGGAACAGAAAAGATGCTTGGCCGCTGAAAGGCCAAAGGGACTTGCGATGATAAGAACCATCAACGTGGATGACTTGCCTGAATTCGATCCCGCAAAGTACCTCGACAGCGAAGAGAGCATCGCCGTCTATCTCACGGGAATTCTGGAGGCGAATGACGCCGCCCTTCTCGCTTCTGCACTCGGCGACATTGCCCGTGCGCGGCATAACGAAGATCGACACCCAGCCCTGAACTTGTTGAATGGGCGCGGTCCCTGGCTTTACTTCGCCGAAGCCGACTTGACCGACGATAGCATTTCCCGCCTGAGAATGGCGTTCATGCGCGATTGATACCCCCGCCCGTGAGACTTCAACCATTCCAGAACATCTCCATCCAACCGCGCCGTCACAATGCGTTTTACAGGACGATAGAGATGCCCGCGCGCACGCTCGGTCTTGGCCCATTCCGCATCCGTAAGAACCGGAATATCGCTTGTGTCAATCTCGCTAACCGGCCGCGCCGACAGCGCCTTCAGGTTGGCGCGCTGCGCATCGGTCAAAGGCGGCAAAGTCTCCAGTGTGTACCTAACCATTTTCTGCTTCATAGCGTCTCCTCTCTTTGGGTTCGACCCTTCTGGCGGAGATGATTCGAACCACTTCAATCAAGGTTCCGTCCTCAACTTCTTCCCGGATAGTGTGCGCGACAATCAGCAACCACAAACCCTCAACCTTCCCGCAGGCTTGCCACCGCTCTTCTCCATCCTGGACCCGGTCTTTCCATGACAGAAAGAGAGGATCTCGAAAGACCTGAGCCGCTTCCTCGAAACTCACACCATGCTTGCGCTGGTTGGAGAGATTCTTCGCCGGATCCCATTCGAACAGGACGTTGTCGACCGTTAAATTGTAATACATATTTGTAAATACATCCAAGTCTTGAAAAAGGGTTCTTGATCCCGTTCCTCCGATTGAGCACCACCTCCAGTGGGATAATGAATCAAAGCCATGACCGACTCAAATCCGGAAAGCATCGCAGTTACTAATCCCGCCGCCCCCACGCAGGAACCCCGCCCCGCCACCACCTTCCTCGCCGACATCATCGCCGAGGACCTGCGCACCAAAAAGTATGGCGACGCCATCGTACAGACCCGCTTTCCCCCCGAGCCCAACGGCTATCTCCACATCGGCCACGCCAAAGCCATCTGCCTCGACTTCGGCCTCGCCAAAGATTTCAACGGCAAAACCAACCTCCGCTTCGACGACACCAACCCCTCCAAAGAAGAGCAGGAATACGTTGACTCCATCCAGGACGACGTCCGCTGGCTCGGCTTTCAGTGGGACCGCCTCTGCTACGCCTCCGACTACTTCCCGCAGCTCTATGACTGGGCCGTCCAGCTCATCAAAGCCGGCAAGGCCTACGTCGACGACCTCACCGCCGACGAGATCCGCCAGCACCGCGGCACCTTAACTGAGCCCGGCATCGACAGCCCGCATCGCGACCGCAGCGTCGAAGAAAATCTGGACCTCTTCGCCCGCATGAAAGCCGGCGAATTCCCCGACGGCACGCGAGTTCTCCGCGCCAAAATCGACATGGCCTCGCCCAACCTCAACATGCGCGACCCCGTCATGTACCGCATTCTCCACGCAACCCACCACCGCACCGGCGACCAGTGGTGCATCTACCCCATGTACGACTACGCCCACGGCCAGTCCGATTCGATAGAGCGCGTCACCCACTCCATGTGCACCCTCGAGTTCGCCGACCACCAGCCCATCTATCGCTGGTACATCGACCAGCTCGGCATCTTCCCATCGCAGCAAATCGAGTTCGACCGCCTCAACATCACCTACACCATCCTCAGCAAGCGCCGCCTCATCCAGTTCGTGCGCGAAAACATTGTCGATGGATGGGACGATCCCCGCATGCCCACACTCTCCGGCTACCGTCGTCGCGGCTTCACGCCAGAAGCCATACGCGCCTTCGTCACCGCAGCCGGAGTCTCCCGCACCAACGGCGTAGTCGACATCGAAATGCTCGAGCACTTCCAGCGCGACGACCTCAACAAGAGAGCCAGCCGCGCCATGGCCGTATTGAACCCCCTCAAGCTCATCATCGATAACTACCCCGAAGGCGAAAGCGAATTCGTAGAAGTCGCCAACAACCCTGAAGATCCAGCGGCAGGAACGCGCCAGGTCCCCTTCAGCCGCCAAGTCTTCATCGAGCAGGACGACTTCCGCGAAGTCCCTCCGCCCAAGTACTACCGTCTATCGCCTGGCAAAGAAGTTCGCCTGCGCAACGCCTACTTCGTGACCGCGCACTCCGTAGTCAAAGACGACGCCGGCAACATCGTCGCAGTCCACTGCACTTACGACCCCGCCAGCCGAGGCGGCAACTCGCCCGACGGCCGCAAGGTCAAATCCACCATGCACTGGGTCTCCGCCGCCCACGCCATCACTGCCGAAATCCGACTATACGACAAGCTCTTCCTCAAGCCCGACCCCAACGACGTGGAAGAAGCTCCCGCAGGTCAGCCCGCGAACGACATCTTCAGCAACCTCAATCCCAACTCGCTCGAAATCGTCACCGGCGCGGCCCTGGAACCCTCGCTTGCCGATGCGCAGCCCAGCGCCCCTTACCAATTCGAGCGTGTAGGCTACTTCTGTCTCGACCCAGACTCCACCCCAGCCCACCTCGTCTTCAACCGCACCCTGCCGTTAAAAGACTCCTGGGCCAAAATCGAGAAGAAGGCTGGCGCATAGCCACCTGCGGGCGGGCAGATGTTCGCTTTCGGCCCGCCGAGCCTTTGTGGGTCTCCGAAGCCTCCCGTTTTCCATGCCCTTACCTGTGGAAAACTAGCACAATTTGTGGAAATCTCCTGCGTGAATCGTCCTCTTTTCACCGCAAGAGACATAATCCCCATTACTTAAGCCTTTTAGTAAATCTCCACTCCCGTGTTTTCGACTACTAAATCCTTTTACTACGCGCCGATTCGCTAAATCGCCTTACTAAATCCTTTTAGGGAGATGGTAACGTTTCACAGTAAATCGATAATCTTTTGCAGTAAATCGATAAATCTCCTCTTGCGCCTCGACAGTTGGTTCCTGTAGTTTTCTCCTGTTCGTCGAACCCACGAACTTCAGTTTCGAACAGTGCATACCCCCGCAAGGTTCGAACACATTTCAGAACAATCTCAGGGAATCGGCCCTCCGCCTCCCCCGTTCTTGCTGGCTTTGTTCCGCACGGGGCCTCGCGATCCGAACCTGTAACTCAATCCACCCAGGACGGGTCCCGCCCCGGCACCACCGGAGTGACCGCTGCAGGACTCGTCCGTCTTCAACCCGAAAAATCAATAGGAGATTCGTATGCGCACACAGAAGTTCAACGCGTCTCGTCTTCTCGAGGTCGCCCTAACCGCTCTCGCAGCCGTTGGCTGCTTAGCTACAGCGGCACACGCCCAAACCGTTTACAACAACGGAACAGGAACCAACAACGGCTACTACTACTCGCTCTACACCAGCAGCGGGTCCGCCACCATGACATTCCCTTCCGCGTCCCAATACCCCGGCAACTACGCCATCAGCTGGTCCGGCGTGGGAGATATGGTTGGCGGCAAGGGCTGGAGCACGGGCAATAACAATGCTGTAGGCTACAACGTCGGCTCTGCCAGCGGCTATAACACCATCTCGGTCTATGGGTGGACGACAAGTCCGCTCGTGGAGTACTACATCACCGAGTTTGGTTCGCTCTATACAGGGAATGCCACTTACAAGGGCAGTATCAGCAGCGACGGCCACAACTACAACACCTACGAGCACCAGCAGGTCAACCAACCGTCCATTATTGGCACCGCAACCTTTGAGCAGTACCTCGACGCGTGGGGAGGTTCATCCACTGGCTCAAATCACACAGTCACCACCGTCAACCACTTTAACCACTGGAAGAGTCTCGGAATGAATATGGGCAATTTCAATTACGAGATCCTCGGCACCGAAGCCTACAACGGCGCAAGTGGAGAAGTGAACGCAACCGTCTGGTAATCCAAGCCCGCTGCAAATCGTTTCATATCGCCAGGGCCGGCCGCTCTCACAGCCGCCGGCCATGGCCCTATACAACTCAACAAGCGTGACGACGAGAAACGAGATACCTCCATGAGAAAGCTGATCCTTGTTGCGGTAGCCATATTGGCCATTGCTGGCGCTTGTTCCGCAGCGGTGCCAAGCAACCTTGTGCTGGTCAAGGGCGGCGCCTTCAAAAATCCAAACTCCAACTACCATGGGAAAGATGTAACTGTATCCGACTTCTACATCGGAAAATACGATGTAACTCAACAAGAGTGGAATGAAGTTATGGGAAGTAACCATTCGAAGTTTAAAAGCGATAACTTACCAGTAGAAATGGTCAGTTGGTATGACAGTGTTGAGTACTGCAATGCACGGAGCCTCAAAGAGGGCTTAAGGCCTTACTACAGCATCGACAAACAAAACACTGACCCCAATAACTTGCCCGATCCAAAATTTGGCCAACTCGACTCCATGAAGTGGACCGTGACCATCAACCCCGAATCAAATGGTTATCGTTTGCCGACAGAGGCCGAGTGGGAATACGCCGCAAGCGGAGGGCAGCTCAGCAAGGGTTACAAATACAGCGGCAGCGATGACATTGAGGACGTGGCGTGGTACTGGCGCAACTCCGGCGACATAGCTCTGACCGGTTTTTGGAACTGGCCCGCCCTGCAGCAAAACCACAACCAGCCAAAACCAGTTGGCAGCAAGAAACCCAATGAACTCGGTCTTTACGACATGTCAGGCAACGTAAGGCAATGGTGCTGGGACTGGCACGGCGACCTGGAAGCTCACGGCGCCAACCCCAAAGGCAGCCAAAGCGGCTTCGGTCGCGTATGGAAAGGCGGCGGCTGGATGGGTGCAGAATTCTGCTGCGAGCCAGCCTTCCGCGGCGCATTGGCCGCAAACGGCGCGGGGCCCGATCAGGGCTTTCGCGTCTGCCGCAACAAGTGAGCCGCGCCGCCACTTCCTGTCCGCGCACATAGGCTAAAATCCTGAATTGAAGGAGCCGCAACGTGCCTCAAATCCCCAGCGGAACGGAGCTAGCCCGCCCATTCCTGCCTGCGAAAGACTTCGATCTCTCAAAGGGCTTCTACCAGGCGATTGGCTTCACCATGCTCCTTGACAGCGATGTGGCGATCTTCCAAGTCGGCTCCGGCGGCTTCATCCTTTCGCCACAAACCGATCAGGCCTGGGAAAACGTCATGATGCAATTAATGGTCGACGACCTCGACGCCTGGTGGGCACATATCGAAGCCCTCGATCTCCCCGGCAAATTCAACACCCCCGCGCCCAGCGCACCCGCCATGCAGCCATGGGGTCTGAGGATCGTTTATCTCGTCGATCCCTCCGGCGTTCTCTGGCACGTAGCCCAGCGCCGCCCCGGCAAAATCCACGACTAGCGTCAAACGCTGGTTGCCGCCCTCAGTTAGGCGAGGGCTGCTCCACATGGTCAATTACATATACGTCGACCGGCCCCGTGGCCGGTTCGAACTTGAGGCCGATCTGCTGTACGGCGGTAAAAATGTCTGTGCGCCCGCTAAACTGGTCACCCATCCCGCCCGGAAGATTGCGACCGGCCAATGGGTTCCACTTCAAGTTGAAGCTATATCTTCCTGTGAGCCCGGTCTTATTCACAACAAGTCGCCCGGTGCCACTCGAGAAATTCGTCAGGATCCCCTGGTCGAACCCAATCCCGTCCCCCGAAACCTCTCCCCATCCCAGCATCTCGCTGTCTTCCGTGCCTGCAGGAGTTTCCTTGAATTTCGGTCCTCCATTGGCAACCACAAGGTTATAGACCGGCAGTTCGCGAGAGACAATATGCACTTTGAGCTGGAAGCGATCGGCAAGCACCGACCGCATCATGGAGCGGCGGATCTCCCGTTGCTGGGCTTGAGGCAGTTTCTGGAGCGCAGACGCGGACCCCTCGTCCATCTTTGCCTCGAGATTGTAGTAGTCAGTAAGGCCCCAATGCGGCAGGCCGTCCAACTGGTCGAGCGTGAGGATCGGGTAGGACTTGTCGAGAAGACTCATGAGAGTATCGCCCTGAGAGGTATACCCGTCGGGCGATTCTCTCCCCCAAACCGATATGTGTCCGTCTTCCGGTTTGTAGGGCCGAATGGAGACAACATCGTAGGAGAAAGAAGCGTGATTCGGGAGGTTAGCGTTGGTGGCAAAACTGCCTTGAGCAGCGGAAGAAGTTACAGGCGCGGAGACAATCGGTTTGTCCTGCGCGAGCATGCAATCGCAGTGCGCACGCCAGACGATTCCGATTAGGAGGAAGGCGCGATACGCCCTCAACCGAAGCGAGCCGGAAGCTTTCACGGCATAGCCCTGCCTTTCCTGAAAACGTTGGGAGCCTCTCTAATGGACGCAGGAGAGATGCGCCTCGCTTGCCGGCCTCAAACGATCTCTCGTCACCGATCTCCCGGCGGATGCCCAATATCTCGCTTCTGAAACCCGGGAACCCCAACCGCTCTCAGTCGCCAATCGGCAAGGCCTTCCCTTGCTCAAAGCACTTCCGCAGCTTGGCTGTCGAGTACGGGGTACGCCCCAACCCTTCATCCATCCATGCCGGAAGTTCAGTCTCTAGAAAAGTAATCTCGCGCCCCAGGAACGAAGCGATCAGTTTAGGCGGCATTCCGAGCGCGGAGTTGTCGTAAACATCAAATGAATCAATGGTGTTGCCAACCTCTTCAAACGCGCGACGAAGGTTGATTAGGCTCTTGGCGCGAATATCCTGAACTGTCCCTTCTGAGGCACTGTGACCGCCCATGAAGGCCCGTTGTTTTACGCGCTTAACAGACGTTCCTAAGTCATCAACGCAAATGTATGTAAAACTCACCGAAAACCCGGCTTCATGCGCCTGTTTCATTTGATCGAAGGCGATTGTGCTCCGCAGTGTCGTTTCGGTTGCGAAACTCAAGCCTGCCGCTATGTGGTCCTGAATAAACTTCTCGCAGATCGGCCCCACTTGCTTGCGGATCGAGTTGGGAATACCGATGTATGTACCGCCATTCAGCATTGCCGCGTAGTGATCTGCATTGAAGTAGTCGCACCCGAATGAGTCCCCCGGGAATGCACTGGTCTTGCCACTGCCTGCGGGCCCAGCCACCACGTACATGGTTGGCATCCTTATCCCCCAAAGTCGCGATCTGCTCCAGGCTGCATATCCGCGGGAAGCTCCTTCTTTAAGAGGTTGCCGTCCTTGTCGATGATACCCATGGCAATGGCTCTTTCGACAGAGCGGCGGATGCGCTTTGCGCCCTCTTCGCGCACACGCGCCATAACCGCTTCCTGCTCGGCCAGAAACTCAGGCGGGTAGGTCTTCTTCACATAGCCGGCTTTGGGAGTTTCCACAGTGCTTTCGTCCACCTTTGGAACAACGGCTTTAGTCGCCATCACGCCCTCCCGCTGTCAGCATTCTATCCCTCGTCCGCTGTGAAAGAAAGGACCGGTGATTGACTCATCGGCGGGTGAACGGC
>Ga0302266_10001550_pt1 | contig 20928 bp, 20 predicted proteins | sample III_Bog_E1_2_FD_194559 | JGI IMG/M metagenome (GOLD analysis project Ga0302266, IMG submission 194559) | Peat permafrost microbial communities from Stordalen Mire near Abisko, Sweden - III_Bog_E1_2 | ecosystem: Environmental > Terrestrial > Soil > Wetlands > Peat | place: Sweden: Abisko... | reverse complement strand
TATCGCGATGAATTGATCGTCAGCAGCAAGGCCGGCTGGGGCATGTGGCCGGGTCCATACGGCGACTGGGGTTCGCGCAAATACTTGACTGCCAGTCTCGATCAGAGCCTGAAGCGAATGGGCCTGGAGTATGTGGACATCTTCTATTCGCATCGGCCTGACCCCGCTACGCCGGTTGAAGAGACCATGGGCGCTCTGGATCAGGCGGTGCGGTCGGGGAAGGCGATCTACGCGGGCATTTCAAGCTATGACGCGAAGCAGACTGCCGAGGCCGCCAGGATTCTGCGCGAACTAGGCACGCCATGCCTGATCCATCAGCCCAAGTACTCCATGTTCGATCGCTGGGTCGAAGATGGATTGCTCGATGTGCTTGGGAGCGAGGGCATTGGCGGCATTGCGTTCTGCCCGCTGGCTCAGGGGCTCTTGACGGACCGTTACCTGCATGGGATTCCGAGCGGTTCGCGGGCATCGAAGCCGAATACTTTTCTCAAGAAGCAGGATGTCGATGAGCACCACGTAAACGAAGCGCGCGCATTGAACGACATGGCGGCGGAGCGCGGACAGAGCCTTGCGCAGATGGCGCTGGCGTGGGTGCTGCGCGACGGGCGCATGACCTCGGCGCTGATTGGGGCCAGCCGCGTGGAGCAGATTGAGCAGAACGTAGCGGCGCTGGCTAACCTGAAGTTTTCTGAAGAGGAATTGGGACGGATTGACGCGATTCTTAGCCAGGCCGCGTGAGATTACCGGAGACAATACGTGGTCCGAGGGGATCGCGGTGAACTGAAACAGAAAGACCTTGGAACAGGGTGATGTCGATGAGCGACTTACGACGCCAGGTGGAAGCGGAGTTACTCTCCAACATTCTTCCCTTCTGGCTCAAGTACACCATCGACGATGAGTTTGGCGGGTTTCGCGGTCAGGTTTTGAACGACCTGGCCATTGACCCGCACGCCGCCAAAGGTCTCATTCTGAATGCCCGTATTCTTTGGACCTTCTCGAAGGCGTTCAGCGTTTATCGCGATCCGATTTATCTTGAAACCGCTCGACGCGCGTACGATTACCTCCTCAAGTATTTCTGGGACGCGGAGTTTGGCGGCGTCTTTTGGATGCTCGACTACGAAGGCGAGCCGCTCGACAGCAAGAAGCGAATCTACGGGCAGGCGTTTACCGTTTATGCGCTTGCGGAGTATGGCCACGCGAGTGGCGACAGCGAGGCATTTCAAAAGGCGCTGGGCCTGGTGAAGCAAATTGAATCCGCGGGCCACGACGACGAGCATGGGGGCTACTTTGAGACGTATGAACGCGATTGGACTTTGGCTGCCGATCAGCGGCTGAGCGATGTGGACCTGGACGAGAAGAAGTCCATGAACACGCACCTTCATTTGCTTGAGGCATACGCCACGCTACTGCGCTTCCGTGAAGACCCGGAAGTGCGCCTGCGCCTGCGTGAGCAGATCGAGGTTTTTCTCGATCATGTCATCGATCCAGCAAACGATCACTTCATTCTCTTCTTCGATGAGCGGTGGAAGCGGCGTTCGGACGTTATCTCGTTTGGGCACGATATCGAGGGCAGCTGGCTGCTGCTTGAGGCGGCGGAGATTCTCGGCGATGCCGCGCTGCTGGAGCGGGTGCGGGAAGCATCGGTGAAGATGGCGCAGGCGGTCTATGAACAGGCGATCGACGCGGATGGAGGGCTGCTCTACGAAGCGGACCCAACGGGTATTATCGATACCGACAAACATTGGTGGCCGCAGGCTGAGGCTGTGGTGGGGTTTCTCAACGCTTACCAGGTCTCGGGCCGCCGGCACTTCATGGATGCGGCCGAGCGAAGCTGGGAGTTCATCGAGACGCACATCGTCGATCGCGAGCACGGCGAATGGTTCTGGCTGGTGTCGAAGGCTGGTGTGCCCGGCAGCGAGCACGACAAGGTGGGCCCATGGAAATGTCCCTACCACAACAGCAGAACCTGCTTTGAAGTGATGGAGCGGTTGGACACGATGAAAGGCGCTGCCGAGGCGCAAGGCAAGCAAGGCTAAAAGGACCGGGGAGAGCGAATGAATCAGGCGGAATTCAGGAAGAGCGTTCAGGAGTTATTCAAGCAGCAGGAGAAGCTGCTGGTGCGGCGCAATCGCAAAGTACCTGGTGGCAATGGCATCTACGACCGGTACGAGTACCCGGTGCTGACCGCGGCTCACGCGCCCATTACGTGGCGTTACGATCTGGATCGGAAGACAAATCCCAACCTGCTTGAGCGCATCGGCGTGAATGCCACGTTCAATGCTGGGGCGATTCCGCACGATGGCAAATTCCTGGTGGTGGCGCGGGTTGAGGGCGCGGACCGCAAATCGTTTTTTGCTGTGGCCGAAAGCGCCAACGGCATAGACAACTTTCGCTTCTGGGATTATCCGGTCCTGCTGCCGGAAACCGCCGAGCCGGACACGAATGTTTACGATATGCGCCTGGTAAAGCACCAGGACGGATGGATCTACGGTTTGTTTTGCACGGAGCGGAAAGACCCAAAGGCGCCGCAGTGGGATACGTCGTCGGCAGTGGCGCAGTGCGGAATTGTCCGGACCAAAGATCTGAAGACTTGGGAGCGGCTCGCGGACTTGAAATCGAAGTCTCCGCAACAGCGCAACGTGGTGCTGCATCCTGAGTTTGTCGACGGCAAGTATGCCTTCTACACGCGGCCGCAGGATGACTTTATTCAGGCCGGCAAGGGCGGCGGCATTGGATGGGGGCTTTCCGCAAGCATCGAGAACGCGGTGATCGACGAGGAATCGATCATGGACAACCGCGAGTACCACACCATCCAGGAGGTGAAGAACGGCCTCGGACCCGCGCCGATCAAGACGCCGGAGGGCTGGCTGCACCTGGCGCACGGCGTGCGCAACACGGCTGCCGGCCTGCGCTATGTGCTTTACCTTTTCCTGGCGGAACTCGCGCGGCCCTGGGTGATTACCCACAAACCGGCAGGCTACTTCATCGCTCCCGAGGGCCCCGAGCGGGTGGGCGATGTATCGAACGTTGCATTCAGCAATGGCTGGATTGAGCGCAAGAACGGCGATCTGCTGATTTACTATGCATCGTCGGATACAAGGCTGCACGTGGCAACCAGCACCGTGAACAATCTGCTGGATTACGTCAAGAACACGCCCGCCGATCCTCTTCGCAGTTACGCCTGTGTGGAGCAGCGATATGCGCTGATCGAGAAGAATCTGTCGGTGCTGAGGGCGTTGAAACTGACCGGCGGCAAGCGAATCGCCGGCAAAACCGCCAAGCCCACGAATCTGAAAAAGCGATAGAGCCGATGAGTCGGCTGGCGATAACCATCGGATGCTGAGGTTAGCCTCAGGTTGCGATGTGCTACTGGCGCCGGCCGAAGGCGAATGTTTGCGCGATTGTGTTGATTACTTGAGTAGCATCCGAGTTATCCGCCGCTGAAGTGATGATAGCGGATCCGGTCTTTGGCATTGGCACCCCGCGAGGCCAGTTGATAGTTACAGAGGCATTCACGTCGCTAGATTTGCCTGCAATGGAAATTGGGCTGTTGTACTTCCCTTCAGGGTTGTATGAAGTCAGCAAGGGAGTATACGTAAAGTGATTGATGGTTCCATGATTAGAATGCTGAGTCTGCACAATCCCATTTGGACTCGTCTGGCCTTGAAGAAATTCTGGGGGAGTTGTAATACTTAGGCCATCGACAACGTAATCGTCCGCGCCGAAGAATATCCCTAATATCGGTTCAGCTGTGGATATGAGACTTATATTTTTAAACGTAAGATTCTTTGAGGGAACCGTCGCCGTAGCACTCGGACGCAGAATGATCTTAGCGGCTAGACAATTCTTTGGGACGTTTTGGCAAAGGGGATAATCACTGCTCCAGGTCATATTGCTGAAGGTTACATTCTGAGTCTGCTGAACGCTTTGAAGCAGCCCTTCCGGGTGTTGAGAGTAAACATTATCGACGATACCGCCGTTGATGTACTTTATTGCCAGCGTTCCGAGGGAATTCACATTGCTCAGGGTATCGGGTCCTTCGACGACATTCCTGATTGTCACGTTGGTGCTCGAAATGTAGGATGTAGCCAATGATGGAGGAGTACCGTCGTACCGGATCAAATTCGTAAAGTAGATAACATGTCCGGGAGGAATCGCCATCGTGCTTCCCCTGCGATTTGCCTTTATGTTCTCAACGAGTATGTTGTTCTGGCCGGCGATCACCATTCCGTGATCGAAGTCCAGAATCTGAAGGTTCGTAATGGTGTTTCCAGTGGCCAGCCCGCTCATGCCTCCCCCGTCGTTCTCAATTACGCCTTTCCCTTTCAAGTTGATGGCGACGGCAAAGATATGGTCATTGTCATGCGTTGCCGAGTCGAATAAGAGATGGTCGAAAACGCAATAGTCGGAATTGAGAGCATAAACAAAAGAAAACAGCTCATAAGGTCCAGCCTGGTTATATAGCTGCTTATGGCCAAGAGACCTCTGAAGGTGGGAATCGAAATAAGGAAACACCGTCGGCATGGCGCCGGTAAACTGCAGATGCAAATTCTTCAGGCCGGAATGGTTGGCATTGTCGAAAACAAACGTCGGAACGCTGGTGTTACTCCACTGAATAACCGACTCATAGGTTCCATTGCCTGCCACTGTGCCCTGGACGATCACGTTCGAAGGAACGAGGAGAAGATTCTTGCTGTCTAGCAGCGGACCTGAACGGACATTCTGCGGCATCTCTGGAAAATCGACTTCGAATGTCCCGGCCGGTAGCTGTAGAATGCCCCCGCCAACCCTGGAAAGAGCCGCGAAAGCGTTCTGAAATGCGGGCCTGCAATTGTACCCCGGTCTGCCGCATTGGGGATCGAATTGTTGGAGACTGACTGTGGATGATTGGGCATTCGCGTATGTTATCGCCCCAGTTGCACCGCCCGCGAGCATCAAGAGCGCGAAACCTTCAAAGAGCGCGGATAACCTCACAAAAGTCTCCTTCCAGCGATGAGAACATATCTTACTGTAGCCCGGGTAAACATCTCAATTCGGGCCTGAGACCTGAACTGCCTCGCAGGCCGTCCCGGTCAAACCAGCATTTTGGCCCAGGCCACTCGGGCTGCGATAATTGCTTCCGCAATCGCGGCGCAGAGCGGTGGTGCGCGGATTCGGCGCGCATTCCCCTGAATTATGATGCCGTTTGTGTCCTATTCGTTCTGGTTCTAGGTTTGACCCTGCGGTTGTTTGGCCTTTTCCCTGGCATCTTTACGAGCTTGCCTTTCCGCCGCATCTTCCGCGCGGGCCTGTGCGTCGCGGCCCTGCGTTGGATCCTTGTGCAGGAACTTGCGCGAGACATCCGGCCAGAACTCCTGGAAAAGCGAGCCGAACCCACCCTCGGCGGTCACGACAAATCCATTGCTGAGAGTTTCGCCGATCCCGGAGTTCTGCGAGGGATAGTAATAATTGGAAATTGCGCCGGAAATGATGTTGCCGCCAATGTTGGAGACGTTTGGCTGCCACTTGCGGCTCTTGTCTCCCTTGCACGCAACGTTGGTGAAAAGTGCATAGAGAATACGGTGGGTTGCGGTTCCGTGGCCCAGCCGGAAGTAGCGGGGATCCTGGTGGAATAAGGCGGGCAGAAAGCCGTTGCCGATCATGGTGCCGTCGAAGGCGTCAAGATAAGCCGCCCCAGCTCTCTTGCCAAATCCCTCGGCGCCCCACCCGAATCCGGGATCGTCATCATCCGCCTCATGATATCCGGCCACAACGGTTGCAACTGCGAAGGCAACTGGATCGACCGAGGTACGGAAGGCCAGCTTCATCTTCTCGCCCGCGGTAAGTGGAACAGCGTCGGCGCGATAGGAGATATTGAACGAAGGCAAGATGCCCAACACACGTTGGCTTTCCTGTTCCTTGATCTGTTGCTCGGCCTTGTCACGCTTGTTCTTTTCCGTGTCAGGTTGCTGAGCAACCGATTGGGAACTGGAGCTATCCTGTGGCGCCGGGGTTGGAGGCGTTGCCGAGTTGGGGGGCGGCTGCGGAATGCTCTGGTTTTGAGGCGCCGGAGCCTGCTGGGCATCCAAGGAAGCCATCTCGAATTGCGGCTGCGGCGCATCCGGAAGCGATTGCGCGACGGCTGCTGCCTGGCCTGAGGCGTTCTCCTGCGAATGAAGATAAGAGGGCGCCGCCGCCAGGGCAATGCCGGTAAGAAGTATGGCACAAAAAGCGGAAGAACCTGAACGCATCCAATCCCCAATCGTGGAGTAGGCGCCGGCCCCGCGCGTTCCACCTGGAAAGGGGAATTGTGCCGGGGCGGGCTACCTTAAGGGTAAATCACCCCAGCTCGCAAGATGCGGTCAAGCAGGCTCAGCTGGGCAACGATTCATTGCGAATACCCACTACTGAACCGTTAGACGCAACTCCACCCGCCATGGACACAAACATTTCGCCCCGCGCCACGCCCGGTTCCATCAGAAGCAGACCGGGCTGAGCCCGCTTATTGAGCCGCCTGGCGGCTCTTGATTTCGTTCAGCAGATGCTCGACTTTGTCCTCGCTCTCGAGCGCCTGAAAGCGATCTTCAAGAGTGTCGGGCGCCAGCACTTCGCTCACGGCCGCATTTTCGGCAGCTTTGATGTGGACGCGGCTCTTGAGCCGGCTCATGGCGTTGTCCTGGCCTGCGCCGACGGCCTGCCGCGCCTGTGCCGCCCGCCCAACCACCTTGGCGCGGCGATGTTCGGCTGCCAGCATCTCGCAGCGCGCGCGAGTCTCGCTCAGCTTCTGGTCCAGCTTGTGCAGGGCTTGGCGCAGGTTGTCGGCTTCGTGCTTCTGGTCTTCGGCCTGGGTGGTAAAGCCCTCGACCAACTGGTCGTGGCTCAGCGCCCGCTCCAGCGCGCCGCGAGCCAGGTCGTCGTGGCCCTTCTGCACGGCCAGTTCGGCCTTTCGCCGCCACTCCGAGGCCTGCTCCAGGTGTTCGGCGCGCTTCTTGTCCAAAAGATGTTGATCGGCAATGGCAATGGCAACCTGCGTTTTTACCTGCAGCAGTTGGTTTTCCATGTCCAGCACAATCTGTTTCAACAACCGCTCGGGATCTTCGGCCTTCTCGATCAGGTCGTTGAGATTCGCGCGAAGCAGGGTTCCTACTCTCTCCAGCAGTGCCATAACGTCCTCCTTGTTGTTTCCGTCAGCTTCTAGCTGCTAGCCTCAAGCTTCTAGCCGCTTCCTACCTGTGTGCTGCTTCTGACCTTCGGCACCGTGCGTGCCAGAATCAGGAAGCAGCGAGTTATGCCTGGCGTGCCGCTCGTTTGGACTTTTCATGTCAACACCAAACAGGCGATCCGCCGCGCCCCTTCAAGCCTGCAGTACCTTGTTCAAGTTGTGGCGAGCGGCGCGCGATCTCGGCCATAAATCGCTCCTGCTCCGCAACGGCGATAACGAACTGGCCACCCGGGACCGCGGTAATCATCAAACGGTGCGTAGAAAAAACCGCGGCGCTGAGCGCGCTGTTCCAAATGCGCAACTCGCATATCGCCGGGTAAGCCAGCCGTGTCTTCTTCCATCCCTGCCGGATAAAGAGGCCCTCCTCGCGCACCTCGTAGTATTGCGGGAGCGTGGCTGAGAGCACGAGAAGATATATCACTGGCCCGGGAATCAGGGGCCAGATTGGCTGGCCATGCGCGGCTAGCGTGGAGTAGAGCGCTAACGGAAGGCCGAGAAGGATCAGGCCGACTGCCCCAAGCACCGCGACAAGCCATGTGTCGTATCGAGTTTCGAATCGCATATGCATTCCTCGTACAAGGGTCTTGCCGGTCCTCGGCGCCTGCGCGCCGAGGACCGGGCTATTTGGCAGTTACTTGCCTTCGTCGTCCGGGCGGCTCTTGATGGCCGTCACCTTCGACATCAGTTGTTTGATGTCCATGCCGCTGAGGGCCTCAAACAATGCCGGAACCTGGGCTGCGATACGCGTCATGTCCCCGGTTATCTTGTGTGCCCCGGTGGCATCGCCGTCGCCCGTGGACACAATGGTGATGTGGTCCACCTTGCTCAGCGGCTCGGCCATGGCGCGGACTACGTCGGCCATGTTGGTGAGCAATTTGTCCACCACCGCGGCCTGGTTCCATTCCTGATAGGCCTCGGCTTTTACATTCATGGCCTTGGCTTCCGCCTCGCCTTTCATGAAGATGATGCTGGCCTCGGCCTCGCCCTGCGAGCGAATCGCGGCGGCACGGCCTTCGGCTTCGGCGGTGAGGCGGTTCTTCTCCGCGGCGGCCATGTTCTCAATGCGCTGCCGTTCGATCTCGGCGCCCTTCAGCACCGTGGCGATGAGTTCCTTTTCATGGCGCAGAATTTCCGCCTCCTGCACCTTGATCTGGCCTTCCTTCTCCACCTGCTGCACCTTAACCTGCTCGGCGGTTACCTGTTGCAGCATGATGTTGGTCTGCAACTCGTAAGCCTTGTCGGCCGTGGCCTGCTGACGCCGGCTCTGCTCGCTGAACGCCGCCTTCTTGATGTCCAAGTCGCGCTGCGCTTCGGACTGGCGGGCCTGCGAGGCGGTCTCGGCGATAACTCGCTCCTGGTCGGCCTGCGCTTTGGCTACGGCGGCCTCGCGGGTTGCGGTGGCCCGCAGAATGGCTGTGTCGCGCTCTGCCTGGGCGGTGGCCATCTCCGCGTCGCGTTTGATGCGCGCTATGTCCGGGCGCCCCATGTTCGAGATGTACTCGTTCTTGTCGCGCACTTCCTTGATGGTGAACGAGATCACCTCCAGCCCCATCTTGCTCACTTCTTCCGCGCAGGTTGAGCGCATGCGCTCGCCCACCATCTCCGGCTCCTTGACCAATTGCTCCACGGTCAACTGGCCGATGATGCCGCGCAGGTGGCCTTCCATCACCAGGCGGATAAGCCCCTCGCGCTGTTGCGGCGTCTTGGTAAGGAACTGCTCGGCTGCGGTCAGGATCGAAGGCTGATCGCTGCGCACCTTGATCTGCGCCACGGCCTCGACCGTTACCGCAACACCCTGCTTGGTGTAGAGGTCCTGCTGCGGCGCAACATCGAAGCTCATCAGTTCGAGGCTCAACTCGCGGCAGCTTTCCACCATGGGAAAGATCATCGTGCCGTGGCCTTTGATCACTCGCGGCCCCCGGAACCCGTATACGATCAAAGCCTCGTTGGGCCCTGCCTTGCGATACATCCTGGCAGCCATGCCCATAAACACAATCAATACCAATACGCACGAGCCAGCAATCAAAACAATCTCATTGAATCCCAAGATCAGTGCAATTTCGTTTGTCATTGCGTCCCGGCCCTTTCGCCCGGGAGGTAAGTGGTTGATGGTTGACGTTCAGTGAACAGTGGACAGTGAGCAGTGGAAAGTGGTTAGTGGTTAGTGAACAGTGAACAGTGGACGGTGAGCAAGGAACAGTCCTCAGTCCCTCAGTCCCTTAGTCCCTCTTCCCCCGTTCTTCGGAAAGATCTTGGCCAGGAATCCGAGCAGGAAGATGCCTACCAGGATGGCCATGTCGGTTAAAAGCACGGTGGTGTCAGCAGTCATTGGAAACTCCAGATTTCAGTTGTCAGTTGTCAGTTTTCAGTTGTAAGTTGTCGGTTGCTGGTTGTCAGTTATTGGTCTTCAGCGATCCGTGGCCGTCGTCAGTGCTTGTCCCCGGCAACCGATCCCTGTTCGCTGATTCCCGATTCCTGTTCTTCCAGCACCTCATCCCAGCGCCGGACCCAGGCGACTCCTTTTTCGTAGCGGACGACGAACACCTCTTCCTGTCTTTCCAGCGCGATTCCGTCCTGGGAGCGCGCCGGGGCGGATCGTCGCGCGCCCAGTTGCTCATAGACAATCTCTCCAATTCCGCCTTCTCGAATGGTGGCTGAAACCCGGCCAACCACGCCGGTGACCTCCGTTTCGTCCGCGGAGAGCTCGTGCTCGTGGGGCAGCATCACCTTGGTCAGGAATAGAAAGACTATGGCTCCGCCGGCAACGCCGCAAACCACCGCCAGCACCAGCACAACCCCGGTGACAAAGCCGCCATAGCGCGTAAGCAGATACCCGGCCGCGCCAAACCAGCACAGGAAAACCATGAGGGAAAAAGCATTCCACCAGGGGACGGTTCCGCCCCCTTGAGGCGCATGAGACCCAGCGTGCGGCACCCCGTGCGGCAGGTGCGCCGCAGTTGGCAGATGAGGCGCATGAGGTATATGAACGTGTGCGCCAAAATGCCCCATGCCGCCCAGCAGCGAGACTGCGCTCATCATCAGCCCAATCAGAAAACAAACCAGATAGAAGGATTCCCAGGTCATTTGCGCGCCCCTTTCCTTTTTTCAGCGCTCTTGTCTCGAGGCTTCTCGTCCGACTCCTGATCCCTGATTCCCGATGCCTGCCTCTTTGGCCGCAACACTTCGGCGAGTCGCGGCGCAAGGCCGGGGGTTTCCAGAATCGCCTCCACCAGCAGCAGGCACTCGCGCGAGTGTTCGTGGCGAGCCAGGGTGAGCAGCGCGTGCTTCAACTCCGGATCGCGGCGGAAACGCTCCGCGCCGGAAACCAGCCAGAGGTCGAGTTTGTCTTCCACATCGCGCAGTTCGCTTTGCAGTTCGGGGTGGTAGCCCTCGGGGTCGTCCACCAGGTAACCGGGGTGTACCTTGAAAAATGTGGCCAGAATCTGCCGCGTGGTGTTGGTCAGGTGCGGCCGCGCTCCGCTCTCAATTTGAGAGAGGTAGCTCTGGCTCAGCTTCGAGCCGGTCTCGGCCTCGATTGCACGAACCAGTTCCTGCTGGCTCAGGTCACGGTCCAGGCCGCGGAGGCTGCCCTCGACTTCGCGGAGATAGCGGATTTTTTCGCCAAGTTTCATAAAGACCAGTGGTTAGTGAACAGTGAAAAAAGTGAAAAAGTGAAGAAGTGAACAGTTGGAAGCGACGACTCCAGGCTGACCACATTTCTTTTTGCTGCAATGGTACGCCCGTTGGTTGAAGGCACATTGCAATATGCAATAGATATATCGCAATCTGCGATAGAATGCAAGAGGAATCGGAGAAATATTTTTGCGCTTCATGATTTCATTGGATTTTTGCGGCAGCGGGCGTGTGGAGTGAGCGCACGTCAAGGTGCAAGGAGAATGGATCGATGCCCAATCCGGTAGTGCATTTCGAGATTATTGGCCGGGACCTGAGCCTGTTGGAGGGGTTCTACAAGCAGGTGTTCGACTGGCAGATCACATCCGTCATGTCGGAATATTCGATGGTGAACGCAGGCTCTGGAATTCCCGGCGGCATCGGCGCGATGGGGCAGGAGCAGAGCTATGTCACGTTTTATGTTGAGGTTGACGATGTGAACGCGGCGCTGGCCCTGATCGAAAGCATGGGCGGCCAGAAGGTGTTCGGCCCGCACACGGTTCCCACCGGTCAGGTCATCGCCGGCTTTACCGATCCTGAGGGGCATTTGGTTGGGCTGGTGCAGCAGCCAAAGTAGGGCAGAGCGCACCAAATCCCCAATCCGATTTCCTCGCGCCAGAAAAGTTTCACACTGTGCGCACATTAATGTATGCTGGTCGGAGGTATGAATTGGGGGAAATATGAAAGCTGCTACTGCCGAACCGAGCAAGTTGCGTGCCGAGAACATCAACCTCCGGGTAAGTCGCCGCCAAAAGGCGCTCATCGACAGCGCGGCCGACGCACTCGGCAGGAACCGCTCTGACTTTATGTTGGACGTGGTGTGTCGGGAATCAGAAGCGGTACTTCTCGACCAGTGCTACTTCAGTCTCGGGGAAGAGGCGTTCCAGCGCTTCACAGAGATGCTGGACAATCCTCCTGCGGACAATCCCGGGTTGGCGCGGTTGCTCAACAGGAAGCCGTTGTGGGAACAGTAGGCGACTTCGTCGGCCGAATTACCCCACCGGAGCGTCTAAGCGCGGATCATGACCTGACACAATTCTCCTGCGGTGAGCCGTCTCTCGATCACTGGCTCAGAGTTCGTGCGCTTCAGAATGAAATGAGCGGCGCTTCTAGAACTTATGTTGTGTGCGCCAACAGTCGCGTTGCTGGCTACTACGCGATTGCGGCGGGCGCTGTGGCTCACACAGAAGCCACAACGAGGGTAAAGCGCAACATGCCTGACCCAGTGCCAGTGATCCTGATTGGACGGCTTGCCACCGATTCCAGCTTTCAGGGCCGCGGAATCGGGGCCGATCTTCTCCGCGATGCCGTTTTGCGTACCTTGCAAGCGGCGGAAATCGCTGGCATACGAGCAATTTTGGTGAGCGCAATCTCTGAGAGCGCAAAGAGATTCTATGAGAAATATGGCTTCATTTCTTCGTCGGCCAAACCGCAGACTCTCATGATCACTTTGACGGAAGCGGCAAGAGTCCTCGCGAATTAGGCTGAGTTACATAGCGAAATTCTACCTATTCTTGTTGAAAAAGAAGTTCTGGAGTGAATCGGTGATGAGCGACATTGAAGAGATGTTGCAGCAAGGCTCGGCGCTGCTTAGTCCTTTGCTATCAGCCCACGGGTTCACTTTTCATGTTCTCGGCTCGGGTGGCAGCAGCGGCGGCCAGTTCGCCTATGGAGAGTTTAGAAGAGATGATCGCAGGCTAGAGATTCACTTCCGGCACAGCTTGGGAATGATCAGGTATCACCTCGCAGGCCGTTCGATGTCTCACCAAGACTATATGCGAACGGTTATAGGAAAACCCAATTCAAGTCATTATCCGGGGTTCTCAAGTGATCCGCTCGACGCTTTCCGCCACCTACTCTTAGATCTGGAAGAGCACGGCTCCGGATTTCTTGCAGGGTCTGACGCTTGCCTCTATCAAACAATTGACCAAGCTGAAACTCAACCGAGCGGAACATCCAAACTGCCCGACTAGCTCTCTCACGCCGCAAAGTCTATGAACCCGCGCTGCGGATCGGTCGAGATCAGTTTCACGGTCACTTTGTCGCCCACATCCAGCCCCTTGCCGCCGCTCACTACCATTCCATCCACGTGCGGGTCGAGCGTGCGGACGAAGGTGCCGTACTTGTTCACGCCGGTGACGATAGCCGGGAAGCTCTGGCCGATGCGCGGATGCAACACTACCGCAGCGATGCGCTTCTGCATCTCGCGCTCCACCTTGCGCGCGCCGTCTTCCATCAGCGTGCAGCGGACGGCGATGGCGTTGAGGTCGTCTTGGGAGTAGGGCTGCGGCGCTTTGGCCAGCAGTGCCTTCACCAGGCGCTGCGTCACAATGTCCGGGAAGCGGCGGTTGGGCGCGGTGGAGTGGGTGTAGTCCTGCACCGCCAGGCCGAAGTGGCCGGGCGAGGGCTCATTGGGCTTTACGAGCACATATTCGCCGGGGCCCATCAGTTTGATAACGGCTAGGGACAGGTCGGGGAAATGAGCGGGGTCCTTCTGCTTCTGGGCGAGCAGGAAGTCGTTAAGCGCTTTCGAGTCCGGCGCGGCGGGCAGCGTCGTTCCCAGGCCGTTCGCGACTTCGACGATGCGGTCCCAGCGCTTCGGCGTGCGCACGATGCGGCGGATCGAAGCTACTCCGGCCTGCTCAAGGGTACGGGCGGCCACGCCGTTGGCCGCCACCATGAACTCCTCAATGAGGGAAGTGGCGCGGTTCTTCAGTTGGCGGACAATACCGGTTGGCTGATCCGCCTGCATCTCCGGGCGGGTCTCGATGGTTTCAAGATCGAGCGCGCCGTGCTGAAAACGGCCGCCAACCATGCGCTGTGCCGCCGAGTCCTGGAGCTTGAGTTGGGCGGCCAGGTCGGGGCTGGTGGCCACCTTGGCCGGCGCTGGTCCCGTACCTTCAAGCCATGCGCCCACGGCGTTGTAGGCAAGCTGGGCGCGGTTGCGGACGAGCGCGGCGTAGACCTTGCCGTCGGAGGCGGCGCCGGAGGCGTCCACTGAGAACTCGATGACGTGGGCGACGCGGTCCTGATTCTCGTTGAGCGAGGTAATGCCTTCCGATAGCTCGGCCGGAAGCATGGGAAAGACTTTGACCCCGGTGTAGACGGAGGTCGTCTCGCTTTTGGCATGGCCGTCGATCACAGAACCTTTGGGCACGCGCGCGTCCACGTCGGCCACGCCGATGAGCACGCGAATGCGGCCATCCGCAAGCTGCTCAGCCCACTCAATCTGGTCGAGGTCTTTGGAGGTGTCGTTGTCGATGGAAGACCAGAGCAGGCTGGTCAGGTCCTGAATCCCAGCAATGGCGGGCGGCGCGGGATGGGCCTGAATTGCGGCCAATTCGGTATCGGTGCCGGCGGGAAACTCCGGCTGAAAACCGTGCTCGATCATGGCGGCGTGGGCCGCGGCAACAAGATTGAAGTGCAAAGGCTGGGTGGATTGCATGAAGACACGGCTCCTTTTGAAGCGAACAGCAAGGCTACCACGGCGGGGTAGCGGCCGTGTGAACATGGGGTAGGCAGGACAGGCTGGAAATGGCGGACGGCGACGCGGGGTCAGTGGGAGTAGCGCTTCTCGCCAGCCTGTAGCGCAACCGCCAGCCGGTTCTGTTCCGGTGGCAGCGGGCAGGTGGCGTACGGCGTGTAGGCGCAGGGCGGATTCTCCAATTGATTAAAGTCCAGCGTCAACGTGCCGGGCTTGTCGAGCCCGTTGCTGGGCAGCCCAGTGTGCAGAAACCGAGCCGACTGGTAAGTTGTGGTCTGGCTGGTCAGGTCTCTCAGAATAAAGGAGAGCGTGCTTTCTTCGCCTTCCTCGGTCACCGGCTCCAAGCGAAGAGTTTTGCCGCCGAGCGCAAACTCGGCTGCGCCGGGCGAAGGCATGTCGAGCGTGGTGCCGATGACGGTTGGAATCTTCTCGATAAGTGGCGGCGTGAAGGGAATCCATTTGGCAACAATGCGATAGCGCGGGTCGAGCTCATACCAGTTCAGGCCGTGGAAGCCGGTGCGCGTGGGAGAGTTTGCGTCCTTGATGCGGAGGGCGTACCGGTCTCCGCGGTGAAGCACTACCATGGTCAATCCGTTCCAGGTTATGGTCGAGGGCTTCTGGTCGTCCACCGAAAGCGGTCCTTCGCGGGCCGGTGCGCCGTCGATCTTCATATCGGCGGGGAAGCCGCCGCCCGGGGCAAGTAACTGGATGGTCTGGCTCATCGGGGGCTTGCCGCTCACGGTTAGCAGGCCCAGGTGGATGGGCGCCGGCGCGGGCAGGTGGATCTGGTTGTCAGCGCCGGAGCCCACGGTGTTCACGCCGGACTTCAGCCACTCCAGTCCCACCAGTGTCAGCCAGCCGTCGGGAGCGGCAAGGTCTTTTTCCCGCTGCGCGCGCCATTCGGCGAGTTGTTGCCGCCAGGCCGCATCGCCGGTGGCAGCGGGGCTCTGCGCCACGGCGGACTGCGCCGCGAGTAGGGAAATCAGGTTGGCTGCCACCACGATCCCCAGCGCACATTGACCCGCCCATCGCTTCATCCTATTGGCCTCATTTCCGCATCGATCGTTGCATCGGCGGCAGAAATCACTCGATTCCTTTATTATGCCCGCGCCGGGAGTGGAGGGCCGCCCCCGCCGCAGATTTCAAATGGAGTCTCGATGGCACACCGGCCCATGGCCGCGGCCCCGCGCCAGCCGGTTGACAGCACCAGTGGCCGCTCCCTAGAATAGAAGGGGACAATTTTATACATTTTTTGAACTAAAGCGCTGGAAATACAAGTGCTTGAATCGCTTTAGCCCGGTTCCGGACAGGCTTTGCGCCGTTGGTTCTTTCTTCATCGGCAGTGGAATGGGCCTTGAGGCGCCATACGGCCCCGAGGACGGAGAGCAGGGAAGATGCCAGATACGCGCGTCAGCCCGCGAGAGCGGCTGGTGCTTACGGCCATCATCGAGCAGTACATTGCTACCGGGGAGCCTGTGGCCTCGCAGGCGGTTGCGAACGCATTTGTGGACCGCGAGGGCATGAGTTCGGCAACGGTGCGCAACGTAATGGTTTCGCTGGGCGATGCGGGACTGCTGGAACAGCCGCATACTTCGGCAGGGCGGGTGCCCACGGCCGCGGCCTTCCGCTTCTACGTGGAACAGATCACGCAATCGAGTCCGCTGACAGCTCAAATGGGCCGCAAATCCGCAGCTGGCCAGCCCGCGGGTTCCATGGCGCAGGGCACGTCTGGGTTGACATCCGGGTTGACGCCCGCGCCTTTGAGCGAAGCCCGCCGAGGCCAAATCGAGGACCACTTTACCGGCGTGGCCAGCTCGCACGAGTATCTTGAACGCACCTCGCATGTGCTGGCGCTTATTTCCAGCGGACTTGGAGTAGCGCTGGCTAGTTCTCCCGCGGCCCAGGTGCTGGAGCACATCCACTTTTCCCGGCTTTCGCAGGGGCGCGTTCTGGCGGTGCTGGTTACGCAGGCAGGCGCTGTGCTGGACCGCGTACTGAATCTGGATCGCGAGCTTGCGCACGTGGAACTGGAGACCGCCGCACGCTATTTGAACGAGAACTTTCGCGGCTGGCCGATCGAGCGCATTCGCGTGGAGTTGGCGCGCCGGGTGGAGTTAGACCAGGCGGCCTACAACCGTATGCTGGCGTCCGTGGTGGAGCTTTGCCGCAAAGGGGCTCTTTCCGGCGACGAAGCCGGACCCGCAATCTATGTTGATGGCATGGCCAACCTGATTACAGCCGAAATTGACCGCGAGCGCCTGCGCCAAATGCTGCTGGCGCTGGTGGCCAAGCAACGCCTGGTGGAACTGCTGACCGCTTACGTAGACGGCCAGCAGCAGGAGGTGCGGGTGGTGGTTGGGCTCGACGCGTCTTCGCCAGCCATGCAGGACCTGGTGCTGATTGGCGCGCCGGCCCGCCTGGGCGGTACCAATCTGGGAACCGTCGCTGTTATTGCACCCACGCGCATCCAATATCAGGAGATGATTCAGGCGGTGCGCTACATATCCCGGCTTTCCGAGCGAATTTTAGAGGTTCCCGCCGACTAGGAACCTGCTGTCGGCTGCTTAGTCACGAGTCCGACGGCCTTCCCCGGCCATCCAATAGAAGGGCATCCAGAACCTGCGAGGAAGACGGCGGGCCTCGCGCAAATTATCATGGAATCAGGCAACATTCATGTTTCGGAGAAATCGTAAAGTTATGCCAGAACAGGAAACAGAGTTAACCGTGATGGAACCACGGGACGGCGGCGCTGCGGCTGGGGTGGAAGAAACCGCCGGCGGGGAAGCCCCGGAGTCGGGCGCGGAGCCGGAAGGCGCAGCGGAGACCGTGAGCCTGGCGGAATATGAGAGGTTGAAGGCTGAGCGCGACCAACTGCTGGACCGTTTGGCCCGGATGCAGGCTGAGTTTGAAAACGCCCGCAAGCGTGGAGAGCGCGAACGGACGGAGTTTCGCGATTATGCCACCGGCAGCGTGGTGGAGCAGTTTCTACCAGTTGTAGACAACTTTGAGCTGGCGCTCAAGTCCACAGGGTCGGAAGAGCAGTTGCGTTCTGGCGTGGGGCTGATCGTCAAGCAGATGGAAGAGATACTCAGCAAAATGCAGGTGAATCCGGTTCCCACCGTTGGCGAGGCGTTCGATCCGCGGCTGCATGAGGCGCTGGGCTCGGTGGAGCGGGACGATCTGCCCGACAATCATGTGGCCGAAGAGGTTCGCCGCGGCTACAAGCTGCGCGAGCGGCTGTTGCGTCCGGCGATGGTGCGCGTAGTACATAATCCAAAACAGAGAAATGAATGAGTTCAAGAGTGGCTAAAGCAGACTTTTACGAAGTCCTTGGGGTTTCCCGCGAGGCTGGCGACCAGGAATTGAAGAGCGCTTATCGCAAGCAGGCGCTGAAGTACCATCCTGACCGGAATCCCGGTGACCACACCGCGGAAGAGAAGTTCAAGGAAGCCAGCGAGGCCTATCAGGTGCTGAGCGACGCCGACAAGCGCGCCGCCTACGACCGCTACGGCCATGCCGGCCTCAGCGGCCAGGGGCCCGGCTTCGGCGCCGGGCCATTTGCAGGCGGGGTGGACATCGGCGACATCTTCGGCGATCTTTTCGGCGAGATGTTCAACGTGGGCGGCAGCCAGCAGCGCAGCACGCGGCAAAAGCGCGGCGACGACCTGCGCTTCGATCTCACCATCGACTTCGAGGACGCCGTCTTCGGCAGCGAAACCGAAGTCAAGGTCCGCCGGCTTGAGACTTGCCAAACATGCCAGGGCCGCGGCAGCGCATCCGGCCGCGGGCCAACGGTCTGCGGCCAATGCCAGGGACGAGGCCAGCTTCGCTATCAGCAAGGGTTTTTCAGTGTGGCGCGAACGTGCAGCGCCTGCGGGGGCGCCGGCTCCATCATCGGCGATCCCTGCCAAACCTGCCGCGGAGAAACCCGCGTGGCCAGCGAGTTGAAACTCAATGTCAAGGTGCCTCCCGGCGTGGAGGATGGAACCCGTATCCGCTACGGCGGCGAAGGGGACGCAGGCCGCGCCGGGGGCCCCAAGGGCGACCTGTATATCGTGCTCTCGGTGCGGGCTCACGAATTCTTCGATCGCAAGGGCAACGACCTTCACTGCGTGATTCCGATCAGCTTTCCGCAGGCGGCATTGGGCGCGGAGATCGAGATTCCCGGCATCGACGGCCCGGTGAGCCTCAAGATTCCCGAAGGCACACAGAGCGCCAGGGAGTTGCGCATTCGCGCGCGCGGCGTGCCGTTTCTGAACGAAAAAGGGCGCGGCGACCTGGTGGTCAAGGTCGTTGTGCAGATTCCCCGCAAGCTGAGCCGCACCCAGCGCGATCTGATAAAAGGGCTGGCCGAGTCGCTGAGCGTTGAAAACAAGCCAACCTCGCCGGGTCTGCTGGACAAAATGAAGGACCTGTTCAACTAACGGAGAGTAATTCGAATTGGTTGCGGCGACAGGTTCTCCCGCTTCCGAGCTACAATGACCAACTGAACTTGTGACTCTTGGCTCCTTACTGCGCATCCTGCGGCCTGGAGACGGTCAAAGCGCAAGCAGTGCAATTGCTGCTACCGCAACGCCTATCAACTGGCTCATGCGGTCAGTGAGCGCAAAAGCCACCGGGTCCTCATCGAGATCGCCGCGCGAGGCGAGCAGCCAGACGCGGTTCAGCCACAGAATCATCAACGGGACAATGAGCCAAAGCAGCCTCGGCTGGCGGTAGAGCTTCACTACATCGGGCCCGCTGATATAGATGGCGAAGACGACCACCGCGGCATAGGCGCTGGCGGTGCCGAAGCTGCGAATCTGCGGGAGATCCGCAAGAAGGTAGCCGCGCCCGTTCTTTGGCGCGGTGCTGCTTGCGCGCAGGTTTTCGAGCTCGGCAAAGCGCTTGACGATGGCCAGCGAGAGAAACAGGAACATGGAGAAGCCGGCCAGCCAGTGGGAGATTTGCGTTTGGGTTGCCGCGCCCCCCGCCAGCAAACGAAGAATATACAGGCCGGAAAGAATCATCACATCCACCAGTGCAAACCGCTTCAGGTAGCCTGAATAGGCCATCGCCGTTGCCAAATAGAGAAGCAGCCAGCCATAGAACGCCGTTGGAAGAAATCGCGCAAACACCAGTGCAAACAGCAGGAAGACCGCAACGATCCCGACCCCGGCAAAAGGTGACAGATCGCCCGCGGCAAAGGGCCGCAGACGCTTGCGGGGATGGCGGCGATCCGGTTCAATGTCCAGCAGATCGTTGACAATGTAGGCCGCAGAAGCGGTAAGCGAGAAACAGCAGAATGCCGCCACCGCCCTGAGCATCTGACCCATGCTCAAAGTATGAGAGAGAAAGAGCGGCACAAAGATGAGCAGATTCTTGGCCCATTGGTGCAGCCGCAATGCCTTTACCAGGGACTTTACGGGATGGCTGCGCTCCTCGAATGTGCGTGCGGGGCGGATGCCGCCAGCCCTGAGCGCCCTGCGCAAGCCATGACTCGGGTTGGCCACCATGGCCTCACGGGCATGAGCGAGCAGCGGCAAATCGGGCGTGTCGTTGCCGATGTAATCAAACTCAGGCCCGAGGCGGCTGCGCAGACCATCCAACTTTTTTGATCCGGTCAAATTGGTAGAGCCGTCCGAGCCAAGCACGCCGCTGAAGATTCCCAGATGTGCGGCAACACGGCTGGCCAGCGCCACGTCCGCTCCAGTCGCCAGATAGATGGCGCGGCCCTGTGCGTGCTCCTGCTGAAGGAAGCGAAGCAACTCGTGATTGTAAGGCAGATGCGCCACATCGAGAGAGATGGATTCCGTAACGAATGCCTTGAACGCCGCTTTGCCGTGAAGGACTTTTCCGGGCAGCCTGAGCAGGAGCGCAGGACGCGTCCTCGCCAGCACCAGCAACGAATCCACCAGCGTATCCGACTTGGCCAGCGTACCGTCCAGATCGACGCAGAGCGGGACTTGCTCGGCATCTGGGAGGGGCCGGTTGAGGCTCGTATGGGGCAACGGCTCACCTTGCAGGCGCAGGCTAACCTCAATGGCCTGTGCGGGAACACCTCAAGTATACAGCCGGCCTTGCGCAAATCAACATGCTCGCCGGCAGCCTCGGCGACGATTGCGATGCATGCGGATTCCCGGTGAAGCGGGCCGGGCAGGCGATTCGGAACAAGGCAGCCTGCAGGCGATGGCTCAGCCACGCTAATCTTAACTGGAAGCCTGGGTATTGCGTTCCGAGTTAATAACTCAGGACAATTCAACCGGAGCGATGCGAGTATTAACTAAGTATTAACACTCGGAGTAATCGGAAATGTTCTCCCAGAGGCTATTCGAGGCATGCTGTCAATATGCGGTAGGGAAGCGGCCAGTAAGTTGCGTTCATTGAGCGCCATGAAGAGCAATTTGATCCCACCAAGCGGCTGACACTTTAGTGTTATCTTGAAAGGAAAGAATTGTTGACAACGGGTCGAGCGGAAGCGTAGACCTATACCAATACCAGACGACTGTTCGCGGTCCCCTATTAGTGTTGACTCCCCTGTCGGATAGGGCTTGCGAACCAGGCATCAATCTCAAGCAAGATTAATGTGGTT
>Ga0302266_10001543_pt1 | contig 20981 bp, 19 predicted proteins | sample III_Bog_E1_2_FD_194559 | JGI IMG/M metagenome (GOLD analysis project Ga0302266, IMG submission 194559) | Peat permafrost microbial communities from Stordalen Mire near Abisko, Sweden - III_Bog_E1_2 | ecosystem: Environmental > Terrestrial > Soil > Wetlands > Peat | place: Sweden: Abisko... | reverse complement strand
GTTCAAGGGAAAAAAGGCCTCGAACGACAAGATAATTCACGCATGGGATCGCTCTATAGTGCGGGATGGAGTCTCCTACAGGATCAACCGGGAACATCCATTGCTGTCAGCCCTCAATCAAGAAATCCCTTTGCAAACACGCAATCTGCTGCACGATACGTTTGACCTGCTTGAGCAGATGATCCCTTTGGATGCAATTTATCTTGACCTGGCTTCACAAATTAGACCAGCCGTAACAACTGACGACGGCGATATCAGAATCTCGACTCTCGAAGTTCTTGCAACCCAGATAGTTGCCTCCATTGGGAGGGATACAGATGCAGGCCAACGCTTTCTGGATATGCTCGCGTCAATCGAACCCTTCAGTTTTCATCCAGAAATTGCCAAAGAGATTGCAGCGAGGCTCAAATGCGTAACACCAATGTAAGTCTCATGGAGCGTGCGCTGCTGGTGCTCCTACCGAATGATCGCCCACCGACCGAAGGAGAGGTAAAAACACTTGCCACTCAGCTTCGCGCTTCGTTCGCAATGGATGACGAGGAATTCGAGGGCCTACTGCGCCAGGTCTACACGAAAGTTTCCATTTCAATGGATATGGGAGTTGCGCTGGTATCCGAGCATCGGCCTTGGCTCAACGCCAGAAAACCGTCAATTGACCCGTTCTACTGGCAACGCTTTCAAAAGCTCCTTTCAAAAAAGGACTGGCCCCCTCAAGTGGTTGGTACACTCGATCGTGTATCAGACGAGATTCTCGATCTGTTGGGGAACCCGGCTCAGACGGATCACTGGGAACGTCGCGGCTTGGTTGTTGGAGATGTCCAATCTGGCAAGACTGCAACCTATACCGCATTGACCTGTAAAGCCGGCGACGCCGGATACCGCCTCATCATTCTTCTTACTGGAACGCTGGAGAATCTTCGGCGTCAGACCCAAGAGCGAATGGACGAAGGCTTCGTTGGCTTGGACAGCTACGAACTCACTACAGTTCGTACGATTCGCACGAACCGCGCTGTAGGAGTTGGTCTCATTGACGGAACCAAGGCGGCAGGAGTTTTTACCTCACGGCTGAGGGACTTCAACAAGGAACTGGTGAACGCCCTTGGTTTCCGCTTGGATGCATTTCAGATTCCTGTACTCGTTGTCATGAAGAAGAATAAGAGCATTCTACAGAATCTCGAAAAATGGCTTGCCGAATTTAATGCTGGCCCGGATGGAAAGATCGCTGCGCCGGTGCTTGTAATCGACGATGAAGCGGACAACGCATCTGTGAACACACGGAAGGACGACGAAGACCCTGCTGAGATCAACAGGCGCATACGGTCTCTGCTTGTTCGATTTACTCACTCAAGTTACGTCGGTTTCACTGCCACTCCATTCGCAAATGTCTTCATTGACCCGGACACCAATGACGAGATGCTGAAAAACGATCTCTTCCCTCGGGACTTCATTTATGCTCTGGAGCCACCGTCAAACTACTTTGGACCGCAGGCGATCTTCGGAGACGAGCCGCGCCGAGATGTAATCCGATCAATTGAAGACGCAGACATCCTATTTCCACCGCGCCACAAATCAATTCTGCAGGTAAACGCGCTTCCTGAAAGTCTCTTTCACGCTGCAAGAGTCTTCCTGCTTTCCACAACACTTCGAGATCTGCGCGGAGAAGGCCCTACACACAGGTCGATGCTGGTTAATGTGAGCCACTACACCAATGTCCAGGAACAGGTCGTTGGTCTCCTGCATACATGGCTCTCACAGGTGCAGCAGGATGTACGCAACTACAGCCAGCTTGACAGCAGAGAAGCTCTTCGCAACAGCAGTTTATCTGACCTGAAGAATGCATGGGAACTTGAATTCAGTGATTCTGAATTCACTTGGGAACAGGTTCAGATCGCGCTTGTCGAGGGCATTCTCCCTGTCAGCCTGAAAGCTGTAAATCAACGGACCGGAGCGGCCAGTCTTGACTTCAGTCAGCACAAGGAGACTGGCCTTCGGGTTATCGTTGTAGGGGGAAACAGTCTGTCACGTGGACTAACCCTTGAAGGACTCAGCACAAGCTATTTTTTCAGAAGCACGAAGATGTACGATACCCTCCTTCAAATGGGAAGATGGTTCGGATACAGGGATGGTTACGAGGATCTATGCCGTGTCTGGCTGACAGATGAGGCGGCGCATTGGTATGCGCATATCACCTCAGCGACAGATGAGCTGCGCCAGGAACTCAGGAGAATGCGAGAAGAACGACGCCAACCTATCGATTTTGGACTGAAGGTTCGCGCACATCCGGGTTCTTTGATTGTGACAGCCCAGAACAAGATGCGCCGCTCAACCCTGATCGAGAGAGTAGTAAGTGTCAGCGGAGAAAGTCTTGAAACGACGCATTTGAAAACCAATGAAAACGTCATCCGCGCCAACCGAATTGTAGTGGAGGAATTCATCCGTCAGATCGGGATTGCTGGAATATCCCCTGGCACCTCTGGCTTGGGCAACCCCCTGTGGACTGGAGTCCCAAAGCAGCTAGTCGCAGACCTGCTTCGAAGTTTCTCTGTTGACCCAGCAAACATTTCTTTCCAAGCGAAGGATCTTGCCAATTTTGTGGAAGGCGCTACAGACGACTTCTTGCAAGAGTGGGATGTGGTTCTACCGCAAGGGAAAGGCGGCGATTCTCCGATTGGCAGTCTCGGCGTTCGACGCAATCAGCGAAAGGTTCAAGTGGATGTGGGCAGTGTTCTTGTTTCCGGCAAGAGTGCCCGTGTCGCATCACGCGGAATCGAACGTGAAGGCTTGCCAGAGTCCTTGATTAGCGATCTGACTGCTGAATTCAGGCAAAAGAATCCGGGAAAGAGCATTCCGGACAGGATATTTCGTATGGTGAGACCTCGGCCTCTTTTGCTTATCCACTTCATCGAGCCGGAAAGCAATCGGACTGATTCAGTGGCTTTGCCCAACGAGTTGATAGCTTTGGGTTTGAGCTTCATGACATTTGACGACTCTGCCGTTGCTAAGCGCGTAACTTATCGAATCAATTTGGTGGAGTTGCGGGCAAGCGAGGAAATTGACGACGAAGAGGAACTTGAGAAGGACAACGAAGATGACCTTGATTGAAACGCATTGGTCGACAATCGCGAACAGCGCCGTTTCAAAGGGCGTATTCCGTCTACTTGACGAGTCGCACCCACTGGATTTGTACGCTGGTTTCGACCAGGACAATCGACGTGTATTGATGCTCGTAACGCAACATCCACCGGAGGAGCTTCCCGCCACTGGAGCCGTAGAAGTCACCGTGAACTTGCGCAGCGATGGCGACTATGCGGTTCTATTCCGTCTCGCACGGACCGAGTTGAATGAGCTGTTCGGACGTTTGTGCCAGGATTTGATCGATTCTACTCGGACAACCAAGAGAGGAAACGGAGCAGCAGCATTACTACAGCGGTTGAATCGCTGGCGAAGGCTTCTTGAGTCAGGACGGGGTGGACTAAGCGACAGTGAACTACGAGGACTTTACGGAGAACTCTGGTTTCTCTGGACCATCGCAATTCCTGTCCATGGTGCCGTCAATGCCATCAACGGATGGAATGGGCCATTGGGAGCACCGCAGGATTTCCAGCTTGGTGCAGGCCTCGTTGAAGTGAAAGCAATTCTTCCCGGCGTCCACAACGTCTCAATCTCTTCAGCAGAGCAATTGGAGCATGGGGCATCTTCGCTGCAACTTGCGGTGGTTTCCTTGCACCCTTCCGAAGAACTTTCCCTGCCCAGCCTTATTGCAAACATTCGACAGGAATTAGAAGCCAGCGTCGGAGGTATATCAGAATTTGAATTGCGACTGGCTGAAGCCGGATACGCAGATCGTCCCGAATATGAACGTGTTCAGTTTTCTGTCGATCAGATTCGATTCTATCCAGTAGGCGACGGATTTCCACGAATTTCGTCCAGTCAGATTCCATCTGGCATTTCACGGCTTACCTACGATCTTGACCTCCACCAATGTGGTGAGTATCGGAGTGAATACATCCATGAACATCTCTGAGTACAGGGCAGAATTTCTCGAAGATCTCAACGCGCAGGCCAGTGCCGCTTCAAACTTCACGCACTCCATGTTCGTTGAGGTATGTGCGGAGTTGCTGGGTGATGCCGAGGAACTTTCGGATTTTGAACCTTGTTACTTCCGTGGGAGCGGTTCTCGCAATCGCTCTCTTGCCGTAGACGGGTTCGCTCAGGACAGTGTGGACGGTTCCTTGCGTCTAGTTATCGCGGATTTCAGCGGAAGCGATGAAATACAGACCTTGAACCAGACCCAAGCAAAAGCTATGTTTGCAAAACTAGTTGCATTTTGCGAAGACGCCTTTTCAGGACGCCTGCAGGATAGCATCGACGAATCAACACCTGCTCATTCTCTTGCATTGCTGCTCCAGCAACAGCGAAAGCAGATTGCACGGCTTCGATTGTATTTGATCACGGATGCTGCCCTCAGTGCGCGCGTACGCGACTGGCCCGAAGGGGAAGCCGGCGGGATTCCAACCGAGTTTCACATTTGGGACATCAATCGATTTCACCAGGTTTATGAATCCAAGACAGGACGAGACGAACTCACTGTCGATTTCACAGAAGTTGTGCCAGGTGGCTTGCCCTGCCTTGCTGCCAGTGTTGAAGCAGACAACTACCGCGCATATCTCTGCGTGATTCCAGGAACTGTTCTTGCTGACATCTATCAGCAGTATGGCAGCAGGCTGCTTGAAGGAAACGTCCGATCTTTTCTTGGTACACGAGGCCGAATCAACAAGATGATTCGGAAAACGGTCACGGCAGAACCCACTATGTTTTTTGCATACAACAATGGCATAGCAGCTACTTCCACGGATGCCGTCATTGATACGGAAAACGGGCTTCGACTGACCAAGGTCACTGATCTACAAATCGTAAATGGTGGCCAGACTACAGCAACACTTGCAAATGCCTTGGCAGAGAAAGATCAGGGACTAGATCAAACATTCGTACAAATGAAGCTGTCCGTCATTCCCCCTGAGACCAGTGGTCAATACATACCACTGATCGCTCGCTATGCCAACAGTCAGAACAAAGTAAGCGATGCTGACTTCTTTTCCAATCATGAATTCCATCAGCAGATGGAGAAGATTTCACAGTTGCTTCGCGCTCCAGCACTGGGCGGAGCACAGTACGGAACCCATTGGCGTTATGAGCGGGCGCGCGGGACCTATTTGAACGAACAAGCCAAACTTACCAAGGCTCAACGCAATCTCTTCAAACTCCAGAACCCTCCCAAGCAATTGATTACGAAAGTGGACTTGGCCAAATACGAGAATGCGTGGCGCTTTCTGCCGAACATTGTCAGCCAAGGCGCTCAGAAGAACTTCATGGCGTTCAGTAACTATATTCAGGGAGAATGGGAAAAGAATCAGACGCAGTTCAATGAGGAATTCTACAAACGAGTCGTCGTAAAAGCCATGCTGTTCCGGCGAACGGAAGAACTCGTTACTGCGCAGCCCTGGTATCAGAATGGATATCGAGCAAACGTCGTTGCCTACACAATCGCCAAGTTTGCACACATCATTCAGTTTGAAGGAACGGGTGAGCTTTTTGATTTCAAGGCTTGCTGGAGTCGGCAATCGTTGTCACCAGCAATCGAGAATCAATTGACGCTCATTGCCGGAGAAGTATTCAAGGTAATTGTTGCGCCCGAAGGTGGATTCCAAAACGTCACCGAATGGGCGAAGAAGGAACTCTGCTGGAGTCGTGTTCAGAATCTCCGAATCCCGCTGCTGCCGGAATTGGCGAAACAGTTGGTAGGCCGTGAAGAGGACAGAATCATCAAGGCCGCCGCAGAGACGGACCAAGCTCTCAAGAGCGGTATTGAACTTCAGACTGCCGTTCTTAACTTAGGAGGCGATTACTGGAAGAAGCTTCAGGTATGGGCGCAACAGCGTTCACTGCTCAGTCCTGATGATTATTCGTTTGTCTCGGTAGCAGGTGCCATCCCCCGCAAGATTCCTACCGAAAAGCAGTGCAAGAGACTCATAGAGATCAAATCCAGAGTGGAGAGCGAGGGGTATCCTATTGTTTGATTGCGTTTATCGTTTTGTCAATCACGCGAGTAGTACTGCATAGCGGCGAAGCACGCCCGCGTGAAGCTGGCATTATTTTACTGTTCTGGGGATGGGCTCTCTAAGCGGTCGCTTCCCCCCCCCAAAAAATCGTATGCTTATCTGCCTGAACACCCGCTATCAGCGCAAGACTTGGACTCGAACGCCGCGCCATACACTCAGACTTCGGCTGGCGGGTTCTCAAGCCGCTGCTGCCTGCCATGAACAGATCATCATAGGCGCACTTCTAAAAACCTCCGCAACAAAAAACCTGCATTTGGTTCCGCATATGCATCCAATGAACGAAGCATCTTTACATGGAGCAGCGCATGAAGCAGGCAGGATTTTTTGATTTATCTCAACGCCAGGACAAGCTGTTGCAGACACGGGATTTTCTCGAACAAGTGAATCGTCTTGTGGCGTGGGAATCCTTTCGCCCGGTTCTTGAGTCCGCCATCGAGCGTAAAGACAGCGGCATGGGCGGGCGTCCCGCGTTCGATCTGGTGCTGATGTTCAAGATTCTCGTGCTGCAGGCCCTCTATAACCTTTCTGACGAGCAGACGGAATATCAGATTCTCGATCGTCTGAGCTTCATGCGTTTTCTCGGTTTTGAACTGCATGATACGGTTCCGGACGCGCGCACGATTTGGCAGTTCCGCGAGAAGCTGGCCGCGGCCAATGCGGTGGAAAAGCTCTTTGCTCAGTTCGACAGTATGCTCAATGCGGGCGGTTTCAAGGCCAGCGGCGGGCAGATCATCGACGCGACCTTCGTCGAAGTTCCGCGCCAGCGCAACAACCGCGACGATAACAAGACCATCAAAGACGGCGGAGTTCCCGAAGGCTGGAGCGCGAAGAAAAAGGCGCACAAGGACACGGATGCTCGCTGGACGAAGAAGAACGGCGTATCGTTTTTCGGCTACAAGAATCACGTCAATGCGGATCGCAAGCACAAGCTGATTCGCCAATACACGGTCACCGATGCGAGCGTTCACGACAGCCAGGAGATGGACAACATTCTGGATCCGGATAACGACAGCCGGGAAACGTGGGCAGACAGCGCGTACCGTTCCGACGCGCAGCAGGAGCGGCTGGAAGAGCACAACTACACTTCGCGCATTCACGAACGCGCTTATCGCAACAAGCCGCTGACGCCAGAACAGGAAGCTGCGAATATGGAGCGTTCGCGGGTGCGAGCGCGGATCGAGCACGTCTTCGGGCATATGACAACTGCGATGAATGGATGCTTTGTCCGCACGATAGGCACCGCCAGAGCGAGGACCAAGATAGGACTTGAGAATCTGGCCTATAACTTCTCACGCTACACATTCCTGATGCGCAACAACGAAAGGAGAACTGCCTCCGCCTGATGCCGGATAGATACCAGAAAGCATGAAATACAAACGGAAGAGATGGCCTGATCGATGAACAATCGACAGGTTTGCACCAAAAGTACTCCGCAGAAATACTGCAAGAAGTCTCTACGCTTTCAACTCAACGGAAATCGTGGTTTTTAGAAGTGCCCTAAAGGAACAAACGCATGTTTTTCTGCCAGCAGGACAAGCAGCAACATGACTCGTGATGAGAATTCTGTGCAAGGCTCGTGGATTCCACTGTTCCAAACTCGACGATGCGGTTTCCAGTTGCGTCCCCTTGCAAGGTCGGGTCTCGTTCCAGCCCGCTATCGCCCAAGAATCGGTTTCCAGTGGGCATTGAATCTTGTGTACTCATAATTTTCCTTCCTTTGATCAGGATGAGCGGCTCCTGCCAGGCAGGCAGACCGCCCTTCGCGCGATGTCGAACGCTCAAGCTGCGGCTTCAACAACATGCAGGACTCTGGCCTGCACCTCCAAAGACATGGGCTGCACCCGAAAGGAGTTTTTCCCGGCTGGAATCAATGCCAATGGGACAGGAACTCGATCCGGTTTTCGGCAGGGATACTTGAAATTCAGCCATGCGCACAGCCTGGGATCGCGGATTTTCGGCTGGTCCTGCCAGAAATCAGGCTCCAGTCCGCACTGAATCCGCAAGCTGTCCATCTGCAACTCGACGATCGATATGTTCCTGGGGAAATAAAGCCGGACGTTATCTTCCCCAACATTCAATCCGGTTACTCGACGGCCCGTGCTCTGCGTTTTGACCACCATATATGCCTGCCGCTTCTCCAAAAGTGGAACCACCCACTGGAAGACATTCTGCCAGTATCACGCTTCCAATGATGGTCGCTATTGATCAGGCAGACAGGCTGGCCGGCGGCGCACCCTTCAATTAGGAAGGAAGCTGCTTCGCAGGCGCAAGCGCGATCAGGGCGACTCCGATGACCACCAGAACCGCGACACCGATCAGTTCTCCGCGCGCGACCATGTTGAGCCATGCCTGCGTGCCCATGACCGCCGCGTGCGCAAAGCTCGACCAGGCCGTGAAGGCGATGAGGCTGCGGTTCGCCGCCGGCCTGCGAATAGCCAGAAGCAGAAAAATCCCCAGCGTGACGTAAAGGCTCATCATCATGGCCAGCGCCGGCTCCTGTCGCATAAACGCCACCACGGGGTAGACCAAAGCCACAAAAAGCACTCCCACCAGCGCCAGCACGATCTTCAAAGCCAACTCTCGCTTCATCCATTCCCTCCCGGTGACCGTGGATTCCCGCTGGTCAAAGATATCGATCAGGTTCAGATCGTTTGAACAGCGTGACAGAAAGTGTAGCTCGGTATTGGAAATGACCTCCACCTTTTTGATGGAGGAATTTGGCGCTACTGATCCGGCCCTAAGCAATTGCGCCCTCACAGAACTGTTATCCTGGGCGAAGCGTAGCGGAGTCGAAGGATCTGCCCTTAAAATTCGGATCGTGTCACGTAAAATCAACGACATACAAACGGATCGATTTTTCATGGTCTCTGGGTGTCGCAACCCGACATGTATGACTGCAGTTGTTTCTTCTCCTTCCTGGTTCGAACACAATCGGGCCGGATCGATAACGAGGACCGGTCTGCGGCCCCAGGTCCACCTTCGCAAATGCCTGTTTGCCTTACATCGTGCCGTAGATCACTGCATTCGTTACACGCCTGCGATAAGCAACATATGTGGTTCCCCGAAGGGCCCTTCCCTTCCCTCGCTGTCCGCCCTCCGCTGAATCGACTGGGAGGCTTGTCATGGCATCGCAATCACTCAGCATTGAGCCAGCCGTTCCCCTGGCAGAAAACGAATGGATCCGGCAGTCCAGCGGATTCTACGCGTGTCCCGTATGCAGGCAAGGTCTGGAACCGTCGTACGATGGGCTTTCCTGCCGCGTCTGTGCGACCACCTACCCCATCCTGAGCGGGATTCCCGACTTCATCGTGGTCAATCTCGAAGAGAGCAGGAACCGAACCCTGCGCGTCGTCGGAAAGAACGACTCTCGCCCCCTGCTCGACTTCATGGCGTCCGTCTACGAATCCTGCGTGTACCCGGCCGTGTGCAACCTCTATGGCGGATGGCGCAGCACATCCTTGAAGCAACTGGCGCAGGACATCGCCGACATTGTGGGATCGCGCGCCGGCATCATTCTGGACGTGGCCTGCGGACCGGGAACCTACGGGCGCCGCATCGCTTCCGCATCCAGGACCGTTCTTGGCATTGATATCTGCATGAGCATGCTGCGGCGGGGCGCCCATTATGTCGAAAAGGGACATATCCCCAACGTCCACTTCGCCCGCGCCACGGTGGAGGCACTGCCGTTCCAGGCTGGCCTCTTCGACGCCGCCATCTGTGCAGGATCGCTGAACCATTTCTCCGACACGGTCCTCGCCTTGCGCGAGATCAACCGCACCATGAAACCCGGAGCCCCGCTGGCCGGGATGTGCTTTGCCCGCATCGACTCGGGCCTCATGAAATACAAATCGATCCGCGACCGCGCGGAGAAAGGAGGCGGTCACATCCACACCGTCGCCGATCTCGAGCGCCACGTGGCCGCAGCAGGTTTTCAGGACTTTCGCCCCCACACCTACGGCTCGATCCTGGTGTTCAGCGCCCGCAAAATCCCGGCAGAGCATTAGAAACGCGGCCCGTCGAGAAACCATCGACCGCACCGGAATTCGACAAATCGTCCAACGAATGTTTTCCGGCCACGGCTGCGTTGAAGCAGCGCAGCCGAATCCGTACTCTATTGCGCGGTCACCTTTTGCCGTCGCTGCTCACTTGCCTTCATGATTTCGTTCATGTCCCCCACTGGCCGAATCTCGAAAATGTTGCCAAACGCCAGCGCCGGATGCTGCGTCATGAGCTGTACTGCATGATTCATGTCCCGCGCCTCAAGCACGAGAATGCCGCCGAGTTGCTCCTTGGTTTCCGCATAGGGACCGTCGGTCGTCGCCACCTTGCCGTTCTTCCAATACAGGGTCAAGGCAGTTTCCGGAGACTGAAGCGCTTCTCCATCAACCCAGTGTCCGTTGGCGCGAAGATGGTCGTCGTATTCAAAGCATCTGTCGAACTGCGCGTTGCGCTCGTCCTCCGCCATGCCATCAAATTTGCCTTTGTCGTAATATCCAAAGCAGATGTATTTCATTGTTCTTCTCCTCCTGGTGGGAACCTGCAACATAGCCGCCCATGGATGTAAGTGCGGCTATTGGTTGACAGTCTGATTTGGCAGCGCAGCCCGTTTCGCTACTTTGTGCTGGATCTGCTCTTCGGTCAGGATCGGTGCGAAGTCTTCCATCTCAAAGATCTGCCGGATATCGACTTCGGAGTCGCCGCCGGGATTGCAGTTGGGGGCACGCTTGACCCACTCGATGGCCTCTTCGAGGGACTTGACCTGCAAGATCGAGAAGCCGGCGATGAGTTCCTTGGCCTCGGTGAAGGGGCCGTCGATGACGGTACGAGACTTGCCGGAGAATTTGACGCGTGCGCCTTTGGAACTGGGATGGAGACCATCGAGGGCGAGCAGGACGCCAGCCTTGCTGAGCTCTTCGTTGTACTTGCCCATCTCGAGCAGAAGCTCCGGATCGGGGAGGGCGCCTTCTTTTTCTGCCTCTGGGGTTGATTTGACGATGACCATGAATCGCATTGCGAAACCTCCTTTGGGTTGAGCGAAGTTTGAGTTGCGTGTAATCCCGTTGATCAATTTGTTGACTATCCCGCCTTCACCCTATAGTCGAGCGGTCGAACCGGAATTCGACAAATCGTCAAAGAAATTTTGTTTCTTTCCCATTTGTTTTTTATTTCAACTGCCGAATTCGCATTTGCAGAAAACGCCGCTCCGGTTCCTGTTGGGTCAGCGCCAGAGCTTTCTCATAAGCGGATCGGGCTTCAGCGGTCCTGCCCAGCCTGCGGTACATGTCAGCGCGGGCTGAGTGCGCCAGGTAGTAATTTGCCAATTCGCCATCTTCCATCACCGCGTCGATATGCCGCAGACCGGCCTCTGGACCATCGCGCAGGCCAATGGCCACGGCTCGATTCAGATGTACAACCGGTGAAGGCTGCATTCGTACCAATTGGTCGTAAAGCGCAACAATCTGCCGCCAGTCGGTCGCAGCCACCGATTCTGCCTCCGCATGAACGGCCGCAATCGCAGCCTGCAGTGTGTAAGGGCCGAAGCGGCGGGAATTCAGAGCTTTCTTCAGCAATGACCCTCCCTCCGCGATCTGCGCCCGGTTCCAGAGCGAGCGGTCTTGATTCTCCAGCAATATCAGTTCTCCGGTCGCAGAGGTTCTCGCGGCGTGACGGGATTCCTGGAGCAGCATCAGGGAAAGCAGCCCAATGACTTCCGGCTCTGGCTGGAGTTCGGTCAGCAACCGGCCCAGTCGAATCGCCTCGCCGGTCAGATCGGCCCGCGTCACCTCCGCTCCCGCCGCAGCCGAATAACCCTCGTTAAAAACGAGATAGATCACCTGAAGCACCGCGCCCAGTCGCTCCGGCAATTCCTTGGGCGTCGGCACCTCGTATGGAATCGGCGTCTCTCGAATCTTTGTCTTTGCCCGCACCACGCGCTGCGCCAGCGTGCTCGGAGTGACGAGGAAAGCCTTTGCGATCTCCTCGGTTGTCAGTCCGCACACCTCACGCAGGGTGAGTGCAACCCGCGCTTCCGGCGGCAGAGCGGGATGGCAGCAGGTAAAGATGAGACGGAGCCGGTCGTCCTCGATTTCCTCTTCCTCGTGAGGCGCCTCCCCGATGCGCGCCTCGTTGACACGCGCTTCGGTGTAGAGCTCGAGGTCTGTCTGTGCGTTCTCGAAGCGCGCCCTCCTGCGCATTCCGTCGATAGCTTTGAAGCGCGCGGTTGAAATGAGCCAGGGGCGCGGTTTCTCCGGTACGCCAGCCTGAGGCCACGTGTCCAAAGCAGCGGCAAAAGCCTCGTGCATGGCTTCTTCGGCCACATCGAGATCTCCAAGCAGGCGCACCAGCGTAGCTAGAATCCTGCCCGATTCAGACCGGTACAGCGTCTCTATGGTTCTGCTGAGTTCTTCGCGTGCATTCTGCTGCATGCACGTCAAATTAACAAACGTTCTCCACACAACTCAAGCCCGCCTCGCCAGTTCGCGTCGTACCATGGAACCCATGAGCTGGATTGGATGGGCGCTGCTTTCCGCCGTCTTTGCCGCCGCCACGGCCCTGCTGGCCAAGGTGGGAGTGGCGCATGTGGATTCGAACCTGGCCATGGCCCTGCGCACCTCCGTGGTGTTGATCTTTGCCTGGGGCATTGCCCTGGCACTGGGAAAACACGGAGAAATCCGCTCGCTCGACCGACGCACCCTGCTCTTCCTCACTCTCTCCGGGCTGGCCACCGGCCTATCGTGGCTCTGCTACTTCCGCGCCCTGCAGTTGGGGCCGGCCTCGCGCGTGGCTCCGCTGGACAAGCTTTCGGTCCCACTGGTGATGGTTTTCGCCTGGCTCCTGCTGGGCGAAAAGCTGACCCCGGCAGCCCTCGCCGGCGGCCTCCTCATCACCGCCGGAGCGGTAGTGATGGTCATGGCCTGAGCGGCCTTCGCCTCTTGAGCGCCGCATCCTTATACTGGACGCAGAGAACCCGGCCTCAAAACGCAGATGACCGAAACGAATCAATCTGATGAACGGCCCACCCCGCCGATTCGCCGCATCGTCCTCACCGGCTTCATGGGCTCAGGCAAGAGCACCGTGGGCCCTCTGCTGGCCGCCCGCCTGGGCTGGATCTTCCTGGATGTGGACGACGTGATCGAGTCGGAGGCCGAGGCCACCATCGCCGCGCTCTTCGCCCGTCACGGCGAAGCCCCGTTCCGTGCCCGCGAGCACGCCACCATCGCCCGGCTGTCCACCGGCAACGCGCTGGTCCTGGCCCTGGGCGGCGGCGCCATCGAGCATTCCGCCACCCGCGACCTGCTCCTTACCTCTCCCGGCACTCTCCTAGTCCACCTGGAGGTCGAGCTGACCACCACTCTTGACCGCTGCCGCGGCACCGAGCACACCCGGCCCATCCTCGCCGACCAGGCCAACCTGGCCGCCCGTTACCAGCGCCGGCTTCCGCTCTACCGCACCGCCCACGTCTCCATCCCCGCCGACAAACTGACGCCGGAGCAGTTGGTCGACGCCATTCTCGAAGCCGCGCACTTGGGCTAACCACTCCTTTCCCGCTTGCTAAAATCACCTCAGGCTCCAGTCGCAATCCCGTTTGGGCGCTTTTTGCCGAGGACGTATCCCGATGACTTCCGCCACACAAGCCGCAGCTCCCGCAGAACTTGCCGCGCACCCGGCGAAGGGCACAGTGCACGGGCCAGCCCATCTGCACGCGCCCTCGCCCGGCGCCACGGCCACGCCCATCGGCGATCTGCGGGAACTCTTCAAGGTGAAGGTCGTGACCCTGGTGCTAGTCACCGGATGGGGCGGCTTTTACCTCGGGTCCATGCAATCCGGGATTTCCAGTGTGCAGCGCGGCTTGCTGGACACTCTGCTCGGCATCGGCCTGGTTTCGGCCGGAGCCGGCGCGCTGAACGAGGCTCTGGAACGCAAAACCGACGCGCGCATGAAGCGCACCGCCAACCGCCCTCTGGCTGCCGGACGATTCTCTCTGGCCCAGGGCATTCTGGCCGGTCTCGCCGCCTTGGGCCTGGGCGCCTGGTGGCTGCTCCTCCACACCAACCTGCTCACCGTGGCTCTGGCGCTGCTGACCGCTTTCACCTACGTGGCCATCTACACCCCGCTGAAGCGCATCACTACCCTGGCCACCTTCATCGGAGCCTTTCCCGGCGCCATGGGCCCGCTGCTGGGCTGGACCGCCGCGCGGGGCCGCATCGAGTGGCCGGGCGTAGCCCTTTTCGCCATCCTCTTTGTCTGGCAGTTCCCCCACTTCATGTCCATCGCCTGGATGTACCGCGAGGACTACGGCCGCGCCGGCATCCGCATGTTGCCCGTGGTGCAGCCCGACGGCTGGTCCACGGTGGTCGAGGCGCTCTTCTACGCCGTGCTGATGATTCCCGTCAGCCTGGCTCCCTGGCGCCTGGGCCTGGCCGGGGTTAGCTACGCCGTGATCGCCGTCGCCCTGGGCCTGGTCTACCTGGGCTACACCATCCGCTTTGCGCGCATCCTGCGCACCCCGGACGAGGACGAGAGCCGCAAACTGGCCCGCGACCTGCTCAAGATCAGCGTTCTCTACCTGCCCCTGCTCTTCACCACCCTCATGCTCTGCGCCACCGCGAAGCACTAAGGAACGTCATGACGACCGCAGCCCCACCGCAAGCCTCCACCCGCCCCGCCATCGCCGCCATTCTCGTCCTCAGCGCCGCCGCCACGGTCTTTCTCTTCTGGTTGATCTACGTCCACCCCGCCGCCGCAGCCAGTACGCAGTACGCCTTCCTGCCCGCGCTCAACGCGCTTCTGAATGGGCTCAGTGCCACCGCCCTGCTCATCGGCTACACCTTCATCCGGGCGCGCCGCATTCCGGCCCATCGCGCTGCCATGGTCACGGCGTTTGGATTTTCTACTTTGTTTCTGGTCAGCTATATCGCCCACCACGCGCTGCACGGCGACGTCCGCTATCCGGTCCACGCCGCATTACGCTCGGTTTATCTGCCGCTGCTGGCCAGCCATATTCTGCTGGCCATCGTGGCACTGCCGCTGGTGCTGGTCACATTCTTCTTCTCGCTCACCGGCCGTATCCCGCAGCACCGCAGGGTGGCCCGCTGGACGCTCCCGCTGTGGCTCTACGTTTCGATCACCGGCGTGATTACCTACGCGATGCTGCGCCTGGCGCAGGGATAGAGGAACGCATGTCGCCCAGCAGCCCCAAACCGAATCACACAAGTCCCGGTCAACTCCAGCCCGGCGACGGCACCCGCCAACTGCTGCAGTGGGGCTCGTCGATCCTGGGCGCGGGCCTGTTCGCGGTGCTCCTGCTTCAGACTTTGCTAGGCGGCTTTTCACCCACCGGCGCCAGCACCAACACCGGCTGGTTCGCCCTTATTGTCGCCCTGATGTGCATTCCCTTCGGTGGACTGCTGCTGACCCTGGGCGTGGCCAAGTGGCTGCATAACCGCTCCCAGGCCCGCCGGGGCTGACGGTCTGTTATTCTGTTCAATTATTGGAGTTGTCATGTGCCAAAACTGCGCGCCGGACGATTTCTATTTGCGATCAGTAGTTTGCAGCCATTGACAATTTGGCCGCCACCGCCTCCGGCGAATCAAGTTAGATATGAGTAATGAAGGTTCCTTTGTGCTGACAATGACAATTCTGGCGCCGGAATGGGCAAACCAACGGATAGCCAAGAACATCCTTGCTCTCTATTTTGAACAGCAATGATGTTCAATCGAGATTTTCTTGTAAAGCATCGTGAGTACCTGAACCTGCATCGCTGCGATCGGTCCCTGTAAGTCGCCCAGGGTTCACTAATCCGTCCTTGGCATGATTCTCGGTTCACGCCAACAGACCAATGCGCATTTCCAGATTCGGCCCGACTCCGTTATGCAGGTCCGATCGGTTAGTCGGCGGCTCGTCTCGGACCCAATCAGAGCCGGAAGTTAGACCTGACAGGGTCAGAATCTGGGTTGTGGAATGGTAGCCTATCGGCCGCCGCAAAGTGGATGCACTTGTCGCGCAAGATTTCTGCACTGCGCACACCGTTGAACGAAAGCGCAGGGCGGAGATCAGAAATATGTTTGAACCAGATCGATGACATCGAATTCAGCATTCAGCAAGGGCAAAACGCGCCATTTGTCGAAGGTCAGGCAGGGATGCGCAATGTCGAATCCGATCATGTCGCCCACAAGCAGATCGTCCGCCGGAGCGAATTGAAGATAAGCATGCTGGTCCATCAACTTGGAGACCGACCAATGGACTGGCGCGGGCATAGGCGCAGAGCTTCCGGGTCGATAGTGCAGAGCGGGCACCGGCAGGCCGGAGTCGAAGGCCACATCGCGGCGGCCCATGCCGATGATTGCGCGTTTGGCCTCCGGGATGGACTGCACATAGGCCCAGACATGCAGGGCAGGCAGCAGGCCCTCGCGCATGTCGTGGGCAACGGGGTTGTTGGCAAGAATTCTTTTTTGCGCCGCGCGATAGGCACCGATATCATGGGTAATGTAACAGCCGGGACGCAGAACGATCTCCACGGCGCACTCGAATTTTGCCGAACAGAATTCTTCGGCGACCACGTCGTACCACGCAGATCCAGCACCAGAGAGCAGCACCGGGCTGCGTTGAAATCGATGCGCGGACGCGAGTTGCCGCGTCACTGCGACCGCGTGCCGCAGGAAGGCGCGGATGGAAGCTTCGTCGGCGAGAACTCCTTCGTAGATCTCGACTCCGCAAAGATCGATCACACCGCTCCAGCGGGCCAGAGCGTCGAGAACAGACTGCAATTGCAAATCGTCGCGCACACCGGCGCGACCGCCCATCACACCCAGCTCGACCAGGACATTCAAGCGCTGGGCAGCGGCGGAGAAAAACGCTCCCAACTGGTCGATTTGGGCTGCGGAATCGACGAGGCAGTAGAACTCGAACTGCGGATCGCACAGCAGATGCGAGACGAGTTGCATGTTGCTTTTGCCGATGAGTTGATTGGCAAGCAGGACGCGGCGCACGCCGTGCTCGTATGCGACGCGCGTTTGATGCGCGGTCGCGAGGGTGATGCCCCACGCGCCCGCCTCAAGCTGCATCTGGAACAGACGGGGGGCCATGCTGGTTTTTCCGTGGGGTGCGAGACGGACACCATAGGTGTCGATGAATCGGCGCATCCAGCGAAGGTTATGCTGGATCTTGTCGTCGTAGAGGACGGCCGCAGGCAGGCTGAGGTCTTCGCGCAGAAGATTCCAGCCCAGCGCACCCGCTGCGCTCTGTTTTACGGAATGGTCGAGATAGCCGATACCCTTGTTCAGCGGGGCGATGAGATCGTACGTCTGCGATTCTGTTCTATGATCATCCAATGGACTAACTCCTGCCAGTCTGAGCAACAAAATGCCAGAGCATCTGGAACTGCAACCCATATAGCCTATAGAATTGGGGTACCCGAATGTCCAGTATTCATACTTTAATTCGAAACGTCAGTGTCGTGGACGGCAGTGGAGCGGACGCGGAGACGATCGACGTCGCCATCGGCCAGGAGCGCATTGAAGCGCTGGGACCCAGGCTGGCGACTGAGTTGGCTGTGTCCGTGAAGAATGTGATCGATGGCGAAGGACTGGTGCTGACGCCGGGCTTCATCGATGTGCATACGCACGACGATCTCTGCGCGATTCGTTCGCCGCAGATGCTGGCCAAGCTCTCGCAGGGAGTAACCACGGTGATTGTGGGTAACTGCGGCATCAGTGCTGCACCGGTGCGATTGCGCGAAGTCGCTCCCGACCCGATGAATCTGTTGGGCACGGCGGAGGAGTTTCGCTATCCAACATTTGCGGCTTACAAGCGCGCGCTGCACGAGGCGGGGCCAGCGGTGAATGTGGCTGCGCTGGTGGGACACACGGCGTTGCGCAACAATCACATGGACCGGCTGGACCGCACCGCGACAGGCGCGGAGATTGAAGCCATGCGCTTGCAGTTGCAGGAGTCCTTGGACGAAGGAGCGCTGGGCCTGAGCACTGGGCTGGCGTATCTTTCCGCGTATGCGGCGTCAACGGAAGAAGTACTGCAACTCGCGCAGTTGCTGAGTGCGGCCGGCGCGGTTTATGCCACTCACCTGCGGAGCGAAACAGGACAGATTCGCGACGCAATGGCTGAAGCATTTGAAATCGGCAGGCAGGCGGGCGTGCCGGTGATTCTGTCGCATTTAAAGTGCGCCGGCATCGACAACTGGGGGCGAAGCGGTGAGGTTTTGCAGGCATTGGACGCGGCGCGTGCCACACAGCCGGCGGGCTGCGACTGTTATCCCTACGCGGCATCGTCCTCAACGCTCGACCTGCGCCAGGTGGATGAGCGCGTGGAAATTCGAATCACCTGGAGCGAGCCGCATCCATGCGAAGCCGGCAAGACGCTGGCGAAGATTGCAGAAGATTGGAATGTTTCGCAGCAGGAGGCCGCGCGGCGACTGCAGCCAGCAGGGGCCATTTATCAGAGCATGAGTGAAGCTGACGTGCAGAAGATTCTGCGCCACCCGGCGACCATGATTGGATCGGATGGGTTGCCATGCGATCCAATGCCTCATCCGCGGCTGTGGGGAACGTTTCCGCGAGTTCTGGGCCACTATTGCCGCGACGGAAATCTGTTTTCGATGAACGCGGCAGTGCACAAGATGACCGGTATGCCGGCAAAGCGTTTCGGGCTTGCGGAAAGAGGAATGATACGCGAGGGATATTTTGCGGATCTCACGCTGTTCGATCCGCAGAGGATCAAAGACACGGCAACGTTTTCCGCTCCGATCCGTGCAGCAGAGGGCGTGCGGGGCGTATGGGTGAACGGCGTTCTTGCGTACAATTCTCAAGGATCGACAGGGCAACGCGCAGGACGATTTGTGGCGCGCGGCGAGGCGGCATGGATTCAGTAATCTTTCAAGGTCTCGAGGAGCAAGGGATGAGCATCAAGCGGTATGGAGTGGAAGGCGGCAAGGGAGCGGGCGGTCAGCATATGCCGTTTGCGCGCGCGGTTGAGGCGAATGGGTGGCTGTATGTTTCGGGACAGGTGCCGATGCTGAACGGCTCGATCATTGTGGGCGACATTGTGGCCCAGTCGAATCAGGCGATTCGCAATCTTCTGTCGATTCTGGAAGAAGCTGGATACGGCAGAGAGGATGTTGTGCGCTGCGGAGTGTGGCTGGATGACGCGCGCGATTTCGCTGGGTTCAACGCGGTCTTTAAGGAATATTTCGGGGAAAATCCGCCGGCGCGCGCGTGCGTGCAGTCGAGCATGGTTGTCGATTGCAAAGTGGAGATCGATTGCGTGGCTTACAAGGCTCCCTCGGTTGAGTAATAAGGGCGCACCCACAAAGGACGACAGATGATCGATCCTCACAGCATTTTTCTGCTTGCATCCGCTTTCACCGCGGTGATCACGCTGATTTTGCTGATTGCCGTCTTCAAGCTGAATCCGTTTATCACGCTTTTCCTGACGTCGCTGGCGCTGGCGGCGGTAACGGGAATGCCGCCGGCCACGTTGTTGCACTCGTTTGAATCCGGCATGGGCGGAACGCTGGGGCACATCGCGATTGTGGTGGCGCTGGGGACGATGCTGGGCAAGATGATGGCGGAGTCGGGGGGAGCGGATTGCATTGCGCATTCACTGATCGAGCTTTTCGGCGAAAAGCGCATTCACTGGGCGATGGTGGTGATCGGGCTGGTCATCGGACTGCCCGCGTTCTTCGAGGTGGGGTTCGTGCTGCTCGTGCCGATTGCGTTTACCGTGGCGCGGCGTACGGGCACATCGCTGGTGCTGGTGGGATTGCCCATGCTGGCGGGCCTCTCCGTGGTGCATGGACTGGTTCCTCCGCATCCTGCCGCGTTGATGGCGGTGACGATCTTTCACGCGGATGTGGGGCGCACTATCCTGTATGCGCTCGTGGTGGGATTGCCGACGGCGGTGATTGCCGGGCCGCTGTACGCGAAACTGATTGCACCGCATATCAAGCTGCCCGCTGAGAATCCCATGGCCGCGGAGTTTGTGGATCAGGAAGAGGGGCGGAGCCTGCCCAACTTCTGGATCGCGCTGATTACGATTCTGTTTCCTGTACTGCTGATGCTGGTGGGGAGCTGGGCCGATGCGCTGTCGGCGGCCGGTAGCAGGCTCAATGCCGCACTGCATTTGATCGGCAACGACGACCTCGCATTGCTGATCGGAGTTCTGCTGAGCTTTGTGACGTTGGGAAGGATGAGAGGCTTTACACGAGCGACGATTCTGCGCTTCAGCAATGAGTGCCTTGCGCCGACGGCGACGATCACACTGCTGGTGGGCGCGGGCGGAGGATTCGGACGGATTCTGCAAGACAGCGGGGTGTCGCAGGCGGTGGTGGCGGTGGCGCTGCACAGCCACGTTCCATTGCTGCTGCTGGCATGGATGCTGGCGGCTTCGATGCGGCTGGCGACTGGATCGGCAACGGTGGCGATGACCACGGCGGCGGGCATTGTTGCGCCCATCGCGGTGCACGCAACCGGCGTTCATCCGGAACTGCTGGCGATTGCAACGGGCGCGGGCTCACTGATCTTTTCGCACGTGAACGATGGCGGTTTCTGGCTGGTGAAGGAGTACTTCAATATGACCGTGGCGCAGACAATGAAGACCTGGTCGGTGTGCGAGACAATCATCTCGGTGACCGCGCTGGGGTTCACGCTCACGCTGGCGTGTTTTGTTTAGTTTCATGCTCCAATTATTTTCGGGCTCAACCATTTTTTATAATTGCGATTCGCACGACCTGACGCGTCGCATTTTCTGCAAGGCTAGCCGCGATTTCTCACACGGATCGATTCTGTGGGGGGCGGTGGATTTTGGCAGGGGTAGAGAGCGATGAACGGCTGGCAATCTGCTCGGCGATAG
>Ga0302266_10001536_pt1 | contig 21042 bp, 18 predicted proteins | sample III_Bog_E1_2_FD_194559 | JGI IMG/M metagenome (GOLD analysis project Ga0302266, IMG submission 194559) | Peat permafrost microbial communities from Stordalen Mire near Abisko, Sweden - III_Bog_E1_2 | ecosystem: Environmental > Terrestrial > Soil > Wetlands > Peat | place: Sweden: Abisko... | reverse complement strand
TGACGACATAAACGTCATCCATTTGTAGAATAAAAGTCGCGAAAACACATGCGTTTTCCGCGCGAAAAGGGGCTGTTTTTGTCGATTTTCGCGGCAAAACAGGCCGAAAATGCGGCAATTTAAAGGCCTAATTTGTTCCAGATCGCATCGACTTTGGCTTTCGTGGCGTGATCCATTTCAATCATCGCCGGCCATTGACGCTCGAAGCCTTCCGCCTTCCATTTGCGCGTGGCGTCAATGCCCATCTTCGATCCGTAGTTCGGCAACCGCGAAGCATGGTCGAGCGAGTCAACCGGTCCAAGCGTGAACTGGATGTCGCGCTCGGGGTCAATGTTGTTGGCAACTCGCAGCGTGACTTCGCCAATGTCCTGCACGTCGCAATCCTCATCCACCACGATGATGACCTTGGTGAACATGGCCTGCCCAAGCGACCAGATGGCGTTCATCACCTTGCGCGCCTGGCCTGGGTAGCTCTTCTTGATGGAAACCAGCATCAGGTTGTGGAAGACGCCCTCGACGGGAAGATTGATGTCGATGATTTCAGGGATGGTCATCTTCATGGCGGGCAGGAAGATGCGCTCCACGGCCTTGCCCATCCACGCGTCTTCCATGGGCGGCTTGCCCACGATGGTGGCAGCGTAGATGGGGTCCTTGCGATGCGTGATGCAGGTGAGGCGGAAGACGGGATAATCGTCAGTGAGTGTGTAGAAGCCTGTGTGGTCGCCAAAGGGGCCTTCGCTGCGAAGTTCGCCCAGTTCGACATAGCCTTCGAGGATGATTTCGGCGTGCGCAGGAACTTCCAGATCGACGGTTTCACACTTCACAATTTCTACTGACTTGCCGCGCAGAAATCCCGCAATCATGAACTCCTCAACCTCGGGCGGCGCAGGAACGATGGCGGAAAACGTGGTGGCCGGATCGGTGCCAATGGCGACCGCGACTTCAAGCCGCGAGCCTTTCAAGTTGCCCACAGCAACCTGCGGCAATCCGCCAATGGGGCCATCGGGAATGGAGACAGCGCCTCCAGCTGACTCAGCCATGGCAGCAACGCGAGCGGTAAGCGGATCAGCGTCTGAAGCACCTGCCGCGGCATTGCGCAGGGCCTCGCGATAGTGTTCCGCTGCTACCTTCTGGCGCTGCCAGTGCATGCCGGTGGTCTGGCAGTCATAGACCTGCATCCGGTACATGCCGATGTTGCGCTTGCCATTCCGCGGGTCGCGCGTGTGGACGCAGGGCAGTGTGATGAAGCGCCCTCCGTCGTGCGGCCAGCACTTGAGAATCGGAAACTGGTTGAGGTCGAAGTTGTCCCTGAGAATGACTTCCTTACAGCGGGCCTCTTTGGCGCTGACGGTTTTGGGAAAGGCGCTGGTGAGCGCGCCCAACTGCGGCAGCATCTTGAGCTTGTCCAACAAGCCTCCCGCAGGCGGCTTCATATTCATCAGCCCCTTGATCCGGTCCGCGATGTCATCCAGGTGATTCACGCCGAGGGCCATCGCCATCCGGCGCTGGCTGCCGAACTGATTGATGAAGACCTTGTGGCCGGGGTGCCCTTTAATGTTTTCGAACAACAACGCCGGCCCGCCGGGGGCGCCATCTGCAGCGGTCCCAGTTCCCTTTCCGGCACTGGCGGTCGAACCGCTTTTTGAAGCGCGGTCGGTGATCTCCGTGATTTCCAGCTCAGGAGAAACCTCTTCGCTGATGCGCTTCAGTTCACCGTTTTTCTCGAGGGTTTTAATCCAGTCGCGGAGATCGTCGTATGCCAAGGGTGCGGACTCCTGGGGGGTTGCAACTTCCCCATTCATCTTAATGCCTTTGGTTCGTTGCGGGCTTTGCCTTTCAAATTGCTCTGTGGCATACTCCGCGCACGGCGTACCCGCCGTCACAAGGAGATTCCCCCATGAGTCACCACTCCCCCTCCCACTACCGCACCACACACAAATCCACACCCTACTTCAAACTGCGATCGGCAGAGTCGATCACCGCCAAAGCCGCCGCTGTATCCACCGCCGGCCCATGGACCGTCCCGAGCTTATGTACAGCCTACAATTGGCCCACTAACCTGGCCGGCGGCGGCGTGATCGCCATTGTTGAGCTTGGCGGCGGCTGGGTACAGTCCGACATGGACTCGTTTTTCCAATCCATCAACCAGCCCTCGCCGCAAATTACGGACGTCTCTGTGGACGGCACGGAGAATGATCCGAACCAGAGCATTGGGTCCGACGACGATCCGGATTACGAGGTGGCGCTCGACATCCAGGTAGCGGGCGCGGCATACTTTGCGGCTACGGGCCAGGCGGCGACGATCCGCGTTTACTGGTCGCAGGACATCGGCACCGCTGTGCAGAAGGCGACGGCTGACGGATGCGATGTCTGCTCCATCTCATGGGGCTCGGACGAAGCCAACTGGGGCAACACGGCTGCAGAACAAATGGAAGCGGATGCTGCGGCGGCAACGGCTGCAGGGATGGTTGTGTTTGCCGCAGCGGGAGACAACGATTCGAGCGATGGAGGATCGACGCCTGCCAATGTGGATTGTCCATCTTCGTGCCCGCACGTTGTAGGCTGCGGCGGAACGAACAAAACTACAACGGCAGAGACGGTTTGGAATGACAATCCGGGTGAGACGGCCGGCGAAGGAACGGGAGGTGGCTACTCCACCCTCTTTCCCGTGCAAACATTTCAGATTGGCGCACCGCCTGCCCCGGCCGGTTCAACCGCGGGGACCGGAAGGATGGTGCCGGACGTGACTGCGGATGCCGACCCCAATACCGGCTACGAGATTGTGGTTCACGGCTCGCAAACGGTGGTGGGAGGCACGAGCGCGGTTGCACCGCTGTTTGCTGGGCTCTTCGCCTCGTTTGGAACAAAGCTCGGTTTCGTGACACCCATACTCTGGCAGAATCAGACGGCGTTCAACGACATTACCGTTGGGGGCAACGGATTTTACGACGCAGCAGTAGGGCCGGACCCTTGCAGCGGAATCGGGTCGCCGATTGGAACACTGATTTCCGATTTACTTGTTCATTCGTCGTAAGCGCTATCTCTGGATGGAAACGAGATTCGAGAAGGGGCTCACTACGGGGACCGGGTCCATCGGGTATCCGAGGCGCTTCCACTCGTCGAATCCGCCACGGAGAGGGCGAACCCGGTCGATTCCCAGCTTGTGAAGGGTCATGGCGGTCTTTGCCGCCGTGGCCTCGCTGGGACAGGTGCAATAAAGCACAATGTCGGTGTCGCGCGAGATCTCGAGGTGGCGGGCGGTCAGGGTATCGGGCGAGAAGTGATGCGCGCCGGGGAGCGTGAAGGGGTCCGAAAGAAGTTCAAGCGGATGACGCAGGTCGACGATGTACACGTTTTCTCCCGCATCCAGTTGTTTCTTCAGCTCTTCAGGCTCAAGGCGCGAGGCAACGAGGTTCCGGAGGACCATGCGGCGGCGATAGACGCGAACGAGGAAGAAGCCGAGGATGCCGAGAACGAGGAGCGCGCCAGAAAAACGGCCGGCCCAGTTGAGGAGGCTTGGATCGCGTTTAAGCAGGTCGCCGAAGAATCTTCCCAAAGCGAGGAGAACGGAAAGCCAGATCGTGGCACCAATGGCGTCAAAAAAGAGGAATGGCGCAAACGCCATGCCGTTTTGGCCAGCGACCGGGGGTGCAAGGGTTGCCAGTCCGGGGACGAATTTGGCGATCATTAAAGTGACGTTGCGGCGACGGCCAAAGGAGTCGGTGGTGCGGCGAACGCAGATTGTAGGCTCCAGTGACAGTTTGCACAGCAAGCGCAGGACGTGGTGGCCGTATTTGCGGCCCACCAGGAACCAGGTGCTGTCGGCAATGAGGGATGCAGCGAGGCCGGCTAGAAGTGCGAGCGGGAAGCTGATCTGATGCTCGGCAGACAGCGCTCCGGCGGCCAGCAGCACGGGCGTGGCGGGAAGAGGGATGCCCAACTGCTCCACCAGGACCCAGGCGAAGAGCAGGATGTAGCCGTAAGTCAGCAATATGTGAGTTGGTAATTCCATGGAGACGATCCTGTTCTTGCCCAGAGAGATTTGAGCACAGGCAAACTTTCTCGACGGAAAAGTCGCCCGCACACATCTTATGGATGATTCAATCACGAATTCGCTTCAAGCAACGATGGGCCGGGTCAAGACGGCTCGAATATCGTCTCAATCGCCTTCATGGGCAGGAAGAGCCTGTTGGGCCAGTTTGGGAGCGGCGTGAAATCATGGTGAAGATAGAACTCCCGTGCGCCTGCTTTGGCGTCTACAACGACAGCCCAGGAAGCTACCTGCCGGGAGCCGATCCAAGCCCGCTTCAGAGCGTGAAGCAGCAAGAATTCTCCCCAGCCCTGGCCGTGCAGCGATTGAGCGACGGCCATGCGCCCGAGCAGCGTGACCGGAAGAGGATACCGCGGCAGCTTCTTTGCCAAGTTATCTGGGAGATCGGTAGCCAGTATCGAAAGCGCGGTAAGAGTGTAGAAACCGGCAACATTGTTACCGTCCGCAGTGAGAATGAAAACAGCGGCTAGGTTCCGTTTCAGGTCTTGAGAGGCTTGTCGCTGAAGATAGGCATCCAACTCGGAGACCCCGCAGGAAAAGACCGACCGGTCATGATTCGGTGCCAGCGGTTCAACCCTGTATTCGGCTGACCCGACCTTCCGGGCCACTATTCGCCCCCGCGTTCCTTATAGCGTTTGACCGCAGCCTTCATGCGATCGCTCGGCTCCGGTGGGTTGAGTAGAGTCCGCACAAAGAGTTCCATATCTTTTTCACCCAGTACCCAGGCAGTGTGCGACTCTATCGTCTTGATGGCGGCTTCATCCGCATGTTGCACGATGAAATCCGAAACAGAGAGCCCTTTAAGGCTGGCGGCCTGTTCAATGCGCTTTTTCTGTTCAGGAAGCAGTCGAGCCTCGGTCCGTTGCGTGCGTAAGGCCAATGCCATAGGAGTTTCTCCTCGCATGTACGGGACTTTGCCGTACATGTCGAGATCATACACCGAGGGTTGAGACCGCGCAAGCCTATGCGAGCTTTCCACGATCAACTGCGGAAAAGCCGCCCCGGGGACGGCTTTTGGTGAGCGGGCTGAATTGGGATGCTCGGCCCTACTGTGCGGGGTGGGAAACGCCGGCTGAGGCGGCTTCCTGCTGGCCGTGGGCGGCAAACCAATTGCGATTCCAGAGGTTCTTGTAGAACTCGCCGGTGAGTTCAGCGGCGCGGGGACCGAATGTGGGGCGGCCACCCTCAAGGAAGAATACCGTCACCAGGTTGCCCTGGGGCGAGTCTGCGAATGATGCGAACCAGCCAAAGCGAGTTCCATTATTGGAGCAGGTTCCGGTCTTTCCGAAAACGGGAAACTCGTGAAAATTTGCGCGAAGGCGCCGGGCGGTTCCGTATTCCACTGCGCCAGCCATGCCGTCCTGCATATCGGGGACGTAGCGAGCGATATCGAGTGTCCGCTTGACCTTGGGCTGGAATGCTGCAGCCTCCTGCAGCGACGTGGGATGCTGCAGATAGTAGAGCGTTCCGCCGTTGGCGAGAGCTGCCACATACGCGCCAAGTTGTAGCGGAGTGAGAGAGACGCCCTGGCCAAAGCTGCACATGCGGCCAACGCCACCCTCAGATGCAGGCAGTTCCTGATCGGGATAGACGCCCAATTGCTCGCCCTGAATGTTGTATCCGGCAAGCTCCCCAAGGCCGAACTGGTTGGCGTAGTGGCGCACACGTTCAAAGCCCAGTTCCCGGCCAAGCTCTTCAAAATAGAGGTTGTTGCTGTGGGCCAGCGCGTCGGTCATGTTCATGCGGAAACCGGGCAACTGAACCATGGTGTCGCGGGTAACCAGGCCCTCAGAGAGCGCAGCCATCGCCACGGTGATTTTGATGGTGGAGCAAGGCTCCGCACCCGGCGAGAGCGCCAGTTTCTGGTTGACCATGGCGAGGATGCGGCCATTGGAGGGATCAATCACGACAGCGGTGCCGTTCATATCTCCCAGCGCGTCGATGGCTGCCTGACGAACGATCGGGTCTTCGCCCTCGGTAATATCGCCCGCTCCGATGGCTCCAACCGCAAACGAACTGGCGGAGAAACGCTCAAAGGAACCATGATGGCGGCCGGTGAGAGCAACGCGGTGTGCACTGGTGCGAGCCTGGCCCCTGGCAGTCAAATGAGCTTGCTCGCGGGCGGGAGCGGAATGGGCAGCAGTTGCGTGCGAGGTGCCTGCGTGCGCCGCGGCATGGGCGGCGGTAGTTTTGGCAGCCGCGTGGCTGGAGGCGGGTGGAGCGCCATGTGTCGATTCATGATGACTGGCGGCCCGATGAGGTTCGGTCAAATGAGACTCTGAGGCCTTGGATCGATGCAGCGAATGAGGCGCGTCCAGCGCAGCGGCGCGAAATGCGCCAAAACCAAGGACAATCACAGTCAAACCAAAAACCGACAGGCGGGAAACTTTCATCCAGGCAACATCCTCTCAACAATGGATTTCGTTCCGTGCTTCTGCCTATCGGCAGTTATTGCAAACTTATCGGCTTTTTGCGGCTCGATTCGAATCTGAACCGCGAGTAAAACTCACTTTAGCCCGGTCTTACGCAACAGCAAGTGAGTTAAATCACGGTCTGAGTCGTCTTCGGAATTCCTTAAGAAGGCTGCAGAAACCAACAACATCCCAAGCAATCCCAAGGCCGTTCATTTCATCAACAGGGGCTTTATTGCACTATACAGCCCTATTGTCTCGTTTCTCTACAGAATTCCCTCGGGTACTCTCCCTTGAAACCCCTAAAATCTCAGCCTGCGCATGAAGGCCGGCGTGTCCAAATCGCGCTGGGCTTCCTCAGCTGGTTCCGTAAAGAGCGAAGAGGACGGGGCTGACGGGGACTTGTCGACAGCCAATCCAAGAAAACTGGCGGGGGGGGTGGGAACGTATTCGCGCGACGGTTCTGCGTAGGAAGGTTCCGGCGCGACCGGCGCTGTGACCTGCGCCTGGGGTAACACGGGCGGAGTCTCCACTATCGGGGGAGGAACGTCTACCGCAGTCCGCGTAGCAGCCTGCACCGGCGAGGGCGCAACAGCAACAGAGGTTGCCGAGGAACTGGTTGACGTGAAATAGGCCCCCGGTTCGTCGTCGGTGAATATCTCATCGTCTTCTGTCTCTTCGTCCTGACTCAGAAAACGGGCAGGCGTTGGAGGGGCGGGCTCGGGCTCAGCAACCGGTTCATGCAGCCATGCGTTGGGCGCAACGAGCGGGACGGAAGCTGAAGGTGTGGGAGCGGGAGTAACGGGTGCCGGAGCGGCGGGCGCTGCAGCGACAGGCGCGGGAGAGATGGGCGCGAGTGGCACGGAAACGACCGGTGCCTCTTCGACGCTCAACATGCGCGCACGGCGTTCAGGCATCTGGTCGCGGAAGCCTGTGGCAATAACCGTGATCTTGACCTCTTCGCCCATTGATTCATCGAGGACTGCTCCGAAGATGATGTTGGCATCTTCATGCGCGGCGGACTGGATGAGCGACGAAGCGGCATTGACCTCAGAGAGCTTGAGCGAGCTGGAACCGGTGATATTAATGAGGATGCCGCGCGCGCCGTCGATTGCGCCGGCCTCAAGCAGGGGCGAGGCCATGGCCGCCTGCGCTGCTTCAATCGCGCGATTTTCACCCGAGCGGATGGCAGTGCCCATGACCGCGTGCCCCATGCCCGCCATGGTTGTTTTTACGTCGGCAAAGTCGCGGTTGATGATGCCGGGGATGGTGATGATGTCAGAAATTCCTTGAACGCCCTGTCGCAGAACATCGTCCGCGATGCGGAAACTCTCGAAAAAGCCAGCGTCTTTTGCGACGACGAGCAGCTTCTCGTTGGGAATCACGATCATGGTGTCAACGCTGTCAAGCAGTTCCGCCATGCCGCGTTCTGCCTGCTGCAAACGCCGTTTGCCTTCAAATGCAAAGGGACGAGTGATAACGGCTACCGTGAGAATGCCCATCTCACTGGCCAGCGAAGCGATGACCGGAGCGGCGCCGGTGCCGGTGCCTCCGCCGAGGCCTGCGGTAACAAAGACCATGTCCGCGCCTTCGAGAGCTTCAATGATTTTTTCCGAATCTTCAAGCGCGGCACGGCGGCCCACGTCAGGGTTTGCGCCCGCGCCGAGGCCCATGGTCAGACGAACTCCCAGCTGAAGCTTGACGGGCGCCTGAGACAGCTTGAGAGCCTGCACATCGGTATTGGCGGCGATAAATTCCACGCCCTCCATGCGGGCCTGGATCATGCGATTGACGGCATTGCCGCCGCCTCCACCCACGCCGATTACCTTGATGCGGGCGCCGCGTATCGGCTCGTCATGATACTGAATCCGCATCCCGTTGGCGTCGTTGCCCTGCTGACCCGTCTGATCCATTTTGATTCCGCCCCCACTAACACTATAAAGACACAACCGCTAAAAACTCGCAGCAAATATGGAGCGCAGCTTAGAACGCAAACTGTTGCTCTCAGCCGCCCGGGTAACGCGGGCACGGTGGGCGTAAAGAAGCATACCGATCGCGGTTGCAAAACCTGGGTGGACGAGTTCTCCAGGCATATGCGATAGACGCACAGGCATGCCGGTTCGTGCCGTGACGCGCAACTGGCTTTCCGTTACATCGAGCATACCCGGAAGCATGGCACCACCGCCGGTAAGAACGCAACCGGCGCCGAGCGCATCAACCACGCCACCTTGACGCAGGCTCTCTTTTACAAAATAAAGCAATTCGCGCGCACGTGGCTCCAGGATTTCGGCAATTGTGCGCAGCGAAAGCATGCGCGGCGTGGGAGCGGCGATTTCGATCTCGGCCAACTGAGGCACGGCGGTGACGACAGCGTGTCCATAGAGGCGCTTGAGTTCCTCAGCCTGGGCAACGGGCACCTGCAGGCCGACGGCAAGATCGTTCGTGAAGTGCTGCCCTCCGATGGGCACCGAAGCCGTATGCGCCACCGCACCCTCGAAAAAGACGGCGAGGTCACTGGAATGTGCGCCGATGTCGAGGAGGCAGACGCCCAGCTCGCGCTCGTCGGCGGAAAGCGTGGCTTCGGCGGAAGCGATAGATTCCAAAACTGCTTCAGAGACTTCAAGACCGGCACGATTGGCGCAGGTCACGGTGCTTTGCAGCGCACTGCCGGAACAGGTGGCGATGTGCAGATCGACTTTGAGCCGCGTGCCCACCATGCCGATTGGATCGAAGATGCCGGGTTGATCGTCGAGGATGAATTGGCGCGGGAGCAGGTGCAAAATTTCGCGATCGGCAGGGCGCTCAATGGAGCGGGCACGCTCGACTGTATTGCGAACGTCTTCGCGGGTAATCTCGCGCATCCGGGTGCCGAGGTCGATTCCGTCGCTTGTGTTGAGGCCACGGATATGGGGACCACCGACACCGACGACGCACTCGTCAATGTTGATGCGGGCTACGCGCTCGGCGCGCTCATTGGCTGCCTTGACCGCTTTGAAGGCTGGCCCCAGTTCGGCGATGAGGCCCTTGCGCATGCCACCCGACTCTACAATGCCGTGGCCGCGATAGCGCAGCGCGCCCTCGTTGAGGTCGGCCGCCAGCACGCGAGTCCATGCGCTGCCAATGTCCAGCACGACGATGAGGTTGTCCTGTTTCTGGCTCATGGCGTTTATTGGCCTTCCGACGCGGATGTAGACCGGTGAGTTGTGGATGCAGGTTTCTGCTTGCCTGGGTTGAGCGCGGCCCGCCGTGCCTCCGCGCGTTTCTTCTTATCTCTGGCCGCCTTGTCTTTGGCGGTCAAAGCCTTGATAGCCGCGGCCTTATGGGCTGCGGTTGGTGTCTTCGGGGCGGACTTGGTTTCCGCGCTTGCTTTCCTGATGGAAGCTGCGTGGCTGGAGTCAACAGTCTTTGCCGCGGTTGCATCGGCATGCTGGCCGGGCCTCGGTTTGGAGGGGGCGGCATCCGCAGGTTTAGCATCCGGTTGAGCTACTGGAGGCGCGTCTGCGGGGGGCGTGGCTGATGCAACCTGAGTGGGCTGAACGGCGCTTGCTCCATGCGCCATCTCCAGCACCACCTGCTGCTCGTAGCGCAGATCGACTGCTGCGAGGTTTGGATATTGCTGATGCCACTCGGCGATGTGGGCCTTATAACGTTGATAACGCTCAAGGAAATGGTCTGCGCCAAAATGCGCGAGAATGTCGGTTCCCTGCTCGGGCATGAGGACGCGGGCGTCTTCGGAGTCGGTCAAGTCGATTTCGGAGATCTGCTCGGAGAGATGCTGGCCATTTGAGTCGAGTTCGGCTAGAAGTTTCTGATAGGAGGCCATGCGCGCCTTGCGGTTGGCGGGCGGATCCTGCGGATCAAGGCCTGTAACTACCGGAAAAGAGTAGTGATGCTGAGCCATCATTGCGGCCGGCATTTCGAGTAGAACTCCATTGGAATCAACGAGTTCCACCTGTTGACCCTGGCGGACGAAGGCTACTGGCTGGCGCTCTGTTAACGAAACACGAATTTGGTCGGGCAGAATGCGCATTACGGTGGCGCGTTCTACCCAGGGAATGTCTTCGAGTTGCTTGCGGCGCTCGGCCAGGGGGACAAAGAAAATGTTGCGGCCAATGTCTTCGCCAAAGACGGGAAGCATTTCCGCGCGGCTGACCTCGGTAAGGCCTGTTGCTTCGATGTTGCCGGCTCCTGCGATGCGGAAGCGGGAGTCGCGTCCGAGGTAGGTTTTGAGGAGGTAAATGGAGGTGGCGAGACTGCCCACAACGATGAGCGCAGCGAGGCCGAGGAGGACCCGGCCGGTGGTTCCGGCGGGACGCCACCAGGGATTGCCGGGCTTGCTAAAGCGTGCGCCTGCAGCGGGATACGAGTCGTCGTCGGGGTCTACCATTTCCAGCGGCATGCCAGGAAGTGTGCGTCCGGATGGGGGCACACTTTGCTGTACGCGCCGGAATTGGGATTCCTCGCTCGCTTCGTCCTCCCAGGGCAGGGATCGGGTTGGGTTACCACGTTGTTTCGTCACGCCTGAGCAAGGTCGTGAGAATCGCCAGACTCAACTATAGCCCGGGGTTCGACGGCTTTTTCCCGCAGGAGAAGAGGGGGAATCCTTGGGGTTACGGGGGCGAGGGCAGGGATCAGGGATCAGGGAACAGGGAACAGGGAATAGAACCCAATGCATCGGCGAAAAGTTCAATCGGAGGGTTGGGCTACATAGATGAAAAGGTTGCTCAAACAGTGTCAAAAGCATCGGAAGGGTTGAACCTGTGGTTGCGACTCGTTGAGACACGTACCTTGCGGGCAGCCTTTTCGGGATGTTTCGGTTGTGGAGAGTTTAATTGAACGAGGTAGGGGGTTGCGGAGATTTAGCCGTTTTTGGGGAAGGTGGGCTGATTTTGCGGGGTTTATTGTTGTACACCGTTGATTGTATGTCGGTTATTTGGATTTTGTTTGCTGTGCAATTGCGCGCGGAATGAAGGGTTCGGGGCGGCCCTACGGGACTCGTTCGCGGTTCCGATGAAGATTGTGCTCTCCCGCCCTCGCGCCAGAAGTTACAAGAAGCAGGTTCTTCGACTCCGCTACGCTCCGCTCCTGATGACCGGCCTCATGCTTCCCGCCTTTGCGCCAGAAAAAAGGCGCAAAAACGGGGCACGGTGCTTTCGTATCCAATCCGGAGCGGGTTCATCCGGCTGTAACTCGACTTGGCGAGTCAAGATGCTCAGAATGACAGCGAGAACGGGGCACGGTGCTTTGTGGCTGGTCCGGCGCGAGACAAGAAGAGACGCCCGGTCAGGATTACTTTTCTTTGCTATCGGTGGGGAGGAGGACGGAGAGGCAGGTGCCTGAACGGGTGGGGCGGGTGGTGCTGCGGACGCGGAGAGTGCCGCCGTGTTCGTGAACGATGGTGGAACAGAGCCAGAGACCGATGCCTGATCCCTTCAGATCTTTGGTGGTGAAAAAGGCGTCGAAGATTCTTTCAATGTTCTCCGGAGGGATGCCAACGCCCTGGTCCGAAATGACTACGCGAACCGCGCGCGCGCCAGCACCGTTCCAGAACCTGGTGTCGGAAGTTCTGATCCAGATTTCTCCGTCGGGGAATGAGGCTTCGACGGCGTTACGAATGAGATTGGAAAACACCTGCCGGAGTTGCGCGGGAAATCCGCGAATTTGAAGGGAGGCATTCCATTCGGTTCGAATGCGAAGGCGCTTCTCGACCAGGGCACGGTTGTTGAGCGCCAGAACGTCTTCAATGATTTCGCTGATACGGATCGCGACGGGCTTTGAAGCTTCGCGATTGAAGGAGAGGATCTGCTTGGTGATGCGGGCGACGCGGCTCAATTCAGTGGTGGCGGTCTCAAGGAAGCCAGCGACAACCTCAGGCTGATCGAGAGAACCCTTCATGAGGTACAGCAGGTTAGTAAGAGCCTCAAGCGGATTGTTGATTTCGTGGGCGATGGTGTGCGAGATGCGGCCTGTTGCGGCAAGGCGTTCGCTGATGAGGAGAGCCTCTTCCGCAAGCTTCTGCTTGGTGGTCTCGCCCACAATGAAGATGCGGCCCTCAAGTACGCCTTCGCTGGAGGAGATGGGATCGAAGCTGAGCCTGAAGAAACGGCTGCCCGCTTTGAGCTCGACCAACCGCGTGCCTTCAGGGATCTCGGTTTGCGGACCGAAGCATTGGCGCAACAGGACAGGAACCGAGGCACCCTCGATCTCACCATAAGTCTTTCCGAGACACGACGTCATGGCCCGGTTGCAGCGTTGGATGGTGCCATTGGCATCAACGATGGCGACACCTTCACTGAGGGCATCGAATGTGGCCTGCCATTGTTGTGCGGCGATTCTGGCGGTTGATTCAGCACTGTGCAGTCGAACGAGAGATCTGACGGTAGCCACCAGCACGACAGGGTCAGCCGGCTGAATGAGGTATGCGTCCGCGCCGCTCTCGAGTGCGAAGAGCTTGCTTTCATTACTGAGGAAGGCGGCGGATAACTGGAGAACCGGAATGTGCCGGGTCTGGGCATTGGCCTTGATGCGGCGGCAGACTTCATAGCCAAGAATATCGGGAAGCTTTACATCGAGAACGATAACCGCTGGCCGGTTTCTTGCGAGTTCGAGGGCTTTCTTGCCAGTGTCCGCTTCAACCACCTGAAACCCGGCGCGCGTGAGGGCATGCACGGTAGTGTATCGATTGGCCTCCCGGTCATCGACAACCAGCACGGTATTGATTTCGGGGGTCACTTCCCTATTCCAGCCACTGATAATGTTTCGCGCAGTTTCTCCAAACCGACTTCACTGCTCAATTCCCGCTTGGGAAAGATGAACGCGCCCATGCCCTTCAACAGGTCTGTCTCCTGTGTGGAAAGGTCTTTCGAACTGTGCACGATGATTGGGGCGGAGACTTTGACGGGATCGCGATTCAATTCCCGGAGAACCTCAAAGCCGGTGAGATCGGGCATAGCGAGATCGAGAAAGATTCCATTGAGATGATGGCTCTTGATCATGTTGAGGGCATCGCGGCCATTGTGTGCCTCGATGATGTTGTAGCCAAATTTGCTAAGCGCCTCACCAAGCAAATAGCGGCTGACTTCGTCGTCGTCGGCGAGCAGGATGGTACTGACGAGGCGCCCTTCAAGCAACTCCTGCAGTGTGCTTGTGAGCTTGAACGGAGTGACGGGCTTGGCAAGAAAACTGTCAGCACCGGCACGGAGTGCGGCTTCCGGATCGTCAATGACACTGATCACAAGGATGGGGCCCGTGAACCCACTTTCTTTCAGTTCCTGAATGAAGGCGAGTTCATCCTGTCCGTCCATAAAGCGATCGAGCGAGATGAGGTCCGGAGTATGGGTTCTCAGGAGGGCGCGCGCTTCCGGGACATTGAGCGCGAACAGCAAATTGTAGTTGCTCGACCGGAGGGACGCCTCATGAACGAAAGTAGTTTCCGGGTTGTCTTCAATGAAGAGGATGGTGGGACCGGGGCCGGTGGGCACGCGGACTTCCGACACCGGTTCCGGCATGCTGTGTCCGTAGCGAATAGGAACAGTGACCTGGAACGTAGACCCGACGCCAACTTCGCTCTTCAAAGTGAGGGTGCCACCGAGTAACTCAGCCAGCCGTTTGGAAAGCGGCAGGCCCAGGCCGGTTCCCTTGACCTTGGTCTGCATTTCGCTTTCAATCTGCACAAATTCATCGAAGACCCTGTCCTGGTCTTCGGGTGCGATGCCGATGCCGGTGTCTTCGACGTTGAAGACAATGAATCCGCGACCGTCCGCTTGAGCGGTAAGCTTTACGTGTCCACGACGCGTGAACTTGAGCGCATTTGAAATCAGGTTACGCAGAATCTGCGACACCTTGCCCTGATCTGTAAACATGGGCGGCAGATCCGGATCGGCGTTGAAGATGAGCTCGAGGCTGTTGCTTGTGAGGAGCGGACGCAGCATGGCGCGCAAGGCGCCGAAGAGGTCCTGAACCTCGAAGTTTCTGGGTTTGACGTCGATCTTGCCGGACTCAACCTTGGCCAGATCGAGAAGATCGTTGACCAACTCCGTGAGCTCGTCGGCCGATCTACGAATGTATGTGACCTGCTTTTCCTGGTCGGTTGAGAGATCTCCATCCGAGCGGCTCAGCAGGAGCTGGCAAAGAGAGGCGATGGAATTGAGCGGCGTGCGGAACTCATGCGAGAGGTTGGACATGAAACTGCTTTTGAGGCCCGAGACACGGCGCAGATCATCCGCGTTCTGGTCCAATTCAGCATAGAGAGCCACCACGCCGCGGTTGGTATCTTCGAGTTCCTGGTTGAGTTCGGCAAGCTGATCCTGCTTTTCGCGAAGGTCGGCCAGGGTGCGAAGCAGCTCTTGATTCTGCCGCTCCATCTCGTCGAAGGGATCGGCGGCGCCGCTTCGAACCAACTCGACGGCAATGTTCTTTGCTTTGGCCGCATCAAAATGCGGAGCAGTGGCAGGCAACGCCTTGCCAACCTTGACGCGAGTCCCCGCCTTCGATGATGAGATATCAAACTGGTCCATGAGGCGGCGGGTACCGATGATGCCCTTGCCGAGACCGGTGCGGGAGACATACCTGCCGTTGAGAATGTCAGCGAGATTGGTGATGCCTGGACCTGAGTCGGTGACGAGAATCTCGAAGAGCTGGGGTTGGCCATCGCGTACCAGGAACTCGACTGCGCCCTCAATTGCGTAACGAAAAGCATTACGTGCAAGCTCGCTGGTGGCTGTGGCCAGGCGAATCTGTTCCTGATGCTCAAAGCCAAGCAGGGCGGCAATCTCCCGCGCCCGTTGCCTCGCCTGGACGACGTGCCGTTCCTGGCGGAGGCGGACTGTAAATATCGGTAGAGCTTCGTTCATAACCATCCGGTTAGATGCGAGAAACAACGATGGTTGCGTCGTCTCGTTTTCTTGAGAAATCTCGAAACAAGACGCCGGCTAAAAGAGCGGGGTGACGAGATGAGAGTCCTGGATAGCTCTCCAGGTTCCACCTGGTTCCAAGTCCATCCGAGTGCATGATCAGCATGGAATCTTTTTCCCACGGATAGGGGAACTGCTGAATTCTACCGATCGAGTGTCCCACCGTTCCATTCATAGAAACCAGGCTTCTGGTTTTTCCATGCAATCCGATTGCGGCGACAATGTTGCCCGCTCCAGCATAGTTCAATATTCGCTGCTCATGAAGGATTTCAGCAACGGAGACGGCGGCGCCGCGGGTTTTGGCAAGCGCGCCATGGACCTCGCTGAGAATTCTTTCCGGGGAGTGTCTGGCATTGGCCCGGAAAGCGCGAAGGGCCTCCTGCGAAGCCTCAGCGGCAATGGGGCCGTGGCCAAGGCCGTCGGCCATGATGTAGACAGTTCTTCCGGGGGCGCGGTGCATGTCCCAGGCGTCTCCGCATAGGGTTTCGCCGGGGATGGGGACGCAGATGGAACCAAGGTCTTCGGCGTCGGGGCTCGCCTGCTGATTCGCTTTGGCGAAGATGCGCGCAAAGATCGCTGTGCCGGCACCTGGAGCGGAAAAGATTTGAAACACGCCGGCAAGCCTGGCCATGGCGCCAAGGCCATTGCCGGGAGTGCCCGCAGTTGAGTGGCCGTCCTGCATGGAGACGGCGATGTTTTCGATCCCTTTTCCCTTGTCGAGGGCGAGGACGTCGATGCCGGCGCTCTCGCCGTGACGCCAGGGAGTGAGAATGATTTCTCCTTCTGTGGCGTGCGTCTCAATGTTGCGTGCGGCCTCAGTAACCACAATGCCGAGCTGACCGAGCGGGATCTCGTCGAAGCCCAGCGAATCGGCAAGCGAAATGGCCTGCCGGCGGGCATTCCCGGTCTGGCTTGAATCAGAAAGTGTGATTGGTATTGCACGGCCTGCAAGTCCCATTATTTCCATCTGATGACAGTTATGGTTGTGCCGCTGCCCGGCTTTGAATCGATCTCGAATTCATGCATAAGGCGCTTGCTTCCGCCCAATCCCAGGCCCAGTCCACCACCGCTGGTGAACCCGTCTTTCAGAGCCAGATCGAGGTCGGGGATGCCCGGACCGTGATCAATGAAGCGCAGGCGGATACCGCGCTTCACACCGTTTTCAACCAGCGACATCTCCATGTGGCCACCGCCGCCGTGCTCAAGCGTGTTGCGGCCCAGTTCGCTGGCAGCGGTCACAATCTTGGTCTGATCCACGAGGCTGAGTTTGAGCTCCAATGCCCACGCACGAACTCTCTGCCTGACGACCACGACATCAGAAGAGTTCGCGATGGGCACGGTCTCAGTCTTCAGTGCTGAGCCCATCGTCATCGTCGCTCTCCTCGCGGCCGCCTACAGTTTCGCGGAGATACTCCATGCCGGTTTCCACATTGAGTGCTGTGCGAATGCCCGGCAAAGACATTCCAAGTTCAACCAGCGTGATGGCCACGGCGGGCTGCATGCCTACCACTACGGTTTCCGCATCGAGCACCCTGGCCATGGATGCGATGTTGGCCAATGTGCGGCCGATGAATGAATCGACGATCTCGAGTGACGAGATGTCGATGAGCACACCCTTCGCGTTGACGGAAGAGATGCGCTCCGTAAGGTCATCCTGGAGGGTGAGCGCCAGCTTGTCATGCATGTCCACCTGGATGGTAACGAGCAGGTAGCTGCCCATCCGCAGTATCGGGATCCGTTCCATTACGCACCTCTATGAGTTGCGGTGGCTGGGCTATTTGTCTTGTCAACGCGAACCACTTTGCGGCCGCTGCGCTCGAGCGCGAGCTTGAATGCGTCTGACAATTTTGACTTGGTGATGACGTCTTCAAGATTGATGCCGAGGTGCACGATGGTCTGCGCGATCTGCGGGCGGATTCCGCTGAGAATGCATTCGGCGCCCATGAGGCGAGCGGCGGTGATGGTTTTGAGAAGATGCTGCGCGACCAGCGTATCGACGGTAGGAACGCCGGTGATGTCGATGATGGCGAAGCGCGAGTTGGTTTGGACGATGGCCTGGAGGAGGGACTCCATGACGACCTGGGTGCGCGCGCTGTCGAGGGTGCCGATCAGCGGTAAAGCCACGATGCCATCCCACAGCGTAACTACGGGCGTGGATAGCTCAAGCATTTCTTCCTGCTGGCGGGCGATGACTTGATCGCGGCCATGGATGTAGCTGTCGGTGGTGTGCAGGGCGAGATTGTCGATGAAGTCGTTGATGGAGGTGACGTCGGAGAAGAGGTCGTCGGCGTTGCGGCCTTTATCTTTGCGAACCAGCGCGAAAAGGCTGGGCTTGAGCGAGAGAACGAAGAGCGCCGTCTCGGATGGGGTGAATCCCTGGACCGCGCGGGAGACGGAGAGGCTGCCGAGGATGGACTTGAGGGGCTGCCATCCGGATTGACTCAGGTCGCCGAGATTGGAGCCGGAAGGGGCATCGGCAATGGCGGAGAGCATTTCGCCGGCCTGGGCTTCTAACTCGCGGTCATTGATGAGATCGCGCCTTTGAACGGCGGACTTTAAATTTTCGAGCCAGTCTTTCAGGACAGTCCCGCGGTTTGCTTGAATCGCACTTAAAATATCGCTCATTTGCGCTCCCATTTGTGAATTCAGCCCACGATTGCATCGCGAGTATAGTCAAGTGGTTAGATTTATACAGTCCCCTGACGAACCGATGCTTTAGAGTAGTTGCCCAGGAAATCCAACGGGCGGAATTCAAGTTGGATGCGGGGTGGGCGGCTAGGGTTTTCTGCGGCGTCGAAGTGAGTTTCAGGCGGTAACGATCTACTTTGGCGGGGGCGAGGAACTGGGATCGAGCTTGAGGATAAGGGCCTGCTCGGGCTGGTCGCCGGCGATGGTGAGGCCGCGGGAAAGGGCTTCGAGGAGGGGACGGGCGCGGGCGATTGCGGGGTCTGCGCCGGCGGCTACGACCCAGAGGCGGCCGGCTGCGGCGTCGGCTGGGGTGCCGAAGACGGGGGCGCAGACAAGGTCGATTCTGCGGGATGCGTGCTCTCGGGTGAGGCGCTGGGCGAGCACGACGCTGATGGTGCCGCAGAGGATGTGAAGCAGGCCGGGGGAAAGAGCGTCGATGAGGCGGTGGACGCCGAAGAGGACTTCGTCGTAAGCGGCGTCGTCGGGGAGCATGGTGATGATTGCGTCCGCGCCGAGTTCGGCTTCAGCGGGGGTGGCGGCGGCGATGGCGCCTTCATGGAGGAGCGGCTTGGTGCGCTCTTCGGTGCGGTTCCAGACGGAGAGCTCGTGGCCGGCGGCGAGGAGGCGGAGGGCCATGGGTGTGCCCATTGTGCCGAGGCCTAGAAATCCGATTCTCATGGGTGGTCCTGTTGTCTCAGTTGAGTATGGTATTCGCTTGGCCGCCTGATGTGCGTAGAATGAGCCTGTCTGCACCCAATGAAAAGATGATTGCGAAAGCTAAAGCCGCTCACATTGCCGTCTTCGCATTGGCGCTAGGGTTGACTTCAGCATTCGCGCCTTCAGCCTTCGCGGAAACCCGCGTCCTAGGCGCCTGGAATTGTCGGCAGAATCCGCAGATCCAAGTTCACTTGTGGGGCAAGCCTCTTGCGGGCGCCTTAGTCGAGGTGTACCGGGGATTCGGTCCACAGTTCCAGGCGCCGGAGGGCAAACCAATCATGGTTTTGACCTCGGATGCGGACGGACACGTCGTTCTACCCAGGTTGCCTTATGGAAAGTACTACATTCTCGGGCGGGCAAAGCCGGATCGAGAGGACTATCTCTACCTCAAGATTTCTCCGACCGGGCGGAATTGGCCCGACTTGATCCTGAATGTGGACGCTGTTCCGGGAAGCGCTGAGTACGTGCTTGATCGCGTTCGACCTGAGACGCCCGCCAAACTCGTCGCGGCCCTTCGCGGGGTGGTGAAAGCCTTCGATGGAACGCCTGTCTCGAATGCGGACATCGATGTGTTTGTGAGGCAGCTCGGAAACGATCAGAAGGCGACCCGCTTGCACACCGGGAGCCTGGGAGAGTTTTCGGGAGATTTTCCAGAGGGGCGATATGTCCTTCACATCGTCGGCCTTTGGCGAGGTTTCCCGGACGAATCCACGGTGCCTGTAGACATTTCTAACGCGGCAATGAGCGCAACGTTAGAGATCACACTGCACCATGGGCAAAGCATGTGAGTCACCTCCGGCCGCGAGTTACTGCGTGTCAGCATGGCCTGCGGAGAGGAGACGGAGGGCCATGGGCGCGCCCATTGCTCCGAGGCCTAGAAATCCGATTCTCATTCTTGTTCCTGTTGGGCAGCCCGTTGTTTGAACGCTCGCGGGAAGTGCGAGTCTTCATGATAAGGGCTTCTTAGTGCTGCGAAGCTTTTTGAATCGCTGCTTCAACATCTGGTTTCGCAACTTCACCTTCCCAGTAGTTCTTTACTTTACCGTCCGCGCCAATCAGGACTATGGCGGGAATACCATGAACCTTGTACAAGTCAGAGACAATGAAGTCAACGTCAGAGAGCGTGGGGAGCGAGCGTTGGTGCTGAAGCAGCCATTTTTTGTCCCGATCCGGTTGGTCGAAGGAGACTCCCCATACGATGAGACTGGCCTTGTGATCATCGCTGATGGCTTCGATCATTGGCATTTCTCGGATGCAAGGGCCGCAGGAGGTGGACCAGAAATCGAGAAGTACGACCTTACCGTGCAAGGACGCGAGAGTGACGCTGTTGCCGCCCAGGTCTGGCAGTTTGAAAGTGGGCGCTAGTTGACCGATCCACTCTTTTCGAGTTGTCACATCCGGCAGATCTTTCATATCAGTTAGCCATTGCGGAGCGGGACGGTTGAACTCCGCTGAGTCGAAGGTAATCGTCCATGGGGCTGCGGGATCGGTGAGGTGGCGTCCTGTGGAGTAGAGCATGACTTTCTTGAGAACAATGTGCCTGTCGGAGCAGATGGAATAGGTGACCGGGGCGGGTTTCGGTGCATCTTGAGGAGTCTTGTACTGGACCTGGAGCACGCGGCAGGCGGATGGGTTCCCGTTCAAGGGCAGCGTTTCCGTCCCGGTCTCAGTGACCGATTCGACATTCTCCGCGACTCGTTCCCAGCCACCTGCGACGACAAATGGAATGCTGATGGATGGCTTCTCGTCTGAACCGCCAAGCAGATTCACGTATTGCATTTTGCCTCCGACCTGACCAGCGGGGTGGGCAGGAGGCCGGGGACTGTCAAAAGGCGAAGGAGCCGCAGCGGTGGTTACATCGAAGGTGACCTGCCAGGAGGATCCTGGAGGCTGCACGGAGCCCTTGCCGTTGATCATGTATCCTTCGGGACTCTTATACGTTTCCTGTGCCAGCCGCAAAAGTTCCTGTGGCGTCTGCGCAGAGGCGTAGGAGGCGATGGCGAGTAGGAAGACTGCCGGCTTGAACATGCATCCTCCGTGAGAGATTTCGAGGTTGGATTTGGAAGGAACACGAGGAAGACGCATTGGGGAAGTGTAGCGCTCGGATTTCTCATTGGCTTTATGCTCCCCACCCATCGCGCGATGAAACTGCGCGATGGATGGGGCATCTGCTTCTGGCTCACTTCACTGCGCTCGGGTCCATCAATGCTCCCGCGAACAACAGCGCCCCGGTAGCGTTCTCCCGCACCAGAAGTACAAACGG
>Ga0302266_10001532_pt1 | contig 21066 bp, 16 predicted proteins | sample III_Bog_E1_2_FD_194559 | JGI IMG/M metagenome (GOLD analysis project Ga0302266, IMG submission 194559) | Peat permafrost microbial communities from Stordalen Mire near Abisko, Sweden - III_Bog_E1_2 | ecosystem: Environmental > Terrestrial > Soil > Wetlands > Peat | place: Sweden: Abisko... | reverse complement strand
ACTTTGGTTGGCACTCCGCTGATTAAATGAAAAACGCGGCAACGTTTCAAGCGTCGCCGCGTAAAAGAAATTTTTTAGTGTTGGCCTATTGGCTGGCAGGCGCAAAACCCGCCGGCTGAAAAAGCGACCCGGAAGCCGGCTGGCCGAACAACGTGGCCACCGGTTGCAGGCTGGTCACGGGATTCGTGCTGGCGACGATGCCGGATGAATCTGAAGCCGCCACCAGCGAAGGCACCGGCATCGAGGCGACGGAACTGCCCATCGTCGCCGACGGGTCGGAAACCGTCAGCAGATTTTTTGAGGCGACATCAGACCGATCTGCAAAAACCACGACCAAAACCAGCAACAGACACAGGCTCGTGGCAAAACCACCAATCAAACCGGGACGCGTCTCAAAAATGCGGAGCAGGTTGATGACCCACGGCGCTTCGGATTGAAGCCTTTCAACGTAAGTTTGCGCGCCACCAGCTTCGCCCGCGCGTATGCGCGAAACGACCTGACCAGAAAAATTGTTGAAATAACCGGGCGGCGGAACCTCGTGCTGTTTGAGTTTCAACAGCTTTTTCAGTTCTTCAAAGTTGTGTTCGTTTTCGTTCATGCTGGCTTCGCGTATTCGGAAAGGTAGCTTTGCAATTGCTGGCGCGCATAAAACAGCCGCGACCGCACCGTGCCGATGTTGCAATCCATGATCTCCGCAATTTCCTCGTGCGACTGCCCCTGCACGTCATGCAACACCACTACCATTCTGTGAGGTTCAGACAGCTTCATCAAGGCTTCGTTCAATTTTTTTTGCAGCTCCGTCAAACCCGCTTCCCGCACCGGCGTTTTCTCGGAAATCAGCGCCACTAAATCAGGATTATTCTCCGTATTAAAATCTAAATCATTCAGACTGTAATGATGCTTGTTCTTGCGCTGCTTCAGAAAATTAATGGTTTTATTGACCGCAATCCGGTAAAGCCACGTGTAAAAAGTCGAGCCGCCCTTGAACGATTTCAGCGCCGAATACGCCTTGATGAACGCGTCCTGCGCGAGGTCGTTGGCGTCCTCGTGATTGGACGTCATGTGGTAAATCGTCGCGTAAATCCGCTGCTGATAGCGCTTCACCAGTTCGTCGTAGGCATCCAGATCGCCTTTGCGGGCGCGCCGCACCAAATCACCCTCCAGCATTCCGGCAGGCATGCTGGCATCAACGATGGGAACTGGCTCTGACATAATCATTGAACCACCAAAGCCGCTGTTTGTTGCGCAAGAAAATCCGTCAATTGCAGCAAACCCGCCTGCCCCGGTGACGCCGGCAACACCCGCAACGCGCGCCGCGCCAATTCAAGATACCGTTCAATCTCGCCCACCGACGGCCCAAATGTTTCGTAACGCGAAAGCAGTTCGTTCACGGCGGACAAATTTTCCGGCTGCCAGTTCTTGATCAAATTTTCCAATCGCGCGCGATCAGTTGCATTGGCGCGCTCCCACGCGAGCAACACCGGCCAGGTTAATTTTCCTTTCGCCAAATCAGTGCCGAGCGATTTACCGGCCTCCGCCTCCGTGCCGAACAAGTCCACGCAGTCGTCGTAAATCTGATACGCTGTGCCAACGGCCGCGCCGAACTCGCGCAACGCCGCGCGCTGCTCCGGTTTTGCGCCGCTCAAAAACGCCGCCAAGTCGCACGACAGCGTGAACAATTCGCCCGTCTTCATTTCGATGACGCGGAAATAATCCGCGCGCGCCGCTGCAAAATTTCGCCGCTGCTGCGTCTGCAAAATTTCGCCGGAACAAACTGTGTTCGTCGCCAGCGCAACCGCGCGGCAGATTTCCGTCGTCGGAAATTCCGAAGCCAGTTTCAACGCCTGCGCGAACAGGCAATCGCCAAATAAAACGGCGATTTCGTTGCCCCACTTCGCCGCAACCGTCGGGCTGCCGCGCCGGATTTGCGCCTCGTCCATCACGTCGTCGTGGACGAGCGTGGCGAGATGCACCATCTCGATGATGACCGCTGCCGTGACGTGAGATTCATTAGGCTGGCCGAAGCAGCCCGCCGCCAGCGCGACGAGCGTTGGGCGCAGATGTTTGCCACCGTTGTTCAGCGCGTGCTCGGCGTAAGGCACGATCTGCGGGTCAAAATCCCGCGCCTGCCGCGTGAGCCGCTGCGTCACGGCATTAAGAAACGGCTCCACCGGTTCCACAATCAATTTCCAGGAACGGGCGGGGTCTGAAGAGTGTTCGGTTTGGGAATTGCCCACTTTGGATTCAGCAGCCAGCATCACGTCAATTTTACTTTCGCCGCGCAGTCGAGTCAAACTTGTTATATTTTGGGCGAAGCTGAAAACATAATGTGCGATGGCGAGAGAGATTCGGCTCGACAACTAGAAACGGCGGAAATAGGGTCAAAGAAATCAACCTGTGGAAATACAATGAAAATAATCATTAGCAGCTTTCTTTTCCTCATGGCCGCAATTTTCGTAGTCGACGCTCGTTTTATAAATTCACCCGACTTGCGGACGATAGACAAAACAGTGGACATTATTGCCGTCGCCGAGCCTATCTCGACCATTGACACTGCCGAGCAAACAAATCTTCCTCACATCAGCCCGGACATTTATGTCATCGGGGTGTCATCGGAATTTGAGATTGTTTTCGTTTTGAAGGGCGACACAAATCTAACGAAACTGGTCGTGCATCATTATCGGCTAGCGGATCATTCGGGGTGGAACGAATTTGATTTAGCCTCTTTCAATCCGAAGAAACCCACAAAATATTTAATGTTCTTGAAGCGCGAACCTGATGGTCGCTATGCACCGTTCGACCAAATTGATCCGGCAGTGACTTCGATACTACAGCTTAATGGACCTGGATGGGACAAAATGAAATTGGAGGACTTCAAAGAATGGTTTGATGCCAAGAAGTGGCTGGATTATGAAGGTAATCATACGCCTCTAGGCTGGTCTGGCATGTCACCGGAAATTTCAGCGGCTGGCAGAGGTGATGGGAGTCTTTTTGAGGCGGCCTTCAACGGAAAATTAGAAAAGGCCAAAGCGTTGATCAAGGCAAACCCTGACCTGGTCAACAGCAATGCGAGCTACGGCAGGCAAACTCCTCTGCAAATTGCAGCTGAGTTTGGACACATGGAAGTGGCCGAATTGCTTCTGGCTAATAAGGCCAATATTGAAGCGCAGTCCTACGGCGGCTGGTCACCCTTGCTCAATGCAGTCTTTGGCGGCCACAAAGACATGGTGGAATTGCTCCTGACGAACAAGGCCAACGTCAACTACAAGGAAAATGCCGGACGGACACCATTGCATGTGGTGGCTGAAAATGGCTACACAGAAATCGCGGCATTGCTGCTGGCAAACGAGGCCGATGTGAATGCCAAGAACAACGACGGTGACACACCCTTGCACATTGCTTCGGCTTTTGGTCCCAAAGCCATGGTGGAATTGCTGCTCGCCAACAAAGCCGATATCAACGCCAAAGACAACAGAGGTAAAACACCTCTGGACTTTGCTGTATTACACACCAACAAAGAAATAGCAGACTTGTTGCGCCAACAAGGCGGAGTCGAATAAAAATATCCAAAAACAAAAGCGCGGATAGCTTTCGCCATCCGCGCTTTGAATTTTTTCCAGATTAAGCCACCGCCGGAGCCGCCGCCGCTTCTTCCTTGTCGCGGTCTTCCATCGCGGCTTTGCGCGAAAGTTTCACGCGGCCTTTTTCATCCACGCCCAAACATTTTACCGTGATCTCATCGCCTTCCTTGACGATGTCTTCGGTGCGTTTCACGCGGAAGTTCGCCAGTTCGCTGATGTGGACAAGTCCGTCCTTGCCCGGCAGGAATTCGACGAACGCGCCGAATTCCTTCACGGTGACGACGCGACCGCGATAGATTTTGCCGATTTCCGCTTCGGCAGTGACGCCGCTGATGGCGTCCACGGCGATCTTCATGCCTTCCGCCGAGACGGAGAAAATGTTGACCGTGCCGTCGTCCTCGATGTCAATTTCGCAACCAGATTCTTCGACGAGGCGTTTGATGTTCTTGCCGCCCGGCCCGATGATCGCACCGATTTTTTCGGGATTAATCTTGAGCGTCGTGATGCGCGGCGCGTAGGGACTGATGTCCTTGCGCGGCGCGGCGATGGTCTTGGCCATTTCGCCCAAGATGAACAGACGGGCAACACGCGCTTTTTCCACGGCCTTCGCCATGATTTCGTGCGGAATGCCTTTCAGCTTCAAATCGAGTTGGAAGCCGGTGATGCCTTTTTCGGTGCCGGCGATTTTGCAGTCCATGTCGCAATACGCATCTTCCCAGCCGATGATGTCGGTGAGCAGTTCGTATTTGGAAATATTGTCGCCGCTGTATTCCGTGCAGATGCCAACGCTGATGCCAGCGACCGGACGAATCATCGGGACGCCCGCATCGAGCAGCGCGAGCGTGCCGCCGCAAACAGACGCCATCGAGGTGGAGCCGTTGGACTCCATGATTTCGCTGACGACGCGGATGGTGTAAGGATAATTCACCGCCGGAATCATGGATTCAATCGAGCGTTCGGCAAGCGCGCCGTGACCGATTTCGCGACGACCGGGGCCGGTGATGCGGCCGGTTTCGCCGACGGAGAAATTCGGGAAGTTGTAGTGCAACAGGAATTTCTTTTCCGTCTTGCCACCCGTGTAGGAATCAAATTCCTGCGTGTCGTCGCCCGTACCGAGCGTGACGAGCGAAACGGCCTGCGTTTCGCCACGCGCGAACAACGCGGAACCGTGCGCGCGCGGGAGAATCGCGACTTCGCTGGAGATCGGACGAATCTGGTCAAACGTGCGACCGTCCAGGCGCTTGCCGCTTTCGAGAATCAATTTGCGAACGGCTTCTTTTTGAATGTAGTAAAACGCGTCGTTGATGACGAACGGCGTGACTTTTTCCGCGCTGAATTTCGCGACAAGTTTTTCACCGACTTCGTTCTTTATGGCGTTGCACGCGGCTTCGCGATTCAATTTGCCCGGCGTCAAAAGTGCGGGAACAAAACGGTCGCCGGCGAGCGCTTTGGCGTCGGCAAGAATTTCGTCCGGAACAATCTTCAGCGTGATTTCGCGTTTCTTTTTGCCAACTTTCGCGGCGAGTTCTTTTTGCGCGACAATCTGCGGCTGGATGACTTCCTGCGCGTATTTCAACGCGGCGTTGAAGTCGGCTTCAGAAATTTCCTTGGCCGCGCCTTCATACATGACGATGTCTTTTTCGTTGCCGACGTAAACCAAATCCAAATCACTGTCCGCCTGTTCAGCGTGCGTGGGATTGGCGATGAATTTTCCGTTGATGCGACCGACGCGCACCGCGCCGAGCGGTCCGGCCCACGGAATGTCGGAAACCATCAGCGACGCGCTCGCACCGACGATGCTCAAAATATCGGAATCATTTTCGCCATCCGCGCTCAACAGCACGGTCTGCACTTGAACTTCGTTATACCAGCCCTTCGGAAAAAGCGGGCGAATCGGACGATCGGTCAAACGGCAGGTGAGAATTTCCTTTTCCGTCGGACGGCCTTCGCGCTTGAAGTAGCCGCCGGGAAATTTTCCTGCCGCCGCCGCTTTTTCGCGGTAGTCAACGGTGAGTGGAAAAAAGTCCTGGCCATCTTTCGCTTTCGTCGCCGCCACGGCGGCCACAAGAATGACGGTGTCGCCCAACTGGACGGTCACCGAACCGTCAGCCTGCTTCGCGAGCTTGCCGGATTCGATGATGATTTCTTTGTCGCCGACTGCGGCGGTGATTTTATGTGACATAACTAACTTTTTTATGCCACCTCCAGAGGAACTTCAGTGAACCCCGAAAAATTTCGGAGCTGAATGAAATTTCCCGAAGGCGGCGGATTTCTACGCGAGGTTTTTGGTGGTGGAATCAGGAAGTTCGCGCGGACAACTCAATTCCAGAAACGGCGGCGGGCTTGAAGTAATGAACAGCCGCGCGCGCCGTAAATTAAAAATTAAATTACTTGCGCAGCTTTAGCTTTTTCGTGACCGCCTGATAGCGGCTGACATCCGTATCGGCAAGATAATCAAGCAAACGCCGGCGTTGGCCGACCATCAGTAACAGTCCGCGACGGGAACTGTGATCCTTCTTGGCCGTCTGCAAATGCTCGGTCAAATGGTTGATGCGGTGCGTGAGCAGCGCGATTTGCACGTCGGCGGAACCCGTGTCCTTCGCGTGCGTCTTAAATTGTTCAATCGTTTTCGTCTTTGCTTCCATAATTAAATGAGTGAAAGAAAATAGTTATTAACTGCGCGGCTGTAAAGCGAATTAAGCCGCGATTTTCGATTGGTTCCAGACCAATTGCCGCTTGGTTGCGGGCGTCAGCTTGAACTTTTCAGCAATCCGCAGACCTTCCACCCAAAAAATCTCGCCGCCCACCGTAGTTGCCAAAATTAGATTTCTCCGCCGCACCATCGGAATTTTTGCATTCACAAACAAATCCTGCAACTTCACCGCCGACTTCATGCCGATTGGCTGAAACCGGTCGCCCGCGCGCCAATGCCGCAAAATGATTTCGCCGCCGATTTTGTCGGCATCAAAAAATTCCGTTTGGTGGGGCGAGCGTCCTCGCGAGCCGCCGTATCTTTTCAAAGTCCAACCGAATTTCAAACCAGCAAATTCCACGCGACCTGCCCTGCCCGACAAATTTAATTTGAATTCATCCGCCTTGAACTTTTCTGCCAAGCGTTCCTTTACGTTTGCCAGTTTAATTTTCCCGTCCGCATCGCGCGCGACAGACAAATCGGAACTGACGCTCACAAATTTTCCCGTCGCCACGCGCAACTGCTCAACCAAATCAAAATCTGCTACCACACCACTGGCGACCAGTTGTTCCTGCAAAACTTTCCGCTGAACAGCGACTGGCAATCGCGCGAACGCCATCGCCGGTTTGGCCAGCCATGCTGCCGCAGTGGCGCTCACAAACTCGGCTTCTGCGCCGGTAATTTCCATCAATCGTAAAACGGTTTTGGCCAAGCCGGGCTGATATTTTTTTTGCAGCAACGGCAGTAGTTCATTGCGAATCCGGTTGCGAATAAAATCCGTGGAGAAATTTGTCGCGTCCTCGCGGAACTTGATTTTGTTCGCACGCGCGAATTCCAAAATCTCATTTTTGGAAAACCCGAGCAGAGGACGCACGAGCGCAATCTGCTTGTCGGCGGATGACGGCGAACGCCATTTCATTCCCGCCAAACCTTCGCCGCCCGCGCCGCGCAGCAATCGCAGAAAGAAAAGTTCCACCTGATCGTCGGCATGATGCGCGAGTGCGATGGTGGAAATTTTTTGTTCACGCGCGATGCGCGCGAGGAATTCGTGGCGTAGTTTGCGCGCGGCCATTTCCACGGATATTCTCTCGTGTGCGGCAAATTTTTTAACTTCGGCGCGTCCGCCGCAGAATTTCAGCCGTAATTTTTTTGCGGCCTGACGGACAAGTTTTTCGTCCGCATCGCTGGAGCGCCCGCGTAATTGGTGGTTGAAGTGCGCGACGGAAATCTGCCAGCGATTTTTTTTGGCGAGCGAATTTAGAACGTAAAGCAATACCAGCGAATCCGCGCCGCCGGAAACGGCGACGAGGATTTTTTGGCCGCGCGAAAGCAGGTTGCGATTCTGGATTTCGCTTTCGGCGCACTTGAAAAATTCACTCACGCAATCAGTCTGCTTTTTTTTGGTGTTCACGGCAAGAGACTCGCGGAGACACAGGCTATTCAGAAATTACGGCCCAAGTTTTAGACGGTAAAATTGCAGCGGCAAGTTGGTGGCCGACGTGTCAGTGAACAGCCAGACGCCATTCGTGCCGAGTGTGTTGGTGGCGAGCGGCAGCCAGTTCACGGGTGGAAGCAAATTTGTGGTGGCCTGCAAAATATAGATGTAGCCGGGCGAGCCGGTGAGGTTCAAATTGAAGCTGCCATTGGCATTGGCGGTGACGCCGTTGATGGCGGGTGGAATCAGATTCACCGTCAACGTGGCGACGCTGCTGGTCGTCGCGCCACCGTTTGCGCTGGCGACGACAAAATAATTTGCCGCCGCCGACAAAGTAAGGTTGGACAGCGCGAGCGTGGTGTTGGTGAAAAGCGTCAGCGCAGTGTTGTTGGAATACCACTGGAACGTGAGCGGCGTGCAGGCGGTGGCAGCGACGCCGAAGGTCGCGGTCGTGCCGATGAAATTGGTCTGGCTTTGCGGCTGGCTAAAAATTACCGGTGGCGTCTGGTCTTGCACGACGACGGTGTTGGTGGAGAACGCGGTGTTGCCGGAGGCGTCGGCGACGGTGATGACAACCGTATTCGTGCCGAGCGGCAAAAGAAAATTATTCGTCGGGGTTTGCGTGATTGTCAGCGCTCCGGACAAATCGGTGGCGAGGATGAAATTGGTTCCGGTCACGTTGGGCAGCAGCGCGACGCAGTTGGAATTCGCCGCCACAATTAAATTGGTGAAGCTCCACAAAATCGTCGGCGGCGTAGTGTCGCGCACGATGACAGTGCGTGTGACAGTGTTGGTATTGCCGTTGCCATCGTCGGCGGTGTAAGTGAGCGTGTTGGTGCTGACGGCGTTGGTGTTGACCGTGCCACTGGCAATCACGACGACGACGCCCGCGCAAAGGTCGGTGGCCGTCGCGCCGGGATCGGTGAAGGCGCTGCCCAACTCGACGTAAAACGGGTTGGCGCCAGCTAGCGTGATGACAGGCGAAATGGTGTCCTGCACGGTAAGCACGGCGTTGCTGGTGAGACTGCCGTAAAGATTGGTGACAGCGACAATGACGGTGTGATTCGGCAGGTGGAGGTTGGTGATGTAATAACTGGTGTTGGTCGCATTCAAAACCGGCAAACCGTCGAGACTCCATTGATAACTCAACGGTGCCGTGCCGGTCGCGGTGACGGTGAAAACATTCGTGTTACCACCGCATTGGATGGTGCGGTTGGTGACCGACGAGCTGGTGATGGCCGGCGGCAGCACGACGGTCAGATTTGCGACGCTGCTGGTGGTCGCGCCAAAAATATTTGTCACGAGCAGGCTGTAATTGCCGTTACTGTTGGTGGTGACGGCGGTGAGTGTGAGGTTGGTGGTGGTCGAGCCGGCAATGCCCGTGCCGTTGGCGAGATTCAACCCGTTTTTCTGCCATTGATAGGTGAGATTGGTCGAGCCGGTGGCCATCGCGCTGAAGACCGCAGTACCGCCGGCCAGGAGGGTGAGGTTAGTGGGCTGCGTGGTAGTGGCGGGCGCAAAACCCGGTGTCACAGAAACATCGTCTAAGGCAAAAGCGACCGGGTCGTTGCGGGCGCCGAATTGTAAAACGGTCGTGGCATACGTGGCTTTGACGACAAACTGCATATTTGTCCAGTTGTTGATTGCGCCCAGATTGGTATTGTTGAAAATCGTATTTAGTGTCGGCGAATTCGTGTTCCAGTTCACGATAAATTGATTCGGCGTCACGGTGGAACCGTAACCGGTGTTATTCGGATTGTTCAGCCAAAACGAGACTAAATACAACTGCCCCGGCACGGTGGACAAAGTCTGTGCGGCATAGCCAAGCGTGCTCACATTTCCCAAAAATGCGCCGTAACTTCCAGAATGCACAAATTGCGGCGGAAAAGAAACCACGGCGTTCTGGCCAGAGTTGCCCGTCACATTCCAACCGGTGAAATCGCCGGTCTCAAAACCGCCGTTCTGCACGAGGGACTGGCTGACGGTCAGGGCAAACTGCCGGCTCTGCACCGTGCCGCTGGTCTGGTTGGTGAAGAAAACCGTCGCGGCATAAGCGCCCGCCGTCAGATTGCTGGCGGCGGTATTCAGGCCGGCCGCCACCGTCACCTGCCCGCCACCAGCCAAAGCACCACCCGCCGGAGAAACATTCAACCACACGGACGTGTTGGCGATACCCCAATTCAACGAGGCCGAAGACAGGTTGCTCAGGGTGAAATTTTGCGACGTTACGTTGAATGGCCCACCGATCACGCCACTTGCGGTGAAACCGGTGGCCGGCGTGATGGCTAGCGGCTCCAAAACTTGCAGGGAAAATTGCAGGTTCTGCACGACATGCGTGTTCCCATTCGTGAATTGGACAGTGGCCGGGTAAGTGCCAGCGGCCAGGCTGTTGGCGGCGGCATTCAAGCTGATGGCGACACCGTTGGTACCGTTGGGCGGCAGGGTTCCGCCCATCACCGAGGCATTCAACCACGCCGACGTATTCACCAGCGACCAGGCGAGGGAAACCGCGCTGGAATTGGTCAGCAAATAGTTTTGCAAGTTCGGGCTGAACGATCCGCCGGTAATGCCGCTCGCGCTAAACCCGCTCAGCGGCGTGATGACCAGCGTGTCCGGCGCCAGCACGCTGATCAGGTTTTGCCCGTTCGGCGTGCCAAGGCCGGTGCAAAGGTCGTAACCGGCAACCGCATTATACAAACCGGCAGTGTTGGTGCCGGTGTTGTTGCCGGTGGTGACATCATGAAAACAGATGCTGTAGTTGGAGTTGGTCGTGGTGCCATAAAGTGCCGGGTTGAGAAAACCGACCGGCGGATTGCCGCCCGCCACCGCCTGTTGATTCACGAGCGCCGTGAACCCGGCCCACAACGGCGCGGCGCAACTGGTACCCATAAAATAATTGGTACCGGTGTCGTCGCCATTGTTATAACTGACAAAAATGTTGTCCGCCGTGAGCGCCACGTCGGGAATGTTGCGGTGGGAGGTAGAACCGCCATTGCTCGTCATGCTGATGTTGGTCTGCCACCAAGGGATGGCATAGTAGGAACTGATGCCGCCGCCGGAACCTTCGTTGGAAATGCCGGTGAGATTGTAGTTCCAGACCGTCTCCGAACTCCACGCCACGCCATAGCCGCCCATGGTCAGGGTTGTGCCGCCGACAATCGTGGCATAAGGACTGTCTGCCGGCACAGTTGTGCCGCTGTCCAAAGACTGTGCGCCAGTGTAGGCATCACTGTCGCCGGAAGATTGAAAATACTACTGGCCCTGTGCCGCCATGAGCTTGAGAACATTGTCCCAAGTGGTGGCGGAAGAACTGGACCACGGCCCCACCGTCCAGGAACTGCTCACCTGCTTGGCGATGTTGTCGCTTTGAATCTGGCTTAATACCGAAGAATCAGCACTGTTCTCCTCATAAACCATCACCCGGGACAGCCCGGGAGCGATGGCGATGGCCATCTCAATGTCCAAGGACACTTCATCATTGTTGCCAATGCCAGGAACCACGCCCCCGACTACCACGTTTGTCAGGGGAACATAATTGGTAGCATTGTTTAGCGCGCCTACGATGTTCTCGTAATTGGTGATGTCCACCTTATAATAATCCGAATACTCCAGCACCGCCACCGTCTGGCCAGCTCCGGTCAGCGCGGTGCCGGGAACATAGGCATTGCGGAAATCATTGCCCAAGTATTCGTGACCCGGCCCGGTGCCGCTGAAACTCAACGGCCGGGCCATTGACGCTTTCAGTTTCATACTGGCTGGCCGGGGCCGACTGAAGTCGTTTAAGCCTTCCACCGAAATTATTTTTAAGCCCACCGGCACGGACGGCTCGGAATCTGGCGCATAAAAATCACGCGCTTCAATAGGATGCCGGTAGCGGTTAAGCCGGATTTGAAACGCCCGTTCAATGTTGGCGACCGGCCCTTTCACATCCAGCACCATCCGGTTTGGAAAAGTCGCCACCACGGTCAGCCCGTTGCTTTCGGCGAACTGCCGAACCGCCTGATAATCCAGTTCCGTCGGGCCAAATCTTGTGGCCAATTCCGCCGGCTGGAGAAATTTGTGGTAATTGGTGCTGGCCGGATCGTAAAGTTGGCGAAGCAGTCCGTCCAGACCGGCCTGATTTCTCAGCGGCAGCCCGATGGCCAACCGCAATTGATTTGTTTCCGGCAACGTTCCAATCGGCGACAGCCGCCGGACGACCTGCGGCACATGGCCGGGCAAAAACAGCCGATCCGGCGCCGCGCTTGCCGCCGTGATTCCGGCCACGCAAAAAAACAGCGCGGCTAGGCCGGTCTCTTTTCCAAATGGCATTAGCCTAAAAATAGCACAAATCGCTGCAGGCAAAAACTGCGGGGCAGATTTTTTTTGTTTGCGGACGGGCATGACTTTTTGCCGTGTGGTTTTCAGGGAACCAGCATCAGCCGGTAAAATTTTTGCGGAAAGTTAGCGATGCCGGTATCAGAGAACTTGAGCGAGTTAGTTTCTGATAAAATCTGGCCGCCCAAATTAATCCAGTCCGGTTGCATCAGATTGGTTTTGTATTGCACTTGGTAAAGCGCGCCCGGCGTGGTGTCAAACGTCAAATTGAAGGCTGCCGGACTTTGGACAATCGCGCTGAGATGCGGCACGGTGACTGGTTTCACGCTGACGTCGTCCAAGCCCAGAATATAAGCGCCGTCTTGAAAACCGAATTGGAGCAGCGAACTGGAATCGTCCGCCGTGACGATGAATTGCAAATTAGTCCAGTTGAGGAACGGCAGGTTCACGGCGTCATAAATCGTCTCGCCTTCCCATTGCACCTGAAATTCGTTTGGCGTCGCGCCGATGAAATTTATTGGATTATCCAGCCAGAGCGAGATCAAATAAGTCTGCCCGGCGATGGTCGGCAGCGTTTGCGAGAGATAACCCAGCGTGGAAGATTGCCGCAGCGCGGCACCATGATGCCCGCTGTGAACAAAACCGCTGCGGTCGGTGACGAGGGTGGAACTTGCCGCCAACGTCCAACCACTGAAATTACCGGTTTCAAAACCGCCGTTGACCACGATGCTCTGGCCGATGCTCAAGGTGAACGGCAAGCTTTGGATGGTTTCATTTTTAGCGTTCCGTACCGTCACGGTGGTTTTGTAAATGCCGGCTTTGAGCGTATTCGCCTTCGCGGTCAGTCCCACTGTGAAATTGGTCTGCCCGCCGCCGGCCACCGTCCCGCTGGTCTGGCTAACGGCCAGCCACGAACTGGAGCCCACGACTTTCCAGACGGCGGCAGTGCCGCCGAGATTGGCAACGGTGAAATCCTGAACGGCGGGAATGAACGCCCCGCCGACCGGCCCGACAGCGTTGAAGCCATTCGTCGGCTGCAACGACAATGGCGGCACGACCTGAAGCCGGAACGTGACATATTGCACCGCCGGCAAAGTCCGGTTGGTGAACGCTAATCTGGCCGAATAATTTCCCACGGCCAAACTGTTGACCGCCGCAGTAAAATTAGCCGCAAGATTGGTCGTCGCTTGAGGTTTCAACAAACCGTTGGTCGGCGAGATATTCAGCCAACTCGCCGCTTTGGGATTCTGCCAGGCCCACGTCAGCGGTGCGTCGCCGGCGTTGGTCAGAATGATGACGGAATTTGACGGATTAAACGGTCCGCCCGCCGCACCAAAAGCGGTCAGTTGCGGATTGGAAAAAATTTGCAACAAACCAGCCGTGGAAACACTTGCCCGCCCCGCCAGCGCGTCAATCAAACCTTGCCCCGCCGGCGTGCCCCAGCCGGTGCAAAGATCGTATCCGCTGACCGCGAGAAATTGGCTGGGGCTGCCGCTCCAAGTGTTGTCGCCGTTGGTGATGTCGTGAAAATCGTTCGTGTATTCCGCACTCGCGCCGAGCGCATAAATGACCGGATTTATGAAACCGATGGCAGGTTCGTTGTTCGCCGCTGACTGCTGGTTGGCCAGTGCCGCCAATCCCGCCCACAACGGCGCCGCGCAACTCGTGCCACCAATTCCGCCTAAACCCTGACCGCCACCGGCAATGATATAGACATTGGCGGAATTCATCGCCACGTCGGGAGTGTTTCGTTGGGTGGTTGAACCTTGGTTGGCCGCCATGCTGACATTGGCTTGCCAGATTGGAATTGAATAATAAGAACTGATGCCGCCGCTGCTGCCCGTGCCGCCGCCCCAATTCCAGACCGATTCCGACTGCCACGCGCCGCCCGGCCCGGTCGTCACCAATGTCGTGCCACCCACTTGCGTGATGTAAGGCGAGCTGGCCGGCGCGTTCTGCAAATATAAATTGTCAATGCCGTTGACAGAATTGGCTCCGGTCGTAAACGCATCACTGTCGCCCGTGGCGCTGAAAAAAGATTGTCCCTGTGCCGCCATTTCTTTGAAAATGTTGTCCGTCGTCGTGCTCGGCCCACCGCCCCAACCCCACGAACAGCTTAAATTTTTCACCGTGTTGCTCGCCGCCATCGCATTCAGAATGTCATTTTGCGAAGCATTCTGGCTGGCGGAAAAAACCATTATCTTGGAAAGCCCCGGCGCCATCGCCATCGCCATCTCGATGTCCAACGACACTTCTTCATTGCCGCTGGTGGAAGCCACCGAGCCGTCATAGCCATCCAGCAAAACCGTCTGGATGGCGATGTTCGTCCGTTCGCCGCCCGCCAGCTGCGCATACGCGGCGATGTCGTTGGTATAAAATCCGTCGAACTCCAAAAGCCCCACCAACTGGCCCGCACCCGTCAACGTCGTGTCCGGCACATACGCCGCGCGAAAATCATCGCCCAATAAATCTCCCGTCGGCGCGGAACCCAACGTCTTGGCGACAACCCTGCTGGAAACGGAATTTTTTTTCACCAGCTTGGGATGTGGCCGTTCGTAATTGCTCAAGCCGCTGACATCTGCGACCGGCAGATTCGTGTCCACCGTCGGCTCCACGTCCGGCGCAAAAAAATCGCGCGCCTCGTTCGGGTGTTTGAACTGACGCAAGTTGAGGTGAAACGCGCGCTGGATGTCCGCCACGTTCGCGCGCACATCAAGCAGCATCCGGTTGCCGTGCGTGCCGGTGATTTGGAAACCGCTCGCCTGCGCAAAAGTTTTCACCGCCGCGTAATCCGCTTCCGTCGGGCCGAAGCGCGCGGTGAATTCTTCCGGCGCCAAGTAATGATGAAAATTCGGGCTGGTCGGATCGTAAACGTCCTTGAGGAATTTATCCAAGCCAGCTGGATCGCGCAACGGCAGGCCGATGGCCAGCCGCAACTCGTTTGTCTCCGGCAAATTGCCGACGGCTTGCAGTTTGCTGACAACCGGCGGCACATGGCCGAACAAGGTTTTCAGGTCGCCGCCAAAAACCGGACACAATGCGACTGTCCAAACAAAACAGAAAATCGCGAGTGCTCTTATACTTCTGATTTTACAACGCATTTTGGTGACGACTAAACTTTATGAGATTAAAGCAATTTGCGTTCCGAGTTTTGCCAAATGCTTTTTGAAAAGACTAGCCCATCCCGCCGCCAAGTCAATTTACGCAAATCAATTTACCCAGCGCCGTTTGCCCGCTAAAATCTCTGCGTGTCTGTCCAATTCACCATCCTCGGCAGCGGCTCGTCCGGCAACTGCGCTTACGTCGAGACCGAAAACTGCCGCATCCTGATTGATGCCGGATTTTCCCCGCGCCAAATCCGTGCGCGCCTCGCCAGCATCGGCAAGACGCCGGAAAATCTTTCGGCAATTTTAATCACGCACGAACACTCCGATCACATCGCGGGTATTCTCGGACTCGCGGATAAATTTCACATTCCAGTTTATTGCAATCGCGGCACGCAGGACGGAACGATTTGGGCGCTCAAAACAAAATGGGATTCCAAAAAGAAACCAGCGTTCGAAGGCGCGGACGGCACGGCGCACTTGAAGGCGAAAATTGATTGGCGCTTGTTCGACACCGGCGGCAGTTTTGAAATCGGTGATGTCGGCATCGAGACGTTTTCCATCCCGCATGACGCGCAGGATCCGGTCGGATATATTTTGCGCACTGCGTCCGGCAACATCGGTTTTGCCACCGACCTCGGCCACGTCACCAAGCTCGTGCTCGACCGCATTCGCACCGCGAACGTCCTCGTCCTCGAATCCAACCACGACGTGAAGATGTTGCAGGATTGTCCGCGCCGCTCGTGGGCGTTGAAGCAGCGCATCCTCGGACGACACGGCCACATCTCCAATGCCACCGCCGCCGACACCATCGCGCAAGTCATGTCTTCCGGATTGAAGCAGCTTTACCTCGCGCACTTGAGCCGCGAATGCAACAAGCCCGAACTCGCGCAACACGTCATGGCCGAGCAACTCCATCACATCGGCGCCACGCACGTCCAAATGCAAATCGCCGCACAGGATGTGCCATGTGAAACTTTAGAACTTTAAGCAAATGATTCATAGAAAAACCACTTTAATTCTTGGCGCAGGTGCGAGCGCACCTTTTGGTTTCCCGACTGGTTATGAATTGTTGCGTCGCGTGATTGCTTGGGCCGATGTAAATCCGGGCCAAACCAATCCAAATCTGTTTTCCGAATTTGACAGAACTCAGATAAATGAATTTCGCGAAGCACTAGAAAAAAGCGGCAAAATTTCTGTGGATTCTTTTTTGGAGCGTCGCCCAGAGTTTATAAGAATTGGCAAGAGAGCAATGGCGATGGCGCTAATCCAATGTGAACATCAACCACATTTGTTCAAGCGAGACGGTAAAAGCTGGTATGAATATTTATTCAACCAACTTGATACGCAATTTGATGATTTTAACCAAAACCAATTGAGTGTGTTGACGTTCAATTATGATCGCTCGCTAGAACATTTCCTTTTCACAGCTTTGAAAAACGCTTCCGGTAAATCAGAAAATGAATGTGCTAAAAAATTAGAATCAATCCCCATTATTCATTTGCATGGTGATCTTGGGGCATTGCCTTACACAATAAACAGTCCAATGCGGCCATATAATTCAGAAATCACGCAGGTGGCTCTGAACATCGCCACCAGCAGGATGAAAATTATCCATGAAGGCATTGCAAATGAACCGCAGTTTGCGCAAGCCCACAACATTTTATCAGAAAGTGAAATAATTTGTTTTCTTGGTTTTGGCTATCACCGATTAAATATGGAACGACTTGGTTTCAAGGCCACCAAAAATGGTCAACGGATTGATTATCCAAAAGCTTCAGAAAAAATTATTGGTTCGACATATGGACTGACCCATGCCGAATCCGATCAAATTGATTCACACTATGGATTAAACCTTAAATATGCCTTTGACCGTAATCGTTACTGTGCCCCATTTGAAGTCTTTCAATATTTACGAGAAACCGGAGTTCTTCATTAATGCTCCGCATTGAAAAAATCTCCTCGCTCGATTTGCCCGAGCTTGCGCCGTATCGCACGCTCAAGCGTTCGGGCGAACACGCGGCGCTCGGCATTTTCGTGGTGGAAGGCGACAAGGTGCTCGACCGGATGCTGGAAAGCGATTTCATCCTCGTCTCCGTCCTGCTCATCGAGGAGCGCTTCGCAGAATACGAGCCGCGCCTGCGCGCCCGCCTGGAAAAAGATATCGCCGTTTTCGTCTGCGAGAAATCGCTGCTGACCGGCATGGTTGGTTTTGAAATTTATCAGGGCGTGCTCGCCATCGGCAAAATTCCGCCGCCGCTGTCGCTGGAAAAAATTCTCACGGCCAGCGCGCACCCGCGATTTTTCGTGGCGATGGACGAATTGGCGAACGCGGAAAATGTCGGCGCGCTCATGCGCAACTGCGTGGCGTTCGGCGCGTCGGCGTTGATCGCGGGCGAGACGTGCAGCAGCCTGTTCCTGCGCCGCACCGTCCGCAACTCGATGGGCTCAATTTTCAAACTGCCGGTGCTGAAATCCCCAAATCTCGTGCAGACGCTTGGCGAATTGCGCGCGCATGGCATCAAGTGCATCGCCGCACATCCACGCCAGGACGGAAAAACTTTGTCGCACGCGAATTTCACCGGCGATTGCTGCGTGGTTTTTGGTAGCGAAGGCCACGGTATCTCCGAAAAAGTTCTCGCCGCGTGCGACGAGGCGGTGGCGATTCCGATGTTGAACGAAGTGGATTCGCTGAACGTGAGCGCAGCGGCGGCGGTGTTTTTTTACGAGGTGAACCGGCAGCGCGGGAAAGCATAATTTGGCGCTCGACAAAACGGGCAATCGTAGGAAAATCGCAATATGAAGCCCAAGCAACTTACCAACGTCCTCACCAAACTTATCGGTCTTACAATGTGCGCGCACAGTTTTGTTCCGGCTATCGGAGCGTTTATTGCACTCTGGAAAGTTTCTCAACCACATCGAGATTTCGGGACAACATTCGAGTGGTCTTATTTTTTGTTGGGTGTCATCCCCTTCGTAATTGGAATCGCCTTTATTTTGTTCAGCCGCCAAACCACAGATGTCCTGTTCAAAGACGAGGCGTAATAATTTCCCCAGCTAGAGTGCGATATTTTCTAGTACTACTTCCGTGCGGACTTTATCAGCGTTGGCGTCCAGTTTGGTAAACAGTCCGCGCCAGAAGCCGAGTCCGTAAAAAATGTGGCTCGTCAACAGCAGCGGCCAAGCAAGCAGCGCGCGGACAACTCCCGCATTTTTAATCGAAGCCAGTGTTTGCAAAATCGTCGCGATAAAATAAACAATCATTGGCACGGCAATGAGCAAACGCAGCGAATTGGGAATGCTCAAGCAATTCAAAAAAGCGAGCGCGGCGAGATACAGGCAAAACAGCGGGGGCACAAAATTCAGCGCAGAGCCGGGCGTCGGGTGCAGACGGAATTGCTCCGCCCTGCCCCGTCCGTAAGTCCGCAACATTTTCAGAAATGCCTTGAGCGTCCGGCGCGGGCGGCGATGCACGAAAAAATTTGGATCATAGACGAGCCGCTGGCCGCGCTTCTGCAATTCGTCCATCAACGCGTTTTCCTCATTCGGATAGAGCGCTTCATTAAAGCCGCCGAGCGCCAGCAGCGTGTCGCGGCGTGCGAGCGTGTTGCAAAGGATGAGTTCTTTTTCGCCGGTATCGCGCATTTCGCCGACAGGCGTGTAGCGCGCGCGGCTCGGCCCGAACGCCAGCCAGCTCGCCAGCACCACGGCAAAAACCTGTTCCAACAGCGGCGCACCCGGCGGACACACGTTCGGGCCGCCGACCATTGCGACAGCGGGGTTCTGCAAAAAATTTTCCGCGCGATGCAAATTGTCCGGCGGCGTCAGCGCGTCGTCATCAAGAAAATATATCCATTCGCCGCGCGCGGCGCGCAACGCGACGTTGCGCTGGACGGACGGTTGTTTGCCGCGCGCGACGATGATTTCCAGTCGGTCGGCGGGATAATCCAGCTTGCGTGCGGCGGCGACGGCCTGCACTTCCGCCAGTTGCGGCGGCGCGGCGATAATGACGGTGACGATGGGCAGAGGCTGGCTCACGCAGGAAAACTAAAGTCCCGCCGTGCGACTTCAAAGTGCAAAATGCAAATCATCGCAGCGGCGCGGCACGGACAACGGTGCGGCGGGTGGAAATGTTTTGACTTGCGGCGCAAAAAATCTAAATTAACGCTCCGTTTTGTTGATGGGGTCATAGCTCAGTTGGTAGAGCGTCTGAATGGCATTCAGAAGGTCAGGAGTTCGAGCCTCCTTGGCTCCACCAAAACGAATTAAGCGTTGAAACATCGGTCGTGCTACGCACGGCTAGTGTTCTTTCAGCCAATAAATTAAAGGGTCTTTTGAAGGTAACGGTTAAGGTTTGAGCGCGTAAAAGGCGGTTCGAGCCGACGTTTTCAAGAAAGGACTTCATTTCTAACCAGTTGTTGCTAAACACTGGTTTTTGGGCTGTATTTGCTTCTAAAACCCATTTTTTTAAGGGTTCGAGCCGATTTGTTTTGCTTCCCTCAAGAGCAACAATTTGTTGCTCCAAAGCGGCTTTTTGCGGCACAAGTGGGTTTTTGAGTTCTTTGAACTCGGCAACATCAAACACCCCCTCGGTAAAGCCGTCGTTAATCCGATCAATCTTCGCTTTAAGCGAAGTCAGGTCGGATTTGAGGCGGTCAATTTTCTGCTGCTTTTGGAGTGTCGGGGACGCCGCCCCCCGTCGCCAACCGGCATTGAAAACAAAAAACCCCGCGATAATGAGACCGGAGTTCGTGGCTGGTTGCACAAATTATTTTAGGGCGGAAACGGGCGCGTTGGATTTTACCAACCCGCACTCGGCCATCATGGTTCTAGGCGTGATTCTCCGCCATTCTGTATCCAACATCTTGGAACATCTTTTTTCCAAAAAGCAGAAGGGAGAATAGTATTTAAACGAGGCCATGCGTTCTCTAGTTGTGGGGTGTTCACCCCATTGTCCGTAGCGGTCAAAAGGGACAATGTCTCCAAGGAAAAATTATGGAGACGCAAATCAAACCCTTCTCGCCGTCAACCTTGAAACACATCGGCATCGCCGCCGACCATGGCGGATTTGAATTGAAGGAATTTCTGGCCGGAAAATTGCGCGCCGCCGGTTTTGAAGTCACCGATTTTGGTGACCGGCAGTTGAAGTCGGATGATGATTATCCGAATTTTATCATTCCCTTGGCGCGCGCGGTTGCGGCCGGGACGGTGGATCGTGGCATTGGTATTTGCGGCAGCGGGGTCGGCGCGTCCATTGCCGCGAATAAAGTCGCAGGAGTAAGGGCCGGCTTGATTGACGAAAACTTTTCGGCGCATCAAGGAGTCGAGGACGACGATTTGAATATGATCTGTTTCGGTGGCCTGCTGGTCGGTCATGCCTTGGCCTGGGAATTGACGCAGACATTTCTCGACTCGCGATTCAAAGGTGCTGAACGCTTTCGTCGCCGACTGAAAGAAGTCGCGCAGCTCGAAAGTCCAACCCCAATTTAAACACCATGAAGATAAGTCCGCTGGCCGGAAAACCGGCGCCCGCTAGGATTCTCGTCAATGTGCCGAGGCTCGTGACAGCCTATTACACCGGTGTGCCTGATCCTAAGGTGCCGGCGCAACGTGTGGCGTTTGGCACTTCCGGCCATCGCGGTTCGTCATTCAATCTGGCTTTCAACGAATGGCACATTCTCGCGATCACGCAGGCGATATGCCTCTATCGCAAGTCTAAGAACATTGTCGGCCCGCTGTATCTCGGCATTGATACGCACGCGCTTTCGGTTCCGGCTTGCGCCAGCGCGCTGGAAGTGCTGGCGGCCAACGGGGTAGAAGTGATGCTCGCCGAAGGGGACGAATACACACCTACACCGGTGATTTCCCATGCGATCCTCAATTACAATCGCGGTCGCACCACAGGGCTGGCTGACGGGATTGTCATCACGCCCTCGC
>Ga0302266_10001530_pt1 | contig 21086 bp, 22 predicted proteins | sample III_Bog_E1_2_FD_194559 | JGI IMG/M metagenome (GOLD analysis project Ga0302266, IMG submission 194559) | Peat permafrost microbial communities from Stordalen Mire near Abisko, Sweden - III_Bog_E1_2 | ecosystem: Environmental > Terrestrial > Soil > Wetlands > Peat | place: Sweden: Abisko... | reverse complement strand
CGAGAAACAGGCAAGTATTCGAATTTAAAATTGCTCCCATCCTCGTTCTCCACTTGTTTTTAGTCTCTCCAATGATCCGTTGAAAATCAAGTTTAGTAAAAACTATGGGCGTAACCGCATCTCTACTGTCTAATGGCAATAAACCATGAGGATGGAGAATCGTAACATCGTACAGATTACTGTCCCATGTTGGCAGTGTAGCAATCGGTTGTACTTGTATGCCATAGTACTCCAAGTATGTTTCAATTAAATTGTCAAAATTAAATGTAATAATGTGGGCAACGCTCCCTCGCTTTGCTGGCCGAGCAAGCGCGCCAATACTAGCTAAAAGTCGATGAGAGCATATATCATCTACAGATGAATTAAAGCGTTTATACAAACATTTTCTTACCGTCTCTGAAAATTCTAAATTCTTGCTGCCCGAAAGTCTCCAAAGGTCTTCGGCAAAATCTTCATTTGAAATATCGGGTTTTCTAACTGCCCCAAGCAGCTCGGCTACATCATTCACTAGAGCATCCCATGTAGGTAGTCCAAAACCAAAAGATATTCCAGCACCGAGTACAAGAGCAAGCCGCCCTTTGCTAAGCTGTTCGGCCAGAAAGCCGCGCGGGTCTTCCCAGGCATCAGTATGCATCATCTTGCTAATTTCATATGGGCGTGAGGGTGTCATTCGGACTCCTCTGCTCTCCAATGCAAAAAGCCGTTTCTGGATAAAAATCTGAGGGCTGTATCTATATCTCTTAGAGTATGCTGAGATTGATATCTGAACCGTATAGTTCCTTCAAATCCGACACTCATAACGTCTCTCTTCGTTATGGCATCTCTTAATTGAACTGCGGTTGGTATAACCCTTGAACCTATATCCCGAAAAAGAAGGGCTTCGCCAATATCTTTTCCAAAAAATCCAATTGTGCGAAGAGCTTCGCCATACCCCTCGACTCTCGCATATACAGTACTCATGACATATGATGTTGGTCGTTTAGTTAAGCTATCCACCAGCGCAGGAATTGGTATATCCGGACATGTCACTTGTGACAAGATCCCCGATCTATCGAGAAGAAGTCTATTGAGTTCATCATCATTTGACACGAGCAGGAAGCGATTATCTTGACCCTGGCGATAGAAAAAAGTGTAAAGATATGTGTCTTGGGTATTACCTAACCTTTCATTTTCATTTAGGAGAGGTTCATGAGACTTTAAGACTATAGACATCCATCCTGAAACAGGTAAGGGGGATACTGCGATCTCGTTTCCAATGGAAACAATAGAGGCGACAGTAGAACTGTCTACTCCTCCTCGCTGTGTATAGAGCGCGCCTCTAAAGTGGACAAATTCGGGCATCATTTGAGTTGCACTCCATAAGCAAGATAATGCCATATCCAGACTGAACGAATGGCGTTTGGAGCTTTATCGAGAGGGCAATTATTGAGAAACAGTAGGGGATTTCTCATTTTTGGTTCTGCAAAGACTTCAGGTTTAAATTCTTCTATACCCGATCCAGCTCTCAATATCTCCGCGGAAATCCTAGGCGAGAATAAAATGTGCCGCGCAAATCTAATCAAGAGTGATCTGCTTTTTAGAGCAATCAAAAGCCATTCACGACTGCCAGCTAGGTGTTCAAGCGCAGCTTCGACGTAAGGAGAGTTCTTAAATTCTTCCTTTATTGAAGTCAGCATGGCAATCAAACTGTCTATCGTGACAACATAGCTATTTTGTCTTCGTAAATTATTAGTATGAATTGCGCATAACGTTCGGGCTACATAAGAAGGGATGCGATCTTCTATATGTGGAATGGTGGCCCATGTAGTCCACAAAGAGCGCACGTACCTTTCCTCGTCGCTATTGTAGTGATACATAAAGTCGAATATATGCGTGATGGTTTCGTTGGCTTCTTCGGCATTTTGCAAAATTGTCGCGTCAAGATCTTTTGGAGTAAGAAATTCCGAAGTAGCCTTGGAATTTAAGTTCCATAATGCGTGCACTAAAAAGACCTGTACTTGTTCGAATAAGGTTTTTGCTAAGGATGGCTTCTCCATAACACTCAATATATGAGTAGTATCGATTACTTGGTGGGGAGGGTACAATAAGAGTCCGAGAATGGCTCGCACCTGAGTATGGGAAAGCTCGTGTGTTACTGTTTGTAGTGTCCACGATGAAGAGCTACATGCCGCAATTGTTTCTGAAGGGGCAGTAATTGAAACGTTTGTGCTGCGAAATCCATCGCGCCCACTGAAGTAGGAAATTTGAGGTAGATGTTTTGCGGGCAGTTCTACTACGTCCTCTAGGGGAGGAGTAACGTCATGAAGAAAATCTCGCTGCCAATAGGAATCCATAGAAGAAATGGAATAGAGAGGCTTAGAGTGGGGGGCAACATGTCTTAGGTGTTGGATTCGGTCTACCAATCTAGAAGCTGTATAGACTTGTTCCGAAAACCGGACAATATTTTCAAGCCCACGCGAGGCGGTTCCCACCCCGAGAAGTGAATGAGTTGAAAAGTGACATGGGTGCTCTATTATGGGACTGGTTCCGCTGTATGTTTGCCAGACATGTCGAGATAGCGAAACATTACTCAGCGTTAGAAGCTGAAGTTGCTCTAGAGCAGTCAGAGATGGGTCATCCATACTCGATCTCAGCGTAGAGCTGAAGGCGCTAAGAGACTCGTCCTGGGGTGTTCCCGCAGCATACGAGCTAGCGTATGTGCTAATAAGAAGAGCCTCAAGCTCACGTATTGTTGGCAGAAATACTGTATGCGTTCGGGAGAACTGTTTTGTTATTTCTGGAGGTGCTTTTTGTGGAGGTGTAGGCGTGTGAAACTGTACGTCTAAAATCTTTCCAGCAGAAATTGACCACATTTCCCAAGCAGCATTTGATTTTTCAGCAAACGCTAAGGCTTCGTCAACCTGTTCTTCTGTTGTGCAGAATAAGACTAAATTCAGTGAGCCCAAACTTAGGTATATGTTGGGACCTGTTTGTAGAAGTATATCGCCTGGATAAATCGATCCAATGAATATGAGATGCGATTTACTGTCGGAAGAAAATGCTGGTGGCGGTGCATTATCTATGGGGAAAATCGGGCTGAGCCTCGATCGTCCTTCCAAGCCGCTAATTGCATCATCAAAGCGCTTGTAAGAAAATATACGTCGATCTACTCCATCGCTACGTAGGACAATGAAATGTGTGCCGCCAGCCAGGCGGAGCATTATCCGTTCGAACCCGAGCGTGGGCGATATGAAATTTCACCCGTCCAAGGGTCTTCAAATGCTTCTTCGAATGGCATAGCGTGGGAATGTTCAACTGGGCACAAATCTTGGGAATTTCCTCCAAGCAGCGCATCACTATGAACATGCTTCGGGCCTGTCATGCAGGTGGCGTCGTGATCAAAATGCCCATAAGGGCGCAAACCAGTAAGCCGGTCAAACCTTATGGCACAAAGAAGCTCAAATTGGCTCGGCATTGCTTGTACTACCTTTAAGTAAACGCGCGGCCCTATTGGCCGCACGCGAGCGTTGCAGGGAGGCAACAGCAAGTGAGTATTAATGCTACGACGCCTACTGCATGGCGTCAATAGGAAATGGCCTATACAAGCCAAAAAATCAAGCTAAGCTTGTTAAACCCAACTAAACCATGTTAAGTTGTTGAAAACAAACATGAAGGGGGGGGCAATGCTCGCATTACTTCGAAATCCAGGACTAGGACGGGTGGAAATTCACTTGTTGGGCCTTTCTGAACACGATCCTTCCGAATTGTCCATAAACATGGATAACAAAACATGGGCTTTCAAGGGATTAGTGCACAATATTGGTGAGCCATTGGAGCGCTCTATCCGACGTGAAATCATAGTCGGTGTCTATGATCTGTCTTCTCAGCGACAGATCACTTCAATGGTTTATGAGGCAAGCAACCTCATAAATGAACCGAGATATTGCTGCGCAAGAGATTGAAATAATGTCGCTTAGTGTGAAAAAACCTAAACTACGGATTCAATCCGTAGTTTTTTTATGCATTATTATATATTTGTGAAAAGACGCATAGAGAACCATGTCAAAAAGAGCTTGCCCGGATGGCAAGCTCTTCTGTTTATGCAGGGAAAAACTCCTTTGCTTTCTCCATCCCCTGCAAAGTCTTCTCCTCCTTCTCAAGCTGATCTCGTAATGACTCGACCAACTCGCGTTGTATGTCTATCTGTTTGAGGACGTGATCGCGCGGGGTCAGCTTGACCCAGCGCTTCCGTCCCGCCGATTCCTGAGAGGCGTGTTCTGCTCCCTCAGGGGGCGTTGTTGATTGCTTCTTTCCAGCCATGACGTTCTCTCCTTGAGGTTGTGAGACTATTGTGGTTTAGGCATCGTCAGCTTCCCGAGCCTGCGACTGTTCGTTCTCCTCCTTCTCCTTGGCTATCGCTTCCTGCTGTGCGATGATCCAAACCTCCAGTTTCTGGATGGCCTGCCTGAGCATGGGAAGTTCTACATGCGTGTAGATGTCGTTGGTCGTGCGTGGTCGCCCTTGGGAATGCCCCATGAGTGACATGCGCACGTCCTGGATCACTCCGGCCTCCATCAATCTTGTGTTGAAGGTGTGCCGGAGATGCTTGAAGAGCAGGGGGCGGATGCCGGCGTTTTGTACCGCCGTCATCCATGACCGTCTGAGCTTATCCAGCCTGTTTCCCTGATACGTGAACAGAAGCCCTTTTGAAGGCATCTCCTTGAGCAACTCGACCATGCGTGCGGTCAAAGGGATTTCCCGCTGCTCGCCCCCAGCCGTCTTGCTGTGGGTGACGTAGAGGACTTTGCGGACGAGATCGACATCTTCGGCGCGTTGTGCGAAAAGCTCACCGCGCCGCATCCCGGTATCGACTGCGGCAATGATGAGCGGCTTGAGGTGGAAAGCGGCCGCGGCGATGAGCGGTGGCTCTTCCTCAACGCTCAAGACGGGCTGCCGGATACGGCGGATTTGAGCCATCCGTACACGGCTCAGGGGGTTGGTGAGTAGAATTCCGTTATCCAGAGCGTAGAACAGAATGCGCCTGAGAACCCCAACGTCATGATTGACGGTGGAATCCTTGATGCCCCGAGTGCGGATGCGGTCCCTCCGGTACTCTTCGGTAAGAGGTTTGGTGATCTCACAGAGCGGCGTATCCCCGAAGTAGGGGAGTAGCTGCTCGATGCGGTCGATGTGGTACGGCTTGACCAAGCTGCTGCCGAGAAACTGAGTAGCCAGTTCCGAAAACAGCATCTCGGGGTTGACGTTGGACTTCTTGTGACGGCGGATATCGAGTTCACCTCTGAAGTCGATATCGCGCCGGATGGCTTCCTGCTTGTTACCGGTGTTGAGGGAGCGGCTATGCCGGACGTTGTTGATCCAGATGTAGCTCCAATACACCCCTCCTCGCTTGTAAAGACTCATGAGCTTCCTCCTGACCTGATGTCGGCGTTGCCCGAAGGCAGCGCCCGCCGCAGGCCAGGAGGCTGTGTTAGCTCATAAACGCTCCCAAAGCGAGATGAGGAAGTGGGCGATTTCAACAATGTCGCTACATAGATGAGGCTCCAGCGACAGAGTTTGAAGGTGAAGGAACAGAGTCAAACCGATCTTTTTCATAAAGGACCTCTTCTTAGGTCCTGAAAGTTCATCTCTCCCTATGCGCTCAGAATGACAAGGCTCGGCTAGGAAGCCGGAGCATCAGATTTTCCTTCGGGCGCAGCCTCGGGCATGACTGCCCGAGGCAAACGCGCGAATTCGCCAATATCCATGAGCCTGTGGCGAATCGGCCTACGACCGACTACTTCCGTATATCTCGCCTATGGCTACCAAAGAGAAGCTCTCGCATTGTGGCTGAGAGATGTATCCAGAGAAGCCACAGAAGGCCCAGAACAAGCCCCAGAAGCATCAGAGGCAGGAGCCCAGAGGGATTCTCTATAAGCGTCTGGATGAAGACTGCTATATACCCGAGTGAAAGCACAAGGAGAGCCGCGAACGGAACGAAGAGCGCTCCTATGAGGAAGAGCCGCAGCTTGAGCGATGGGCGAACCTGCGGGGTGCTCAGGTCTTGCGAACCGCAGGTGGAACAGGCCTCCGCAGTACGGACGTTGGCGTGGCCGCGCCCGCAGAGCTTTACGTGAAAACTCCTGCCACAGTAGTTGCAATAGGAGGGACTGCCAGTGGTGATCTTCCGGCAGGAAAAGCAGTAGCGCATGGGTCATGCTCCAGGTGGGGAGCAGGTGTCGCCTGTGGCCCGGAGCCACGAGGCGGACCAGAATCCCTGCCTCTTAATAATGTCGAGCGTAGAAAACCAGAAGAGCTTTGATGTTTGTTTTGCGATGTGTCGCCGCAAGGCTTCCAGCCGCGCATCGTCGGCAGTTACGATCAAGACGGCGAAATGCGGATGGAGGGTGATGTCCCTGTACGCTCCTGTAAGGGCGAGATTCAGGTATGCCTTGGCCTTCTGTGTCCACACGGTCAGTGGCTCAGTGCCAAGATCCATTTCAAGAAAGAACGAACGCTGTGAGTCGGCGATGTACGCATCGGGAATGACCCGGATGGCGGGAGAGAGGGGCGCCGAGGGAATCTCCCAGCGGATGCCATCGCCCGATGCAGCTATATATAGATCGTTCAAAGCGAGCTGATGGGCAACAAAGGCATTTCCCAGAAGGAACGAATCGGGGCGCCATTTGAGCGGCAGGAACGGCGACTGTGCTTCGAGTGCGCCGCGTCTGGTCAGTGCATAGACCGAACGCCTGCTGCCAGTGCTTGTTGCCGTAAAGTATCGGACGATGAGGCCTGCTTTGCGGAGCCGTGCCAGCCGGACGTTGACCCGGCTGATGGAATAGAACCCGGCCAGTTGCTCGATCTGCCTGCGATCAAGGATGCGCAGCAGTGCAAGGCTACGAAGCAAAGAGAGGTCGCGGGGTTGGATTGAGAGCTGCCTACGTCCATTCTTCAAGCGATTCCTTTCCGGCAATGTCGCGCCGGGAAGCGATCTCCCCTTCAATGACTTCGCGCGGCTTTGCCCATTGCGCGTTGGAGCGTTCAATGAGGCTGGTAGTGGGAGTGGTGCTGCGTGCCACGTTCTCTGCCACTGCTTCCAGCCAGCGACCGCTACCGCTGCGGACAAGGAAATGGCGGTTGGGAAGCTCTTTGACCAGGCGTTCGACGGCGTGTCCGCCGTCGAGAGCCCGGGCTATGTAGGGCGCATCCTCCGGTGATACCCGGAAGAATAGCGTCGTCCCAGCCGAGAGAAGCGTGGCGCGTACCTGCGTCGGGTACTGGCCGAGATGCTGGTTTGCGGTAACTACCGAAACACCGAACTTCCGAGCTTCGGAGAGCAGGTGCTCGAAGGTGTCACCGGAGGAAACGAGGTTCTGGACCTCGTCCGCATAGAGTGTGAAAAGCGTCCGCTTCCTGCGGGCGAAGATGGCATTCTTGAAGCGGGCGAGTATGAGAGATGCCAGCACTTCGCTGTCTTCGCCGAGCCGGGACTTTTCCAACTGGAGAATCACCCATAGGCTGCGGTCTAGCGCAGCGGTGAGATCGAAGGCCGCCCGTTGGCCGACTATATGCCGGATGGCTGGGTCGGTCGTAAACGCACTGACCTTATTAAGGATGGCCTCGCGCGTGACCGCCTGCATAGCATCCGACAACTGCTCGTAGCGCGAGCGGAAATATGCCTTGACCTCGGCATTTCGGCAGCGCTCTATAAGCGCAGCCCGAAAGCCCAGGTCTGTCAGGAACGGGGCGAGTTCCAGAAGCGTCAGGCCGTTTTCCGCCAGTACCCAGAGGGAGTTTCGTAGCAACTCCTCGGTCCGTGCGCCGAAGCGGTCAAGCTGCCAGCGGCGGCGGAAGATGGAAACGACCTCGGAGATAAGAGGCGGAAGCGACCTCTGCGTATGCAGGACATTCAGCCCGACTGAGTAGCACGGATCGGACGGGTTGATGACGACCGTCATGGACCCCAGGTCTTCGCCTGTTCGCTGCTCGTGCTCGCGGATGCGGCCGAGGATGAACGGTGTGAGGTCGCCATGCAGGTCAACTGCTAGGAAGCCGCGCCCGTCTCGGACATCCCGGGCAAGCATGGACTTGATGAGGCTGGTCTTGCCAGTCCCGGTCTTGCCGAGGATCACAAGATGCTCGGCGCGCCGGTGATGGGGAAGATGAAAGCGGGCTTTGCCAGCCTGACCATCGACGACGCGGTAGCCCAGCGGAATTCCTGACGAATCCGGCGGCGCGCGGTTGACCAGCCTGTTCCAGAGATTGATTGCCAGTGGCATAGAGGTCTGCTTAATAGTTCTTGATGAGCAATTCCGGGTAGCGCTTTCCGGCGCTTTGCTGGATGGTGTAGGCGATGGAGAAGGATTCCACCTGAAAGCCGGAGAAGATGCGCCGAAGCTCGGGGTGGTCATTCACGGAAAGCAGGAACTTCCCGCGAATGGACTTGAGCGTCTCGGCCAGCTTCTCAAAGTCCTCATGCTCGAAATCGAAGCGGTACAGTCCGCGCACGCCGTAGTACGGTGGATCGATGTAGAAGAACGTCGTCGGACGGTCGTATTTCTTTATGGCTTTCTCATAAGTGAGGCTTTCGATCTGGACCAGCCGAAGGCGCTTGTGCGTATTTTCGATGAGTTCAGAAAGCCGTGCAGTGGAAAAATTCGGCTTCTGTATGACGTGGATGGCGTAGCTTTGATGGACCACCCGACCGCCGTAGGTATTCTTCTGTAAATAGAAGTAGCGGGCGGCGCGCTGTATGTCTGTCATGGACTCCGGCGGCGTGTCCTGCAACTTCTGATACCACGTCCGGCTGGGAATGAGAAAGCGCATGTAGCGCAGAAGCTCTTCATAATGGGACTGGCAGACGCGGTAGAAGTTCACAAGTTCGCCATCAAGGTCATTGATGACTTCCACCTTGGAGACGGGCTTCTGAAAGAAGATTTGCGCCCCGCCCGCAAACGGCTCGACGTATGTCGTATGTTCGGGGATCAAGGGAAGGATTTTGGATATGAAGCGGTTCTTGCCGCCGACGTAAGAGAGTGGGCCTTTCATGCTTCCACCCCATGCAGGCTCAAGAGCCGTTCCGTCTGGATGTAGAGTCCTGCCGTTGCCGCATCCACAGCGGCGCGTCTTGATCTAGCGTCGTTTAACGCAGGCCAGATAGTCCGGCCAACGCGCCGGACGTGCTCTTTGCGCGTGAGCGGCGGGTGACCGTAGGCAGCCATGAGCGTCGCATCATCGATCTCAACCGAGGGAATTCCCAATTCAGCCGCAATCTTTTTGACAGCATCACAGCACGCATGGATGCGGTCCCCAGCTTTGCTGGCAGGGCGGCTGATGGCAATGAATTTCGTTTTGCTGTCCCTGAACGTCCGGTCTACCAGACTAGAGATGCTTCCTGACGCTTTCTTTGGATCGAGAGGCAAATGCCGGAGCTTGATATCCACCAATTGCATACCGCTGAAAAGCGCCACCGCTCCAATACGCTGCTCGGCACTAAAAGCCGCAAGGGTAAAGGTGTTCATGCGTCGGATGGTTTTAATGATGAATGGAACGCTTGCGCCGGATTCGACTCGTGCCTTGCCTTGCGAAAGTGATGCAGGACGCGCTCAGTTTTGTATTGGCTTAGATAGTGAACGTATTTTCTTACTGCGGCCTCGTCGCCCAAGCGCTTTGCAAGCTGTAGGGCGATGTAACCTTCCACCGTGGCCGGGGTGAACTGCTGCGATTGCAGCATCCGATCAAGAATGCCGCTCATATTGATAGCGGCAGAATGCCTTGGCGACCCCTTGGCATACGCTCTTCTCTGGCGCGGACCTCTTCTCGCAGCGCCTTATAGGTATCCTCGTAGAGGAATTCGACCGGAACACGGAGTGCCGCACCCAGCTTGAGGATCGACCGTGGCCCGGGAAGCGTTTTGCCAGACTCAAGCCGCCTGATAGTCCTCCCACTCTGAAATCCAACGAGCAACGCCGTCTGCTCCTGCGTGAAGCCCATCCGTTGCCGGTACTTCAGCACACTGTTCGGAAACTTTATTTTTGTTTTGGACAAATTATTTTGTCCTCCTTTCTTGCCTGAAGCATAAGAGAGAACAGCAAGGGCCGGAAGAGGTGTAAACCGGACACATCAGGGTCCACAGGACATTTTCTTGTGCATATCTTCGGGGTGAAGTTCACAAATGTAAGTTTATTAACCCCGGAGGTCACTCTATGTCCGCCTCACCTCTTCCGCTACATGCACAATCTGTCTATGCTCCGCTCATGTCTGATTCCAATCACGTCGATCAAAACATAGAAGAACTGACCGAAGAGTTGCAAGACCTGGCGATCCTGCATCCGACATATAGTCGGATTGAATTGGAAGAAGCGCGCGCCCAGCTTTACCGCTATTTCGATCTGGTCTGGGAGGTTTTCGTGCATCTGGAGAGTGAAGGTAAACTGGACGCGCTTAATTTGACGAACAAGCCACTTAATCTTAAGGTTAACGCGGATAAGCCGCTCCGGCCTACCAATCCCTAATCAATCGATTTGAAACAGTATTTCGCGTATACCCGTGTCTCTACGCAGAGACAGGGAGAGCATGGCGTTTCACTCCAAGAGCAGAAAGCCGAAATTGATCGTTACGCCAGACAGAAGGGTCTGGAGATTTCAGTATGGTTTGAAGAGCGGCAGACGGCGGCAAAACTTGGCCGCCCGGTATTCATGGGTATGCTCAAACGACTGCGAAAGAAGGAAGCGGTCGGTCTGATCATTCACAAAATCGACCGCAGTGCGCGCAACCTGAAAGACTGGGTGGACATCGCACAACTTAGCGACGATGGCATTGAGGTCCACTTTATCCGTGAAGGGGTTGATTTGCATTCGTCCAGCGGTCGACTAGCTGCCGATGTGCAGGCGGTGGTAGCTGCAAACTACATCCGCAACCTGCGCGAGGAATCTATCAAAGGGTTTTATGGCAGGCTCAAGCAAGGTGTACTACCGAGACCTGCTCCTATCGGCTACCTGAATGTCGGACCCGGAAAACCGAAGACTATTGATCCGCTAAAGGGCCCTCTTATCAAAGACGCATTTCATCTGTATGCCTCTGGCCGTTTCAGCCTACATAGTCTTGTCCGCGAATTGTATGCAATGGGTCTGAGAAGCCGGAGAGGAGTACGGGTCAGCGTGAATACACTTTCAAAAGTACTTTCCAATCCCTTCTATTACGGCCTGATTCTAATCCGTAAAGGCAATCAGACCTTCCTTGGCGCGCATGAGCCACTTATCAGCCGAAAACTCTTTGACCAAGTACAAGACATATTGGAAGGTCGTACTCCTCGACGCGGGTCCAACCGCCGTGAATTTCTTTTCTCTCGGCTTATTCGCTGTACCACCTGTGGCCGCTCTTTGATAGCAGAAGTCAAAAAAGGCCACACGTACTACCGTTGTCATACGCGGGAATGCCCGACGACTGCATTTCGAGAAGAAGTCATTAAAGGGAAGATGGCTGAATTGATTGGACAATTGAAGTTGCATTCCAGAGAGTTCTCATCGCTTGATAAATATGTTGAGAAGAAGCGTTTGTATGCCATTGAGGAACAGCAGAAGCAGCTTGCGGCGATCAATATCCGCCTCGTAGAAGCAAAGGCTCGGTTGGACCGCCTGACCGATGCTTATGTTGATGGGCATATCGACGCCAAAACCTTTTACAGACGCAAAGAGACGCTCCTTGCGGAGCGTCTCGAATATGAAGGAAAGATCAGTGAGTTGCAGGTTGATCCGGCTTCCGCACTCAAGCGGCTAGAGGAATATGTAGGACTTGTAAAGACTGCGTATTTACAGTACGAAAATGAAAATCCGTCGCAAAAACGCAAGATGGTTCAAATGGCATTGTCGAACCGGACTGCGAGCGGGAAAACCCTTGATATTACGCTGAAATCTGAGCTTTCGAGCCTGCCGGGGCGTCCGCGTGTTATGAGTGGAGCAGCACCTCAGGGCGAATGTGCCACCAAGGCGGGTGCTAACGATCGGTTCTGGGAGCAATGGGTAGACAATATTTCTCGCACTCCGGAGGAAGATTCAAGCCCCTCAAAGAAAGTACTGCGTGATCGTGATGGTTAGTACTGCGGTCTGTCCGCCATTGGTAAGTGCTGATGTTGTGACTGTCACCGTATCTGTTCCTCGGACCTTCGTAGGATAAGGTTCGAGTCTTCTGGCGGAGCCGGTTCAACATTACTGAACATCACTGACCTTCCCATCCACAAAGACTATTTTCATGTCCTTATAGACAAAGATCTTTTTTGTCCCAAGATCGATGACCTTTGAAGGCTTGCCGAGGATGCTCTCCACCTGTTCCGGCGACTGCCCCATCTGGACAGTGGCGACGGGCGCCGACTTGAGCTGATCTTCAGATACAAAAATAGGATCGACCACCTTTTTCACGTCCGCTACAGCAGCCGTCTCTAACTGCTCTTTAGGCATCAGAAACCGCAAAACGGCCCTATATCTGGTCTGCTTCGTGCTGCCGTGATAGGTGACTTCCGCCGTGTCCACCGAAACCAGCCGGAAGAATACGGCGTCGTCCTTTACGTCAATGGAGGTCAGGTAGAAGCGGTCACCTACCTTGACCTGCTTTGTGTCCTGCGTATTGACGAAAAAGGCCATGCCGCCCTTCGGCCCATGTGGTTTGCCGTCTTCGACGGTTGTTACCAGCATGGAGGAATCGAAGGTCGTCCTTGCGCTAATTCCCTCGGCGCTGACAACATAGACTGGCCCAGGGTCGGTGATCCGGGACTCATCACCCCAGCCTGTTTTGGTGAGCCCATATTGCTGGATGAGTTGGCCTTTGAGTGTGGATGCCCAATCCGGTGCCGCAAAGATGATCTTTGGAAAGGCAACAAGTATCGCTAGGGCAACGAGAGAACGTGCTATTCGCATGGCAGACTCCTAAAGCTGAATGTGATCTGTTCAAGAAAATGTGCTGACCGGGCACGAAAATAGTTTCCGGTCAGCAAACCGTTACCTCGTCCTTCCGAACTCCCGAAAAACTGAAAACCGCAGTGACGTGATGGTGCCGGAAGTCTCCGTGACCGATGCACTGTAGTTGTTCACGGTGGTGGGATGGGAGACGTGTACTGGATCAATCTGCAGTTCGCCGCGTATGCCCCATTTATCGCGAATGTGGTAGCTCACGCCTCCCCCAAAACCAAAGAAGATTCCGTTGACGGCTTGGGTATTGAGGCTCGTTGACGTTATGTAGTATGTTCCGGCGCTGTCCCGGAACAGTCCAGCTCCTGCAAGGACATAGGGGGTGTACTTGGAATCTTTCAGGAGGAAGTCCTTGCGGATAAATCCGCCGAACAGTTGGGCATGTGCCGAAACGGTGTTGAGCGTGTAGGAGCTGCCCGAAACACTGCCGACCGGAATGCTGCCATACGGAATGTATTGGTAGTCGGCAAGCGCCACCAGCCCCTTATTTAGCCTGAATCCGCCTGACCCGCCGATATTGGCGTGGCTGGAGCCATCAGCATGAGCGAATCCAAAGCTGGCAGAGACTTCGCTGGAGTGGGAGGCCGGTTCTTGTGCAGACAGGGGAACGCACAGAAGGGAGAGTAGCGCCGAGGCTGAAAGAATGCGGAGAGCAGTGATTCTTAGCTGAGAGAGCATGTATTTCGTCCTTTCGTTCTTGATGCACACATAGGTTGATGGTGACGTTTACCTGCCTTGCAGGGAAGGCAAAGCCCTCCTGCTTGAAATAGGCAAGAGAATACTGCGTGAAGCTGGATAGCGGGGGAAGTATTTAGGGCGTTAACCGCCCCATATCTACGCCTGTCCTTTTGCTACTAATGCGGCGATCAAAGCAGTCCTGACCACTTATGCCGCTGTGCGTAAAGCCCGTTAAAACCTAGAAGGAGCCCAAGTGCCACGATTGCAATCTGCGGTCTCATTGCATTTCTCCTTTGAATTGCTGCCCTCCATAGAGGTCTAACGCACAGCCAGATTACAGCCATCCTCTATAGATGGCAAAGGATATTTGTGAAAAGTTTGGAGAAAGAATCAGAAAGCTACGCGATGACCGTGGCTGGACCCAAATTTACCTGTCCGTACACACCGGTCTTAGCCGAACATTCATCTCTGATCTGGAGCTCGGTCACAAGGAGCCCTGCCTGAGGACGATGGAAATTCTGGCTGATGGGTTTGAGATATCAATCATTGAGTTGATGAAGGGTGTTTGACTGATGGTCTGAATGTCTTTGGTCCCACATTCCCCTTCAAACACTTAGCACCACTGCAATCCGGCCTGGATCGCCTGAATCCTGCATTTTCGCTTTGGGAGCAGAGGGTCGGGGGTTCGAATCCCTCCGCCCCGACCATTGAAAACACAACGATTTCGTGCCAGCGAAATCGCCGCTGCTCAGAAATTGGTGTCGATTTTGTGGGCGGGGAAAATTGCACGACCTCCGCAGCGTAGATTCCCCGTATCTACTGCGCACCCTCCGCAGCACCGCTCCTGCCGCACACTTCCTAAACATCCTGCACGCGGGCTATTGCTCGACCTCGCCCCTGCCTCCGGCAGGGCCTCGGTCTTCGCTTCCATCCTGATGGGAAATTGGTGGGGTGGTCAGTCTTCAAGCGTGCGCAGTCGGTCGTCTGCGGATGCTTGCCAGCAGGCGGGGAACATAGCTTCCGCGCCTGCTGTTTCCGGCTGTGGTGCAAACCAGAAGAGCATTCCCGCGAGAGGATCACATGCCGCGAGCGAGGCGGCTACTTCTTTGCACTGTTTGGCCCGCTCGGTACTGTTGGCCTCAACAAGTACGGAGCGGATGCGTTTCACTCCGAGCGCAGATTGACGCCCCTGCTTGATGTATTCAAGGTGCGCGAGGAGCTTCGAGCGAAAGCGCGTGAGATTCGTCGTGCCGCGATCCGCTTCGTAGAAGAAGTTGCTGCGCTGCTGTCCGGCGGGAGCATTCGGAAAGAGGAGGGTGAAGAATGCGTCGGGGCGATGGGGGAGCACTTCTTTTGATGGAGTGCGCACGTGGCTCCAGAGGGATGCGCCCTGCATCCACTGGAGCAGTTCGACCCGCCCAGCCGAAGCGCGGCAGCAGGTCTCAATCGCGGCATGGAAATCCGAGATCATCAGCTCATGGCGGATGAAGAGGAGACTGCCATAGCCGTCCCCGTTGCGGATTTCACCTATCCCTGCGTATTTCTCGCGGTTGGACTGTATCTGCTTCCAGTCCACCGTGCCGAGCCTATGGGCGATTTCACGCAGAGCAGCCGCGTTCTCCAAAAAGTAGATGAACTCGCCCTTGTTGCCGTGGCGGGGGAGAGTGAAGCGGCTAATGAGCCCCTGATGATAAAGCTGCTGCAAGTGGCGGTACGTCACGTCCTCATTGCCACAGGCCACGCGCGTAAGCGTGCTTGTAGCGATGAAGCGGTAGCGAAGGATGATGCGGATGATCTCAATGCCGCGCTCGGTCAGCCGCTTGCCGGCCACAGCCTCAGGAACGCGGCGGAACTTCGGGAGGCGCGCCTGAGTTTGCATCATTCGCGCCCCAGAAGATCGGCCCATGGCTCGGACTGCGGAGAAGCATCTATCGCCGCTGGAAGCCGTTCGGTATTCCAGCGCTCATGCTCTTTGGCTATCTTCGCGTCCACAGTGAGCGCCGCCACTGCACCACACTTTTCCAGCAGCCTCGTCGTATACCAGCCGAGTGACTTGGCGGAGGTATATGGCGAGAGGACCAGCGGGACGCGAAGCGGCTGGGTTTGGCGGTGATGGATCTTTATGAAGCAGTGGCGTCCGAACTGCTCCTTGAGCGCGGCGGTGAGCTGGAGCAACTGCTCTTCGACGGGGAAATACTGGATGCTGGAAAGCTCCTTGAAGGGGACGGGCAGCAGGATCGGCACGTCGGACTTGCTCTCGGATTCTCCATCGAAGTCCGTCTCGTTTGAGTGATGCCCATGCATGGAGCTGCTTGACGTGCCCGACGACTCGCTCATGCCGACAAGCTGCGAGGCCCCGAACCACTCCGAGGGAGCGAAGAATGTCCCTTGGCTTGCGGACAGTCCGAACCCTGAGGAGTTGTTTTCGCCAATGCCTAAAGAACGCCCGCTCGACGTGCCGCGACTGTATACCTTGTCGCGGGAGTATTGCGGCCAGAACTTGGTCTGGTAGATGGCGACCTTGATGCGCATCGGATCGAGCTGCCCGATGAACAATTCCTGCGCCATCATCCGGGCAGCTTCCACCGGAAGGCCGCCGAACACCGCCTTGATCCGGCAATTGGTAAGGACGGCGTCTTGGAGGTCTTCGTCGAGTTGCCCGAACCGCTGGTGCGCAAGGATAGTGAACAGCTTGAACTTGCGCACCTGATCGAGCATGGCGGCGATGTCCAGGCCGACGAAGGTCTGGAACTCGTCCATATAAAGGTAGTAGGGCTTGAGCGATTTGCCCGGAGGGGCCTTGCGCCTGCGGGCGACCTCAAAGAATTCGTTAACCAAGAGCGACCCGAAGATGCGGCCATTTTCGTCTGAGAGGTCATCACTTGCCCCCAGATTGACCAAAAGCACCTTACCCTGTTCTATAACCTCCCCAAGGTCTATGGAGGCCGTATTGAAGAAGCGCGAGAGCGTCTGTGAGGTCAAAAGGCGGAAAAGGCGGTTTTTCGCTGACATGACCTCGGAGCGCCAGTCTGCCGCTCGCAGCTTCTCAAGCTCCTCCCATTCGCGGCGGATAATCGGGGATGCGATCTGCTGAATGAGCCTTGAGCGAAGTTCCCCAGCATTGAAGTCGATGAGGTACTGCGCCTCGTGGAACGAGAGGTTCAGGTCCAGGAGGGTCGTGAAGATGAGGCGCAGTACGCGCTCAAGAGTCGGCGTCTGGTCGGCATTCTCGACGCCCCATGCGTGCATGGTCGCCCGAATCCGCCGGTCCACCTGTACGGACACGTCGCCGTGCTCTGCCTTGCGGAAGGGATTGAACCCGATGATGAAATCGGGCTTCGAGAGGTCAAGCAGAATGATGTCGCGCTTCAGTACCTTGTGCGCGGCATAGTCCACGACCTCTTTGTAGAGCGTGCCGTGCGGATCGATGAGGCAGAAGCCCTGACGGTTGTCCAGGTCCGCGCGGATCATAAGCTCAAGGAATTTGCTCTTGCCAGACCCGGAAGCGCCTATGACGTGCATGTGCGCCTCTCGCTCTTCAGGCGAGAGTTCAAGGCGACGCCCCGCTGCGTCGTGTCCGAGAAAGATGCTCATAGCAGCTTGGCGTACTCCGCTTCGAGGCTGGCAATCCGGTCCTCAAGCATGTTGATGAATCGCTGCTTCTCCTCATCGCCGAGATTGGGATTCGCCTCGGTCAGGCGAATCTCCTCGCGTATCTCGCGCATCCGGTTCTTGAGGCGTACCCGCTCCCGCTCCCGAGGATCGCCGTTGGGCTTCGTGGCAGCGGGAGCCTCAGGCTCCTTGCCTATGCTCAGGCGTTCATGCTTCTTGCGCTCAATCTCGGTCAGGATCGTCTCCCGCTCGAGATCATGTTTAAGCGTTTGCAATAATGCTTCGGTTTTCAACACTTCGGCTTCGATGCTTAATTTGAGATCGTTATTGTCTTCTTTCTTGCTGGTGCGCAAAACTTCCCGCTTGAGCTGGATATTTTCAATCCCGATCTTAAGTAGGTGATTCTGTCTCTCGAGGAACTGCGAACGGACAACGGCCGTCTTGCCTTCTTGCCCTTCGACGAAACGCGTTATAAGTTGCTGGACGTAGTGGTTGAGGACGCCTGTGAGTTGATTGTTGTCATTCTTGAACTTCTCGAAAATTCTAGTGATCCCCAACTCATCCCAGTGCTGTGGAGCGATTATCTCTGAGTTTGAATGGGTATCCGGTGCTTTTTGATTGGGAGCCATTGGTACTCCTTTTGCTTCTCTGGAATATGTGTTTCGTTGTTGATTCGTTACGCTGCCGCTGGATTACAACACCCTCTATTGGCCGAGGGTTCTTTTCTTTAGCTGTATCGCTCGCGGTCTGGGCGGCGGAATTTTCGTCCGTGTTCCTGCACTGCCGGTATATCCAAAATCCAATGACGAATACCCCGCTCCGCGCAAGAGCACGCCGAGATCAATGCTTGTCTGGGCAGGACAGATCGGGCTCACTGCATCCTCAGGTACGCAAGCTAAGCCAATCAGAAGCAAACCCCCGCCAGCGCTCATGGCAGCAATAGAGAAAAGCCAACCGAGATGCTTCATAGCCGCAGCCTAAGCGCTACGCCGTGGGTAGTACAACCCATGCTCCCAGGCCGCAAACCGGCACCAGAAACACCGCGGATTTCCGTCTAAATCTGTGGTTTTAGGGCAATCCGGCCGACCACATAGACTTATATTGTTGATTTTGCTAGATTTAGGTTGGGATCGCTTCGTTGAGCAATCCTCGAGTTCTGGTCTTTGGCTCATTGCAGTCACCTCCGTGAAAGGTGGTTCGTGAGCGCCAAGGCCTAGCTTTGGTGAGGTCGGCCGCTGATAACGGCCGACCTTTTTCCTTGGCACTCAGGCAGATATTCTCACAAAGGATAAATGAATGCAAGTCGTTGATGGGTAATGATTTAGATCTTATTTTGGGTATTGTTTTCCCGAAAGTTTTAGGTTTTTAAAAAGCAAAAGCTCTTCCGATTCTTGACGCAGAATCGAGGAGAGCTTTTGCTTTAGGACTAGCTACACAGCAGAAGAGGAGAGGCTAGAAAGCGGAAGCGACAGCGTTTCCCTCATACTCGCCCGGCAGGAATCACAATCACTTCCACAAGTTGCGTGGCTGTTCTCGGCCCTGACAGGGTGCAGGCTTTCACCAAAAACCTCTTTGTATACCTCAAGAAAGCTCTGCGCTCCGCTTGCGCTCGGGGCCGTCCTGCTTCTGCTCGTTGTAGGGACATGATGCACGAAGCCGCCGATGTACCGATCACAAAACTCAGCATATTCCCTCGTAAACAGTAGGAACGTATGCCATACAACATCGACCTGCCTGATTGGCATGTTCAGCTTTGAATAGCCAATGGCGTTGAGGTACATGAAGTCTTTGAATTGAGCGACTGCGGCGCTAATCTCCGAATCAGAAATCAGCCTGTCCTTTCTTAGCCTCTCTTCAACAAACCACATGTCGTACTGCCGTATGGCGTGCAGTAACGCCTCTCCATCCCCGCGACGTGGGGCCTGAGATAGCATGGCTTTGTTCATGATATTGTCCCTCCTCAATGCTGAAAATGTACCACTGTTTGCTAATTGGTGCTGGCAAACGGCCCTGAATATGAGACACCAGGCCGATACCCCGATGCGATAAGGGCTTCACTATCTGAAGGTCGCACTACCCACCTACTTTTGGGAAATATTTTCCCAAAAGTTAAATTAAAAATTGAAAGTGTAGCGATCCTCCCCTATGATTGCTCCCACCGGTAAATCTAAACAATGCAGCCAACTATTGAAGCTCCAAAGAGCTGGAACGAGTTGTGGGAACGAGAGGCTAAACACCTCTGCGAACATTTGCGCTGGCCGTTTACCGGAGGCGCTCCAATCAGCATTTTTTGTTTCCAGCCGATACCCGAGGAGAGATTTGTCTATCTCCAATCTAAGGAGCAAAGCCATAGTGAGGCGGATCGCCAAAGCCTTTCAAAAAGGCCGCCACTGTATCTGCATGCGGATAAATTATCAAAAGAACTTCTCTGCGACGAACACCCTCAATTGCCCTGGAGTTCAATAGTCCGTTGCGTAGATAAAGAACAAATAGTGGACTATCTGAAAAATGATCTTGCCATTCGCAAGCAGTTTTGCAGCGCAGACAAGAAACGATATGCAAACGAGCTATTTGATGGCCGCACTTATTTTCTAAAAGAAGGCACTGAGTACCGTTTGCAATTATTGTTTCCCTCACCGGTTTTCCATCATGCAAGCGCCTGGTGGAAGCGCTTGCCCCGCCTCGGAATCTGTTACACCATTGATGACCGACTAGGGAAACCCCATGCATGTAATGAAAAACACGTCATTGACCCCACAGATCATATGCTTGCGATCATGGCAGTATCTGCCGGAAACAGGATTTTGGCAAAACGCCTCAGATCAATGTTCAACAATTCATATGCTTGGGCAGAGGATGAAAAAACCGCAGACGAATATTTCATTGAACTAGATGTGGCGAGAAGATTGTGTACTGAAGAAATTAGACCATCTGACGACAAAGGCATTTTCTTCGTCGCTAAATTGCTATTAGCGCATCATCTATTTTTCCCACATAGTCCTGAGGCCTTAAGAGTAATACAGCTTCTTTCTGAGAATACGTGCAATGACGTTTTAGAAATGCATGGCTGGCCAAAGATGAAAGAGGCCATTCCTCCTTCCCCGAACCTAAAAGAGTCTATAGAAAATTTGACTATGGACCTTGCATTACTGACACACGCGCTAGTTAGGTGGACTGATCCGGGCGGAAAGGCGGATCCTGATAAGAAAGTTGATTTTACAGAAACGCTTTCGAATCAAATATGTTTTGTGCTGGCTTTGTTGTGTGGAAAGCCCATTTGGATTACAAAGGGCAGAAGCAAGCATTTCGCAATATCGCCCCCGGCGCTATTGCAGCAGTATGAGCCGATTGAAATGCCCGTATATAAGGACAGCCAAATCGCGACAAAGACTTCAGGGGAGTCGTCCTATTATCTAAAGATGTTGTCTCCCATAGAGAGCGAAGCCGGGTTGCCATCATGGAACAGGACCACCCTAAAAATGATTAAGTTCCCATCTCATATGGGCCTCCTTGATAAAAAACACAGTTCAGAGTGGGTAAGCAATTACATATTTTCTCGATATTTGATCTTCAGCGCGCCCAAAAGTTAGAGCCAATCCGACTGCGCTTGGGCCGTAGAGGTCGGTAGATATGGAATATGCGTAGAGCACATATTTCTAGCAATCTAGCGAGCGCTATCGAGTGCGTTGAAAGTAGATCAATCCTCCTCAAAGGTTTTCGTCAACTCTACCTAGAGCGTGTTTCATAAATAGGTACGGCCTCAAGCTGGGGACTTCTGGGTGAGGCGGGAGATTTGATGAACTTCTTGTATGAGCAAGAAGCGATTCCAGTTGTTGAACGAGGCGCAGTGGGAGT
>Ga0302266_10001520_pt1 | contig 21122 bp, 16 predicted proteins | sample III_Bog_E1_2_FD_194559 | JGI IMG/M metagenome (GOLD analysis project Ga0302266, IMG submission 194559) | Peat permafrost microbial communities from Stordalen Mire near Abisko, Sweden - III_Bog_E1_2 | ecosystem: Environmental > Terrestrial > Soil > Wetlands > Peat | place: Sweden: Abisko... | reverse complement strand
CAAGGAGCACGGGCTGCGGATTCTTACCGTTGCCGAGCTAATCCGCTACCGGCTGCGCCACGAGCGCTACATTGTGCGCGCCGGCGAGAGCCGCATCCAGACCCGCTACGGCGAGTTCCGCATGATCGCCTATGAGAGCCAGGTGAACGGCGGCGAGAGCCACATCGCGCTGGTGCGCGGCGACCTTTGTGCTGATTGCCCAGCCTTCCATGCTGGCCCTGCTACTGGCCAGCCGGAAAATGATACGCCAAACCTGGCAGAACTGAGGCCGCCCTGCGAGAAGCCCGTACTGGTTCGCGTTCATACCCGCTGCACGACGGGCGACGTCTTTGCCGCGGACTGTGGCTGCCGCGAGATTCTGGATCAATCGCTGCGCATGATCGCCGAGGCGGGTTGTGGGGTGTTGCTCTACCTGCACAACACCTCGCGGGGTTTTGAGATTGACCGCGCGGCGGCGCCTGAGAGCGCTTTTGAGCCAGGTGGAACGGCGGCTTCGAATGTTGCTACCGGATTGAACGCCGGCCAGCTTGTGCTGCATCAGGAATTGCGCGCGCGCGAAGGCTCGCAGGCCCGCACCGGACGCATTCTGAGAGCCATTGGCCTGGGCGGCCAGATTCTGTCGGATTTGGGCATCCGGCGCATCCGCCTGCTGTCGAATACCCCCATGCATATTCCCGCGCTGGAGGGATTTGGACTGGAAATCGTCGAGCAGGTAGCGATTCCGGTAGAGAATCGCAGCCAGGTGGGTTGAAGTTGACGGCTCGCCGATGATTTCTATTGTTATTGATTTTGGGTCGTTATTAGGGATTTAATTATCCTGTGAAGAAATGACGATATAGTTAATTGACGGACTGTAGGAATATACGGGTTTTAATCGGACCAAAAGGATCAAAGGTCATGACCCACCCCCCCAATGCCAACGAGCCGAAGAGTTTGCACGAATTGAGCTGGGCCTGCGCGCAAGATGCCAAAATAGCGGTTGACATCGCTACAGGGTGCCTTGTGGATGTAAACCCGGCAACCGAAGTTTTGACAGGCTATTCCCGCGAGGAACTCATCGGGATGGCAGTAATCCTGCTGCACCCGGAGGCCGAGCGAGAGCTGGTTGCGGATGAATTTCAGAAGTCACTGTTGCAGCCTGCGCCTCATTTCGATTTGCACATCCAGCGTAAAGACGGCCATTGCGTGCCGGTTGCGATTTGGTCGTCGAAGAAGTTTGAAATAGACGGCCGAACGCTGGTCATTGGCGAGTTCCGCGATATTTCTGAAGAAAAAGTAAACGAACATCGCCTTGCAGCCCAGAACTGGGCCTTGACGGCCTTTTCCACTGCAGCTTTGGCGCTAGGCCGGGCTCACAACACGGCAGGCTTGCTGCAGGCCATCTGCGAGGCTATTACATACCAATCCCCCTATGCACTCGCCTGGGTTGGCATTGCGGATGACGGTCCAGATAAGAAGATTCGGGTCGCCGCGGCGGCGGGGAACGCCAAGGCTTATCTGGATGGAGTGCATTTGAGCTGGGCAGAGGGCGAGCAGTGGGGGCAAAGCCCGACGGGCATCTGCGTTCGCACTAACACGCTGCAGATTACGGGTAACACCTGGACATCGCCAGCCTTCGGCCCATGGCGCGCGCGCGCGAAGCGATTCAAGATTCGATCCTCGTTTTCCACTCCACTTCACGTTGAGGGTGGTTGGCACGGCGTGCTGGTGGTGTATGCAACGCGCATTAACGCCTTTGAAGCCGCACCAATCGGAGTGTTCCAGGATCTTGCCGAGCAGATTGCTTATGGCATTCGGGCACTCGAACAGAGACAGCTACTGGAGGCTGAGCGGCACAGCCACGAAGAGACACAAAAGCACTTGGCGGACGCCTTGGCCGCCTCGGTGGCGGCCATCGTCACCGCGATGGAGATGCGCGACCCCCACACAGCGGGTCACCAAGCCCGGGTGGCCGAAATTGCAGTCGCCATCGGCAAGGAGATGGGCTGGTCCAAGGATCGATTGCAGGGGTTGCGGATGGCGGCGATGGTTCACGATATCGGGAAGATATCGATTCCTGCCGAGATTCTGACCAAACCAACCCGGCTCAGCAAGGGAGAATGGGCATTGATTCACGAACATCCAGAGACCGGCTACACTATTTTGAAAGATATTCCCTTTACCTGGCCCATTGCCGATATCGTACGCCAACATCACGAGAAGTTAGATGGCTCCGGCTATCCATTCGGTCTGAAGGGGGATGCGATTCTCCCCGAGGCCAAGGTCCTGGCAGTGGCGGACATGGTGGAAGCGATGGCCGCCGACCGGCCTTACCGGGCTACTCTCGGATTGGAGTTTGCACTGGCAGAGATTAAAAGACTTGCCGGAACGACTCTGGATGCAGAGGTTGTGCGAGTATGCACGGCCCTGTTCCGCGAGAAACGCCTGAGTCTGCGAACAGGTAAATCTGGTTGATCCTTTCCTCCGTTGCCAGCCAGATGTTCTGCAACAGCAACTGCGCGCCATTGGCCTTGGCCGGCCAGATTCTGTCGGATTTGGGCATCCGACGCATCCGCCTGCTGTCGAATACCCCATGCACATTCCCGCGCGGGAGGGTTTCGGCCTGGAAATCGTCGAGCAAGTGGCGATTCCTGTGGAGAAGTGCGGACGGGCGCAATGAAGCCCAAAGCAGTTGATTTTCTCCAAACATTTCTCGAAATAGGGAATCCCGCCCTCCAAAAGTGGTCAATATTGCACACATGGGCGACAGGAAGGCTGTAAATCTGTATAAGTCTATACAGTGGAAAGAATCGAAATCGGCTACCTGCGGAAGTGCATCTCCGTTCTTCGTGCGTCCGATGGCGACAACACTCTCTGAGATCACCATACACGCACGAAGAAAGGTAGGATCGATTGAGCGTTCATCTGGTCAATCCCAGCGACAATTCTTTTGGCACTGCAGTCATCACACCGCGCTGGTTGTTTGTGCTGGCAGCGGCGACTCCCCAGGTTGCAGGAGATCCCATTCTTGTCGATGAATCTCTGGAACAGATTGCGCCGGAGACGATCCAGCCCGGAGACATTGTGGGCATCAGCGTGCACACGGGCAATGCCCTGCGCGGCTACGAAGTGGGCAGGATGGCGCGCAGCCGTGGCGCCTGGGTGATCTACGGCGGAATTCACGCCACGCTGTTTCCTGAAGAAGCGCTGGAGCGAGGGCACGCGCATGCCGTGGTGACCGGGGACGGCGATGTTGTGTGGGGTAAGGCGGTGGTGGATTGCCTGGCCGGAAAGCCGGAACAGGTCTATGCGGGCGGGCGGATTAGCGGGGACGAGTTTCTGAGCGCGCGCTGGGATTTGATGAACCCTGAAAAATATATGTGGGCGTCGGTGCAAACCATTCGCGGATGCCCCAAGCACTGTTCCTTTTGCAGCGTGTGGCGGACGGATGGGCAAAAGCCCCGGCAGCGGAACCACCAGAGAGTCATCGACGAGATTGTGGAACTGCGCCGGATCGGGTTTCGATTCATCGCCCTGGCCGACGATAACTTCTATCCGGTGACGTTCACCGATCTGCGATTGGCCCGCGAGCAGGGCAATACCGCCAAATTGGAAGAACTGACGGCGATTCGCACCGAGCGCTTTCATTTGATGGAAGAGCTGGCCAAGCTGCCTAGAGACATGGTCTTCTACACGCAGATGACCATGGAAGCCGGCGAGGACATTGAGTTTCTGGATGCGATGAAGAAGGCCAACATCAAGGGCGCGCTGGTGGGAATCGAGGCGGTGACGCCGGAAGGGCTCAAGGCGATCTACAAGGACTGGAACCTCTCCGGCGACGCCATGGCCACACAGTTGCAGACGTTCAAGGAGCACGGCGTTCATGTGCTGGGCTCGTTCATCTTCGGGCTGCCAACAGACAGGCCGTCTACCTTCGACGCGACGGTGGCGATGGCGCAAAAGGCGGGGATCACCTTTGCCCAGTTCGTGATGATGACGCCGTTTCCGGGCACGGTGGATTTTGGGCACTGGGAGAAGGAGCAGGCCGAGAATCCCACCATGGTGGGCGATGTGCCGATTACCCGCTACTGGCTGATTCCCATTGCGGTTCGGCCCAAGATGTTCACGCCGCATCCTACCATGAGTTCGGATGAGATTCGGGAGCGCACGCAGAAGGTGTGGGACAAGTTCTATAACTGGGGCGCGATCTGGACGAGGTCGGCCTGCTGCCCGACGATCACTTCCAGAATCGCCTTCATGTTTCTATCGAAGCTCTACCGGCAGATGTATGCGGGCACGGGCATCTCGACTGACAGCGCGCGGCGCAAAAAGTCGAAGGCCTGGGCCAAGTGGACGGCGCGGCAGTGCAAGAAGCTATTTCGGGCCAAGCCCATGCCGGAGCTTGCGTCGCGCACATGGGAAGCGGGGTTCGTGTCAACCATCCGTCAGGCAGCGTTTACCAGCGTTGACTGAGCGGAGAGGCCAGGGCCTTTCATCGTGACTCAGAAGAAGTGAAGGCCTGGAGCGCCAAAATTCTCAGGCTCATCAGCCGGTAATCTCGTCCACCACATCCCCCTCGCCCGGAGCGAGGAAAAGGTTTGCCTCCAGCCCGTGCTGGCGTGTGTACAGGTCGTAGTAGCGGCCACGCTGCGCGTAGAGCTTCGCATGGTTGCCCCGCTCGACGATCAACCCGCCTTCCACGACCAGAATCTGGTCGGCGCGGCGGATGGTCGAGAGTCGGTGGGCAATTACGAAGGTTGTCCGCCCCTTCATCAGTTGGTTCAAGCCTGCCTGGATCATAGCTTCGGACTCGGAGTCGAGCGAGCTGGTGGCCTCATCGAGGATGAGAATGCGCGGCTCGGCAAGCAACGCACGCGCGATAGAGAGCCGCTGGCGCTGCCCTCCCGATAGTTTCACGCCTCGCTCGCCCACCAGGGTGTCGTATGCCTCCGGGTAGCGTTCGGCAAACTCGTCCACGCGGGCCGTGCGGCAGGCAAAAAGAAACTGAGCTTCAGTGGCGTCGGGTTTTGAAAACAAAATGTTTTCCCTGATCGTCCCGTCGAAGAGGAAAGACTCCTGCAGCACCACGCCCAGTTGCGTGCGAAATGTGTCCAGGTTGACCTGCGCCAAATCCACCTCATCGACCAGAACGCGGCCTTTGGATGGCGTGTGGAAGGCGCATAACAGGCTGATAATAGTGGACTTGCCCGATCCAGACGAACCCACCAGCGCGGTCACTGTTCCCGGCTCGGCCGTGAAGCTGACGCCGTGCAGCACGGGTGTATCCGGGTCATAGGCAAACTCCACGCCCTCAAAGCGCACATTGCCCTGGATGGGCGGCAGCTTGAGCGTGCGGTCGGGGCTCTGGTTTTCTTCCAGTTCAGCCATGAGCTCGTTGGTGCGATCCAGACCGGCAAAGGCCTCGGTCAACTGCGTACCGATAGCCACAATCTGGAAGATCGGTGCAGTCATGAAGACCAAAAACATGTTGTAGCTCAGATAGTCGCCAAAGGTCCAGCGGTGGGCCATGATCAAATGCCCGCCCATGCTCATCACAATTGCAGTCAGCAGACCCACTGCAGTGGTCGCTGTAGCTGCAAGAGCGCTGGTCATGGTCAGTGATTTCATTACGTTGTCCAGCAAGCGGCCAACGCCCACGGCAAAGACGCCTGCCTCGCGATCCTCGGCGTGGTAGCCCTTGATGACGCGCACACCACCCAGCGATTCGGTGAGCCGTCCGGTAACTTCGGCGTTGATCTTGCCTCGTTCGCGGAAGATTGGACGGAGAATCCTGAAGGCATATTGCAGAACGAAGACGAAAGCGCCCATCACTGCAAAGGCAGTCAATGTCACGGACGCGCTGAGGTGCAGCAGATAGACAAAGGCCAAAATGGCCGTGAACAGCCCGCCTACAAACTCCACGAGTCCGGTGCCAACCAGGTTGCGCACGCCTTCGACGTCGGTCATGATGCGGGCAACTAAAGTTCCGGTCCGGTTTTCGTCGTAGTATTTGACGCTGAGCAGCCCCACGTGCCGCTGGACTTGAGAGCGCATTTCGGCGATCAACCGCTGGCCGGCCTTGGAGAGCAACTGGGTCAGCGCAAACGAGGTAATCGCCTGCACCACCATGGCAGTGAAAACCACGGCGATGATTCCCGGCAAAAGCTCTGGATGAGGGTGATCCTGATTGAGCACTTTATCCATGAGCGGCTTGGAAATATAGGGCATCACCAGCAGAGCCACTCTGTTGATGACCATCAACCCCATGCCGGCGATGAGCAGTCCCAGGCGCGGGGCAACCAGAGCTTTGATCTGAGGCCACAACTTCTTCAGGGTGGGCTTTTTCTTGGGCAGGTCCGCGGCGCCCGCGCGGGCTCCGCGACCGCGCGGCGTGCGTTCGGCGCGCGCGCCCATGTTCATTCCGCCATGCCCCATGCTCGCCATCCGCTAAACCTTCCCGGAGCGCCGTGCGGCGGTGAAGGAGCGCACGCAGAGAACAACATAAAACAGCATCAAAACCGCCATGGCGAGTTTGTCTGTCAGTGCAATTCGATCTGGAGCCAGACCGACCGCCTGTGCGTGCAGATAACCACGCACAGCTTCCACAAATCCCCCCAGAAATCCAATAACACCGATGGTCACGTTGATGTGCATGAACAGCTTGCGCCGACTCTCATTGGGGCTGATGGCCAGCAGGCCGCCAAAGCCCAGGGCAACGCCAATCCAGGCGGGAATCAGCGCGGTGGAGTGCAAGCTGCCTGTGCCCAGATAGCCAACCAGGCCGAGGGCTATTAAAAGAACCGCAAAAACCAAGGTCACTTTTACCATGTGAAACCTCCATTTCTCATTCTTTCATCTGAGTGAAGCTAAAGGCACTGGAATGCCCAATATTTCATCCTGTGCATCCATGAACAGCCGACAATATGCCGATTAAGACGGGAGACTACAGTCGTGTGTGGAGTATCAATTTTGGGACAACATACAGCAGATACGCAAACCTGGGAACCATCACATAAACAATAGATACAAAAGAAGATATAGGCAAGTTGTAATGCTGTTTGGCTGCCCCCCAGGGATTCGAACCCCGATATGCCGCTCCAGAGGCGGCTGTCCTACCATTGAACGAGGGGGCAACAAGAACGTACAGGCTTATCTTGCAGCCATGCTGGCAGTGACCACGGCAGGGCGCCGACGACCAAAAGCCAACTGGTCCATCATAAGGGGATTTCCGGCTCCGGTCAAACTCGTTAGGCGGGAAGGCCCTGTACTTTCAGCATTCCTGAAAATCCCCTGGTGTAAAATCATGAGTGACAATGGAGTTGATCCTCAATCTCGCATGGTTGGTGCTGGCCGTTCTGATGTTCTGGCTGTGGATGCGCCCTGCGCTCCCGAGCAGCGCCAGTCAGCGGACGCAGGTCATCGCACTTTTGATGCTCATCGTGATCCTTTTTCCTGTGATCTCGGTGACCGACGACCTGTGGGCTGCGCAGAACCCGGCCGAACTTGATTGCTGCGCGCGCCGCCACCATGCGGCCTCCTCTCCTCACTCCATCTTTCCCGCCGCTGCCACGCTTCCTCTGCCGGTTTTTGCAGAGCTTTCCTACGGATTATTGCGCTCTATCGCACCGGGGAATCGTCCCGCCCCGCTGGTGGTGATTCCCGCGCTGGCTTCCATCCAGAATCGTCCGCCTCCTGTCGCCTGATTGGTTGTCCTCGCGTCTAACAACATAAGGCTCCATTCATTCTGTGACCGTCGTGCGGACCACGGCGCAAAGGCTTTTTATGAAGCAATTCTTCCTTTCCCTGTCTGCCTCCGCGACGGTCGCGCTGTTGCTCCTCGCGCCGGCTCCGATTGCTGCGCAACAGACTGGTCCGGCACAACCGAGCCCCGCCTTGACCTGGGATCAGGTGAAGGCCAGATTTGAAGCCGCCAACCCGGCGCTCCAGGCTGCTGCCCTGGGCGTAGACGAAATGAAGGCCGCGGAGATTACGGCTTTTCTGCGTCCCAATCCGCAAGTGGGCCTGTCCAGCGATGGATTGCAAATTGCTCCGCACAGCGCCCCAGGACAGGGGACCCACTGGCAGCCCTTAACCGGCACTCAGTTGGTTCCCAGTATTACCTACCTGCATGAGCGTGAACGCAAGCGCGAATTGAGATTGCAAAGCGCCAAGGAAGGAACGCAGATAGCCGGCTCGCAGCACGAAGATCTGGAGCGCAATCTTCTTTTTGATCTGCGCGCGCAATTTGTCCAGACGTTGGAGGCCAAGGCTGTGCTGGAACTGGCCAAGGCCGACCTGGCTTACTATGACAACATCATCGCCATCAGCCGTAACCGCCTTCGCGCCGGCGACATAGCCCAGATCGACCTGGACCGCATCGAGCTCTTCCGCGTCCAATATGAAATGGAGATTCAGACAGCCATCGTCAATCTGCGCACCTCAAAGATTCAGCTTCTGCAATTGCTCAACGAACGCACTCCCGTCGAGCAGTTCGATGTGACCGGCACCTTCGACTTCACAGAGGATCTAAAACCGCTGGAAGAGTTCCGCCAGATAGCGCTTGACGCGCGCCCCGACCTGAGAGCCGCGCTTGAATCCATTGTGCAGGCCCAGACTAACCACAAGCTGGCCGTGGCCAATGGCTCCGCCGATCCGACATGGAGCGTCTGGTACACGTACAATCCAGCATTCAACAACCCTTATGGCAAAGACACGCTGGGCGCCAGCGTCAGCATTCCTCTGCGCATCTTCGACCGCAACCAGGGCGAGAAGCAGCGCACACAAATCGACATCAGCCGTAATCAGCAATTGACCGACGCCGCCCGCGCTGAGGTCTTCAGCGATGTGGACTCGGCCTATACGCAGGTGGCCAGCAATATCGCACTGCTCAAACCCTACAAGGCGCAATACAAGGCGCAGGCGCTAAGAGTCCGCGACACGGTGACATACTCCTACCAGTACGGCGGCGCCTCGCTGATGGACTTTCTGAACGCGCAGAGCGACTACCGGGCTGTCCAACTGGCCTACGCGCAACTGGTCGGATCTTATCTGACCGCCGCTGGACAACTGAATCTTGCCGTGGGACAGGAGGTAATCCAATGATCGTTTCTTCTTCTGTGAGTCTTGCCAAAAAGATTTCGCTGGCTCTTGCATTGGCTGCGTTGTGCGGCCTCGCTCTCTCCGGCTGCAAAAGCAATGAAGGCGATGGCGCGCCGCCGCCGGCCAAGGTCATCCAGGTGGCCGATATGAACCTGGTCACCATCGACGCCAACGATGTTGCGAAGTTTCCGCTTGCCACGGCAACCCAGATCGAATCCGCCTCTGAGCTGACCGCGACCGGCTCGGTCTTTCCCGACATCGCCCGCGAAATTCCGGTCATCTCGCTAGCCAATGGCCGCGTGATGGACATCAAGGCCCGTCTCGACGACAACGTGAAGAAGGGGCAACTCCTCTTGAAGGTGCAAAGCCCGGACATCACGGCCGCCTTCGACACTTACCTCAAGGCGGCCAACGACGAACAGCTTGCCAACAAAGCCTTCGTCCGCGCCGATGATCTTTTCAAGCACGGCGCCATCTCGCAGGCCATGCTGGAGCAGGCCGAGGACACGGAGAAGGACGCCAAGGCTGACCTGACGGCTGCCGAAGAGCAACTGAAGACGCTGGGCGTGGACAAGAAACACCCCAGCAGCATTGTCAATGTCTATGCGCCCATTAGCGGCGTCATCGTAGCGCAGAACGTGACTCAGGCCTCCGCCGCGGGCGTAAGCCTCTCCGGCTCGGCCACTGCCTTCACCATCGCCGACCTCTCTGTTGTGTGGATCGTCTGCGACGTTTACGAGAACGATATTCCGAAGCTGCAACTGGGCCAGGAAGCGAAGATCAAGCTCAATGCATGGCCTGATCGCCCTCTTACGGGACGCATCAGCGACATCGGACCCATTCTTGATCCCTCTCTGCGCACTGCAAAGGTTCGCATCGAGCTTGCCAACCCCGGCTTTCTCCGGCTGGGAATGTTCGGCACAGCCACTTTTACCAGCCGCACGAAGGAGACGCACGCCGTGGTTCCAGCCGATGCCGTGCTGCACCTGCACGATCGCGATTGGGTCTTCTTGCCTGCGGGCGGTAACCAGTTCAAGCGCGCCGAGGTACACGCCGGCAAAATGCTGGACAATAACCGCCAGGAGATTCTCTCCGGCATTCAACCCGGTCAGCAGGTCGTCACTAACGCTCTCTTACTCGAAACCGCAGGAAACCAGTAGTGCGGGCCGCCAGTTGCACAACTACGAAACCAATGCCGTCCAGTGGCTTTTTCCTCAAGAAAAAGCCACCTTGCACACAGCCAGAAAGGATACCGAAACTGGAGGACCGCACTAGATGATTCGCGCACTCGTCGAATTCGCGCTCAAAAACCGCTGGCTGGTCCTCGGCGGGGTCGCCGTGCTCTCCGTATGGGGCATTATCAGCTTCCGCAACCTTCCTGTTGAAGCTTATCCGGATGTTGCCAACAACTACGTGCAGGTCATCACGCAGTGGCCGGGCCGCGGCGCGGAAGAGATCGAGCGTCAGGTCACCGTGCCGGTCGAGATTCAGATGGCAGGCATTCCGCATCTGACCCATTTGCGCTCCACCACGCTGGCTGGCTTGAGCAGCTTGATGCTCATCTTCGACGATGACTCCACCAGCGACGTCAACCGCGAGCATGTGCTGGAACGGCTGAGCATGGTCGCTCTGCCCGCCAATCTTGTGCCGCAGATGGGCACCGACTGGAGCCCCGTCGGCCAGATTTTCTGGTACACGCTGGAAAGCACCAACCCCTCCTACGACGTGATGGAGAAGAAATCGCTGGAAGACTGGACGCTGGAGAAATCCTTCAAGGGCGTCGCCGGCGTGGTGGATGTAGCCAGCTTTGGCGGACCCACCAAGGAGTACCAGATCAAGCTCGATCCCGATCAGCTTGTCGCTCACGGACTGAGCATCGCGCAGGTCGAGCAGCAGATCGCCAACAATAACACCAACGGCGGCGGCAGCTTCATTGAGCAGGGCGCGCAGCAGATCAACGTGCAATCCGTCGGCCTTTTCACCAGCGTGCAGGACATCGAGAACACCGTCGTCAAAACCCAGAACGGCGCGGCCATCAAGATCAAGGACATCGCCACCGTCACGCAGGGCCCGAAGATTCGTCTCGGCCAGATCGGCAAGGCCATTCACCGCGTCGACGGCGTGGTTGTCGATAATCCCGACACCGTAGAAGGCATCGCGCTCTTGCAAAAGGGCGCCGACTCCGATCCCGTCCTCGATGGCATTCACGCGGAAGTCAGCAAGCTCAACGGCGACAAGGACCACCCCGGTATTTTGCCCAAAGGCGTGAAGGTAGTTCCCTTTCTCGACCGCTCCGATCTGGTGCGCTTCACGGTGGACACGGTCGAATACAACTTGACCGCGGGAATGATTTTGGTTTCCATCATTCTATTTCTCTTCCTGGGCAACATACGCGGCGCGATTATCGTCGCGCTTACCATTCCCTTCGCGCTCATGTTCGCCTCCATTTGCCTGGACATCAGCCACATTCCCGCAAATCTACTCTCGCTGGGCGCGCTGGACTTCGGAATGTTGGTTGACGGCTCGGTGGTGATGATCGAAAACATCGTCCGCAATCTTTCGCGCCCAGACGACACCCGGCCCCCGGCGCGAAGGATTCGCGAGGCTGCGTATGAGGTGCAGCGGCCCGTGTTCTTTGCGCGCGGCATCATCATCACCGCCTATCTGCCCATTTTCACTTTGCAGGCCGTTGAGGGTCGTCTCTTCAAGCCCATGGCATGGACCGTTACCTTTGCACTGCTGGGATCTCTGGGCTTCGCCATGTTCGTCGCGCCGGTAATGGCCAGCCTGGTCTTCAGCAAAGGCGCCAAGGAATGGCACAACCCCATCATGCTCTGGCTCACGGACCACTATCGCGTAGCCGTTCGCTCTGCCATCGAGCATCGCCGTAGAACCCTCGGGATCGCTACAGCTTTATTCCTTATTGCCGTTTATCTCACCGTGGGCGGCCCCATCGGCTCGGAGTTCCTGCCTCACCTTGACGAAGGTTCCATCTGGGTTCGCGGAACGCTGCCTCCCAGCGAAGGCCCCACGGCGAGTATCGACTTCACCAACAAGGCGCGCGTAGTGCTGGCTTCGTTTCCTGAGGTGACGCAGGTCATCAGTCAGACCGGCCGTCCCGATGACGGCACCGACACCACTGGCTTCTTCGACACAGAGTATTTTGTCGGTCTCAAGCCCAAGAAGGAGTGGCGGCCAGTCTTCCACCAGAACAAGGAAAAACTGATCACCGCGATGGACAAGGAACTGGTGAAATTTCCCGGCGTGATCTGGAACTACTCACAACCCATCTCCGACAACATGGAAGAAGCCGTCTCCGGCGTCAAGGGCGAGTTGGCCGTCAAGCTCTACGGCGACGACCTGCGCACTCTGGAAAACAAGGCTGAAGAAGTCCAGTCGCAGATGGCCGCGGTTAAGGGCATAGAGGACCTGGGCATCTTTCGCATCATCGGCCAGCCTAATCTCAACTACACCGTGGATCGCGCCGCCGCCGCGCGCTGGGGCATCAATGTGGCTGACATCCAGGATGCGGTGCAGACCGCCGTGGGCGCCAATGCCCTGACCCAGGTGCAGCAGGGCGAGGCTCGATTCGACGTTACGCTGCGCTATCAACAACAGTATCGAGATACGCGCGAGGCCATCGAGGACGTGCGCCTGCTTGCGCCCTCGGGCGAGCGCGTCTCGCTGGCGCAGTTGACAAAGATCTCCTCCGACGATGGCGCTGAGGAGATCTATCGCGAGGGCGGCCAACGCTACATCGCCATCAAATACTCAGTCCGCGGACGCGACCTTGGCTCAACGGTAGAAGAGGCACTCCACAAGGTTGAGCACAACGTCGCGTTGCCCGCCGGCTACCACCTGGAATGGGCCGGTGAATACGAGAGTCAAAAGCGCGCCGACAAGCGGATGGCCCTCATCGTTCCCATTACAGGGATGGCCATCTTTCTCATCTTGTACACCATGTTCCGCTCCTTCAAGTGGGCCATACTCATTCTCGTCAGCGTCATCATGGCCTCCATCGGAGGACCGCTGGCGCTGTTCATCACTCACACCAACTTCTCTGTATCGTCGGCGGTTGGCTTCCTGGCGCTCTTTGGGGTCTCGGTGCAGACTGGCGTCATCATGATCGAGTTCATCAACCAGCTCCGCGCGCGCCGCAAGGGCATGGAAGTTTCCACACAGGAGCACATTGTCGAAGCCGCCGTCGAAGGCGCGGTATTGCGCCTGCGGCCTATCATGATGACCTTACTGGTGGCTACTCTGGGGTTGTTGCCGGCCGCGCTTTCGCACGCCATCGGCTCCGATTCGCAAAGGCCCTTTGCCATCGTTATTGTCGGCGGTCTGCTGGCCAACCTGGCCATCGGCATCTTCCTGCTGCCAACCCTTTACGTCTGGATGGCCCGCGAAGATGACATATTACCGGCGGTTGAATCCACTGAGGAGTTTTAATACAGGGAATAGGGAGTAGGGAATAGGGAATAGTTATGAGCCCGGGGTTGCCCCCTACTCCCTACTCCCTATTCCCTGCCTTTTTCACTCTTCGCGCAGCACTTGCATAGGCCGCAGCCCAAGAATTCTGTAGCTCGCGATCCAGCCTGTCGCCGTGGCCAGCACGGCTGTTCCCACGAGCGCAATCAGCGTCACCCTCCACTCAACGTGGTAACTCACATCAAGCTTGATTACAGAATTTACCAGCACGCGCGTCAGCAGGTTGGCAAAAATGACGCCCACCAATCCAGCCAGCAGGCCTAAGACGCTGAATTCCACGCTGAAGGTGCGGACTATTCTCATGCGTGTGGCGCCCAGCGTCTTCAACACCACAGCTTCACGCATACGCCGGAAGCGCGTGCTGGCAATGCTCGAAGCCAGAATCATCAGCCCCGCGAAGATGGAGAAGCCGGCCAGAAACCGCACCACAAACGTGATCTGATCGACCACGATTTCGATTCGCTCCAGCACATCGGCCAGGTTGATCACCGTTACCGTGGGATAGGTCGCGAAGAGCTCCCGCTCCATCGTCGCCACCTGTTTGGGATCTATATGCACTCCGCCGTACCAGGTTGCGGGCTGGTCCTTGAGTTGGCCCGAAGGCAACACGAACTGAACCCGCGCTCCCAGGTGCTGTCCATCGGCCTGATAGATTGCGGCTACTTTCAGCGTGCGCACCGCGCCGCCCACTTCCAGCTCAACCGTTGAGCCCAGGCCCAAATGCAGCCGCTGGGCCGCGCCTGCGCCTACAGCCAACTCCGCCGTGTCCGCAGCCGTCCACCACTTGCCTTGCGTCACCTTGTCGCCAGCCTGGGGTGCATCGGACCAGCTTAGCTCTGCATTTTCCAGCATACGGCGCGGGAAATGCTGCCCCTTCATTTGTTCTACCGGCTTGCCGTTCAGCGAAATAAACCGCCCCGTCACGACTGGCATCAAGTCCAGAGCCTGACTCATACCGTGCTGATGCGCGAAGAACTCCTTCACGCCGGCAACTTCATCGGTCGCAACATCGATTAAAAACACGTTGGGCAGCTTGGGCGAGGCTGTCTCGCGAATGTCCCGCAAGACCATCGACTGCATCAGGTAGACCGCCAGGATCAGCATCACACCTGTGCCTAGAGCAGCCAGTACCGCAGCCGACTGATTGCCCGGCCTGTAGAGATTTGCCAGTCCATGTCTCAGAAATGAGGGCAGCCTAAGCCGGACGCGGTTGAGCAGAAAACGCAACGTGCTCAATGCCACGGCAGCCATCACCAGCAACACCACCAGCGCGATCGTGAAGATCAGCGCAAACCATCCGCCCACCTCGACCGAGTCCGACAATGCCCAGGCGATTCCGCCCAGCGCGGCAATCACTACCACTGAAATTCCCAGTTGCAGACGACGCGCCCACCAGCGGACGAACCAGCCGCGGATTCCCTCCGGACCCTGCTCTACCAAACGGCGCAACACCAGCACCGGCCTTACATTTCGCACGTCCAGAAGCGGCGGCAGACAGAAGAGCAAGGTCGTCAATAATCCCGTCCCCAGCCCGGCGGCTATCGAACGCCAGGGAAATTCCAGCATCGTATGAACCGGAAGCAGATTGCCAAAGACTGCCGGCAGAGCAACCATCACGCCCACGCCCGCGGCCACGCCGACGAGACCACCGGCCAATCCCAGACCTAAAGTTTGCAATAGAAAAATCCGCAGCAGATCGCGGGAGCTAGCGCCGACAGCCTTCAAAATGGCCAGCATATCCATGCGCTGTTCTAGATGCGCGTGCATGGCCATGGCCACGCCGATGGCTCCCAGCACCATGGCGACCAAACAAATCAGGCTCAAAATCGAGGTCGCGTTGTCCAGACCGCGGTTCAGGCCCGGATTGCCCTCGCGATAATCCATCACCTGCGCGTCGGGCAGCGCCGCCTCCACCTGCTTGCGCAATGCGACAGGATCGGCTTTTGGCGGCAGCTTCATGAGCAGCTTTTGACTGGCGCGGCTCCCCGCAGCCAGCAGGCCGGTCTGCTCCAGCGCCGCCTGTGAGATCATCACCCGCGGTCCCAGTCCTGCCCCGGCGCTGAAGCGGTCCGGTTCCTGTTTCAGTACGGCTGAGATGATGAAGCTTCTGCCGCCCAGCCGAAGAGTCTGACCCACGTGTGCATTGAGACGGATGAGAAATTCTTCAGCCACCACAGCCGAGTCACCTTCAAGAGCCTGTTGCAGGCCCATCGCCGGTTCGAGTTCAGCAACGCCGTAATACGGATACTCGGCCGGGTCAACGGCCTTGAGCGAAACCAGCAGCGGCACAGGGTCCGGCGGCGCTGAGGCCATGGAAACCGTTTCCGTCACCCATGTCGTTTGAATCCCGCCCGGTTGCGCGATGGCCGCAATCTTGTCCTTTTCCTCGGCTGTCGGCTGATGATAGAGCCGCGCGGTCAGATCGCCGGCCATCAGTGATCGCGCTTCCGTACCCAGCGTCCGCCGAAAACTTTCGCTGAAGCCGCGCACACCAACGAGGGCAGCCACACCCACGGCCACTGACAGCACGACAAAGCCGAACTTGCCGGGAGCGGAGCGCAGATCGCGCCAGCCAATGGCCCCAGCCCGCTTCCAACTCAACGAGCGCTTAGCCATTATTCTCCTGACCTGGAACTGCAACCGCACTCGGCCCGGTATAGGGCAACGTATCTTCCACAATCAGCCCATCACGCAGCACGATCTTTCGATCGGCGCGGCTGGCTATCTCCGTATCGTGCGTCACCATCACCAGCGTGGTGCCCGCTTTGCGATTGCGCTCCAGCAAGAGGTCCAGCACCATCCGCCCGTTGGCAGAGTCAAGATTCCCCGTCGGCTCATCGGCCATCACGATGGGCGGCTCGACGATAAAAGCCCGCGCCAGCGCCACCCTCTGCTGCTCTCCGCCCGATAGCTGAATTGGGTAATGATCTAGACGCTCCGAGAGGCCTACCTCGCCCAGTAGACGTCGCGCCTGCGCGATGCCGCTGCCCTCCACGTTCAGCTCATAGGGCAACAACACATTTTCCAGAGCCGTCAGCGTTTCGATGAGTTGATACGACTGGAAGACGAAGCCAATCTTCTCGCCGCGCACCGCCGCCAGTTCCGCCTCAGCCAAATTGTGGATTGGAATGCCGTCCAGCCAAATATCGCCGGAACTGGGCGTGTCGAGGCCAGCCAGCAGACCCAGCAGCGTGCTCTTGCCGCTGCCGCTTGCCCCCAGAATGGCAACAAACTGACCGGCGGGAATGGTCATTGTGATTCCCTTGAGAATCTCCACCCGCCGCGCGCCGTTCTGAATCCACTTCTTCGCGTCCCGAACCTCAATCACTCTGCCCGCCTCCCTATTACGTTGTTGCCTATTCTCTATATGCTGCTCTTCGCTACACTGTTCCTGTGGACGTTCGCCGACGGATTATCGTTTCGTTTTGGTTGATTCTTCTCGCCTGCCCTCTGCTGGCCGCCGACCGGCCGGTTCTGGTCTGCTATGGCGACAGCATCACCGCCGGCCACGGCCTTGAGAGTGGCCAATCGTTTCCCGACGCCTTGCAACGCGATTTAGACCGCCGAGGCTACCACTACAAGGTAAACAACCAGGGCACCAGCGGCGCCACCACCAAGGACGCGGTGGCCGATCTGCACTCCATCCTGTTGCTGCACCCGGCCGTGGTCATCGTCGAATTCGGCGGCAACGACGGCCTACGCGGCTTGCCCCTGTCCGAGACCCGCCGCAACCTTAACACTGTGTTGACGGCCTTAGAAAACGCCCACATTAAAATCCTACTAGCCGGCATCACCCTCCCGCCCAACTACGGCCAGGAATACATCCAGCAGTTCGAGTTGATCTTTCGCGACCTGGCGCAAAAACACCACACTGCCTTCGTCCCCATGATCTACAAAAATCTGATCAACGTTCCGGGAACAATACAGCCCGACGGCATCCACCCCACCGCCAAAGGCTCGCAGATCATTGCGCGAACGCTGCTACCGGTACTCGCGCCGCTGTTGAAGAAAACAACCCACTGACAATTCCGGCAAACTCATAGGAACCAAACGGCTGGCCTCTCCGTATCTTCTACCACTTCAAGAAAGAGGGGCAAGACCATGATGCGTATAGGACGACTTTTGCTTGCAGGCGTCGCTTTGCTGCTTTGTGTGACTGGTCTGGCGGCAGGCCAGGATGTAGCCGCCAAGGCCGATGCTTATTTAAACGCCTGGGCAAATCAAAGGCGGTTTTCCGGGACGGTGCTCATCGCCAAGGGTGACAAAATACTGTTGCGCAAGGGCTATGGGATGGCCAACTACGAACAGAGCATGCCCAACGCCCCGGAAACCGTCTTCCGCATCGGGTCCATCACCAAATCGTTCACCGCACTGAGCATCCTGCAACTGGAAGAGCGGGGTCTGCTCAAAGTCAGCGATTCGGTGGCTAAGTACATTCCTGAATTGCCGCTGGCCTGGAATGCCATCACCATCCATCAGTTGCTTTGTCATAAATCCGGCATACCGGAGTTTACCAACGCCAAATCCTACGGCGAGCTGGACAACCCACTGCACGTGGAGAATGCCCTCAAGGAGTACGCCGATAAGCCGCTGGTGAACCAGCCCGGCGAGGTCTTACGCTATAGCAACTCCGGATACGTCCTGCTGGGCAGGGTGATCGAAAAGGTCAGCGGGCAATCCTACGAGGACTATCTTCAGGCGAATATCTTTGGGCCGGCGGGAATGACGAACACCGCCTTCGACCACATGACGCCGTTGGTTCCTCACCGCGCTAACGGCTACAAATTTGACGGAGAGACGATCGTCAACGCCAGCCGGGAAGATCCAGCGGGAGCGGGCGCCGCCGGGGCCTTGCGCTCCACCGTAGACGACCTCTACAAGTTCGACCGCGCCCTCAAGTCGGACAAATTGTTCTCCGCCGCCATCAAGACCAAGGCCTGGACCGCCTACGGCCATTGGAGCGCGCCGCCTCCCTTCCCGCTTGAGGCGGAGTACGGCTACGGATGGATGATCGGCGATAAGTTCGGGCACAAATACGTGGGCCACGGAGGATGGATCGGCGGCTTCGTTTCCAAATTCGAACGCTATCCGGATGACGACGCGACGGTAATCGTACTCGGCAACTTCGAGACTTTGAACACGGACGCCGTGGCGCAGGACGTGACCGCAATCCTGTTCGGAGCGATGTACTCGATCCCCGCGGAGCGCGCGATTGTGCATCCGGCCGAAAATGTGCTGGCTCGCTATGTGGGCGATTACCAGCTAGGTCCGCTGGCAATCAAGATCACCCTGCGCAACGGCAAGCTGTACACCTGGAGCACCGGGCAGCCGGCGCCGTTCGGCATGATTGCCACTTCGGACACAGAGTTCTACTTCAACGACACGATCCCCGAGTTCCGATTCATCGTTGACGAAAAGGGCGACGTGAACCAGATCATGATCAAAATGGGCGGCAAGGAGTTTCCGGCGGTTCGGGTCAACCAACCCAAGGTGGGAAATTAGGCAGCCTTCAACCCATTCCCACGACCGGCTGAAAGAGTGTACCTGCCACACGTTTGACAATCCCCAGCAATTCATTCTGGCCGGCAAAGACCTTCACCAGCGTTGCGCTGGAAAACTCCGGCAGATTCGCCTGCGCGCCGTTACGCAACCGCCCGAGAACCAGAGCATCGCCGGTGACCGAGGGCATCTCCGGCAGCAGGCTGCGCGGATGCACGCACAACGCCTCCAGCGCCTCGACGTTCCCGGCCAGAGGTTGCAACTCATCGAGCTTATGTGCCTCGGCCAGCGTGAAGACTCCAGCCTGGGTGCGGCGCAGGCTACTGAGGTGCGCTCCGCAGCCGAGATCCTGGCCCATTTGATGCGCCACAGCCCGCACATAGCCGCCGGCGCTGATGGTCATCGTGAAGCCGGCCTCTGCCCCGTCGAGCGAGACAATCTCAAAGCTATGGATGCGGATCGTGACGGCCTTCAGCTCCACAGGCTTGCCTTCGCGGGCCAGCTTGTAAGCAGGCTTGCCGGCAATTTTCTTTGCGGAGTAAGGCGGCGGCATCTGTTCCATCTCGCCATGAAAACGGCTGGCAGCTGTGCGCACCTGATCCAGCGTCAACGAAGGCTGTGAGTCCGGCCCCGCAGGTTCGCCCTCGGCGTCGTAGGTGTCCGTCGCAAATCCGAAGCGGATTGTCCCTGTGTAGCTCTTTTCAGCCGAGGAGAAGTACTGGGCCAGGCGAGTAAACCTGCCCAGCAGCAGGGGCAAAACACCAGTGGCCATGGGGTCCAGCGTGCCCAGGTGGCCGATGGAGCGTTCGCTGGTAATTCTGCGCAGGATTCCTACCACGTCGTGGCTGGTCATGCCGGCCGGTTTGTCGATTACTAGAAGTCCGTTCACCTCTTAACTTTAGCTGACGGACCCGCTCGCTCACACCCCGCCCGAATCGGGCTGCCGCAGCAGTGACAGGAACTCAAGGCGCGTTTCTTTCTGATGGAAGCAGCCCACCATGGCACTCGTCACAGTAGAGGAATGCTGTTTCTCGATGCCGCGCATCATCATGCACAGGTGGCGCGCCTCGATGACCACGCCCACGCCCAGCGGCTGGATGGCATTCTGAATCGCGTCGGCGATCTGCCGGGTGAGCCGCTCCTGCACCTGCAGGCGTCGCGCAAAGACTTCGACAAGGCGCGGAATCTTGCTCAGGCCGATGACTTTTCCTTTGGGGATATAGGCCACATGCACCTTTCCAAAGAAAGGCAGCATGTGATGCTCGCAAAGCGAGAATATCTCGATGTCCTTGACGATGACCATCTCGTCGTAGTCCTCGTCAAAGAGCGCCCCGCGCAGGATTTCTGACGGATTCTCGCCGTAGCCTTTGGTCAGAAAAGCCATCGACTTTTCCACGCGAACGGGCGTGTCCAGCAAGCCCTGGCGACCGGGGTCCTCTCCCAAACGACTCAGAATCTCGCGGTACATCTCCGGAGTACTGAACGCGCTCAAGCCTTCATCCGCCTCAACTGGCCGATGAATCCGTTTATTCACTGCAATCGGCTGCGCCATGGTTCACATCCTCTCGCCCAGGGGAATTGGGCGTTGATTTCACTCGCTATCGCATTCAAAGAAATTGTTCTCCGTCTCTTCCACGCGCACTCGCTCCAGTTTGCCGGCCGGCAATGCGTCTTTCAACAACATGAAGGCCGCTCTACAGAGATTCTCCGTCGTCGGCACGCGATTCACAAACAATGGGTCCAGATTCAGGTTGGCGTGATCGAATCGGTCCACAACATGGCTGCGAACTACATCGTCGAGCGCGGCCATATCCACTACCATTCCGGTCTCCGCGTCCACGGCTCCGGTAATTAAAACTTCCACAACATAATTGTGCCCGTGGCCGTGCGGATTGTTGCACTTGCCGTAGGTCGCCCGGTTCTCATCCGCAGAGAGCGCGTCCGTATGCAGCCGGTGGCTGGCAGAGATCGTGTAGCGGCGGCCAAAACTGGCTATCACAGCTCACCTCGGTATTCCGCGAAGATCTCCGGCGTCTCATAAACCCGAACCCGGCTCA
>Ga0302266_10001518_pt1 | contig 21124 bp, 19 predicted proteins | sample III_Bog_E1_2_FD_194559 | JGI IMG/M metagenome (GOLD analysis project Ga0302266, IMG submission 194559) | Peat permafrost microbial communities from Stordalen Mire near Abisko, Sweden - III_Bog_E1_2 | ecosystem: Environmental > Terrestrial > Soil > Wetlands > Peat | place: Sweden: Abisko... | reverse complement strand
ACCTCGTTCGTGCCGCCGTGCTTGGGGCCCTTGAGCGCGCCGATGGCGCCGGCGATGCAGGAGTACATGTCCGAGCCGGTGCCGGCGATGACGCGCGCGGTGAAGGTGCTGGCGTTGAACTCGTGCTCGGCGTAGAGGATGAGCGAGACCTGCATGGCCTGCACCCACTCCGGCGTGGAGGGCTTGCCGTGCAGCAGATGCAGGAAGTGGCCGGCGATAGAGTCGTCGTCGGTTTCGACGATGATGCGCTTGCCGTTAACGGCGTAGTGATGCCAGTAGAGCAGCATGGAACCGAGCGAGGCCATGAGGCGATCAGCGATGGGTAGGCCGGTGGCGGGCGCGTGGGTGAGGTTTTCGAGGTGCGGCTCGGGTTCGAGCGTGGCCAGCACAGAGACGCCGACGCGGAGGACGTCCATGGGGTGCGCGGTGGCGGGGAGCTGCTCGAGCGCGATCTTTACGCCCTGCGGCAGACCGCGCAGGCTGCGGAGGTGTTGCTTGTACTTCGTGAGCTCGGTGCGCGTGGGCAGGTGGCCGTAGAGAAGCAGATAAGCGACCTCTTCGAACTCGCAGTGTGCGGCGAGTTGAAGGATGTCATAGCCGCGGTAGTGGAGGTCGTTGCCGTTGCGGCCGACGGTGCAGAGTGCGGTGTTGCCGGCGGGGACGCCGGAGAGCGCGACGGATTTTTTGGGCTTGAAGGCAGGTTCGGTCATGCTTTGCTCTCCTTCGCGAAGAGTTCGTCGAGCTTGCGCTCGTAGGCGTGGTAGTCGAGCAGGTCGTAGAGTTCTTCGCGAGTCTGCATGGTGGGCAGCACGTTCTTCTGCGTGCCGTCGGAGCGGATGTGTTCGTAGACGTTGAGCGCGGCGGCGTTCATGGCGCGGAAGGCGGAGAGCGGATAGAGCGCGAGCGAGACGTTGGCGCTGCGCAGTTCTTCCAGCGTGAAGAGCGGTGTGCTGCCGAATTCGGTAATGTTGGCGAGGATGGGGACGCGGGTGCGCTCGGCGAACGCGGTGTACTGCGCCAGTTCGGTGACGGCCTCGGGGAAGATCATGTCGGCACCGGCCTCGACGCAGGCGACGGCGCGAGCTAAAGCGGCTTCCAATCCTTCCGAGGCTAAGGCGTCGGTGCGAGCCATGATGACGAAGCTGGGGTCGGTGCGGGCGTCGACCGCGGCCTTGATGCGGTCGAGCATCTCGGCGGTGGGGACGATCTGTTTGTTGGGTCGGTGGCCGCAGCGCTTGGCGGCGACCTGGTCTTCGATGTGGCAGCCGGCGGCTCCGGCTTTGATGAGCGAACGAATGGTGCGGGCGATGTTGAAGGCGCCGCCGAAGCCGGTGTCGATGTCCACAAGAAGAGGCAGCGTGGTGACATCGGTGATGCGGCGGACGTCGGTGAGCACGTCGTCAAGCGTGGTGATGCCGAGGTCGGGCACGCCGAGGGAGGACGCGGCGACTCCGCCCCCGGAGAGATAGAGCGCGCGGTAGCCGACGCGCTGGGCCATGCGTGCGTGCAGCGCGTTGACGGCGCCGACGACCTGCAGGGGGTGCTCGGCTGCGACGGCAGCCCGGAGGGCAGCGCCGGGGGGCGAGTTGGGTTGCGGGGCGCTCATTGGTGCAAATGATGATGATAGCGCCGATGAGCGGGGGAATGCTCTATTGAGCCTTGGCCGGGCAGGTGCAGGCGAGGTAGTCCTTCTTGTGGTCCTGGGTCATGGAGCAGGTGTACATGGGCCACATCGTGGACCACGCCGCAGACTTGGCAACGTTGGACAAGGGGCCGCTGGCGGGCATGACGAAGTAGAAACTTTGGTAGGACTGGCTGTTCTTCTTCGTGCCGGAGGTATCGGCGATGAACTCCTGGGTCAGGTCCGTGAGCGCGCTCGCGGAGAAGCTGGAGTAGCCGTAGGTCTTGCCGAAGTCGTACTCCTCGCTCCAGGTGGTGCCGATGCCGGTCTGGTTGCTGGCGGCGTAGACGGTGTAATCCAGCAGCTCGGCCTTCTTCGGGTCCACCACGCCGATGGTAAAGGAGGGATTGTTGCCGTCGACGGGCGTGATGGAGGGCGTGAGGCGGGCGGGGATTGCGCCGGGCTTTGAGCCGGAGGGGGACGAGTAGAGGCGCATCTCGTCCATGTGGGTGTGGCCGAGGAGAATGAGTGTGATGGTGCTGGTGTAGTCGCTGAAGGTATCGCCGAGCGCTTCGGACCCGAGGAAAACGGTGGGCTTGCCGCCGTCGGTGCAGATGTTGCCGCTTTTGGCGGTGGAGTAGCCGTCGATGCCGGGCGGGATGTGGGCCATGACCCAGACGTGTTCGCCTTTGGCTTTGGCGTCCTTCAGCTGCGAGTCGAGCCAAGCGATCTGCTGCTTGGCTTCACTGTCGGAGTCCTTGCCCTTGCAGGTCTGATACTTCTTGGACTCGAAGATGTCTTGCAGCACAATCAGGCGCGTGTTCTGGAAGGGCGCGGGAAGCTTGACGTTGTAGTCGCCGAGATCGGGGAACTCGGCCTCGATGTCGTCCTTGTTGCCCTTGCTCAGCACGGCGGAGGCAAAGCTCTTGGCGCTGCGGTCGAGGTAGCCACTGTTGTGGTCCTCTTCATAGTCGCCGCAGCCGGAGTCATTGTTGCCCATCGCGAGGTAGACGGGCGACTTAGGGAAGGCTGTGTGCAGTTCGAGCGCGACGAACTCGACGATCTTCGCGGCGAATTTGGAGTAGTCGGACGCGGATAAGGTGGGTGCGAGGATCTTGAGGCGGCAGTCGAGCTTATGCACGGTCAGGTCGCCGGAGACGGTGACGAAGGCAGGCGTCGGGATCTGCGCCTGCTCGGCGGCGAGACTGGAGGCAAGCAATGCATAGGGGGTGTCGACACCTTTGGATTTGCAGTCATTCTGAAGCTGGTCGAAGGTGACGGGTGGATTGGTGGAGGGTGGGCCGGCGAGGATGGCTTGCCAGCCGCTGACCGGAGAGGCGATGAGCGCGGCGGCTTTGCCGGGGTCGTGGAAGGGATCCAGGTGGATGTCCGAGAGCATAAGAATGTTCGCAGTGCTGGGCTGGGCGGGGGTCTGGGCGGTGGTAGCGACGCAGCAGCAGGCTATGGTCAGAGCGGCGGCCAGAGTGGCGAATGCGGAACGGAAGAGGAAGGGCAGTCTCATTGGCGGGCTCTCCGATGGCACGGATGGGTGTGGCGGATTCAGCCAACAGTCTATCTCCGGCATGTGAATTCCCGAAAGAAGGTGTGTTGTCTAATGGTGCGGGAGAGAAGCGATGAGACGGATTCCGTTTGACGAACTGCGCGGGCGGGTGGAGCACGTGATGCTGGAGCTGGGACTGGCGCCGGAGCGCGCGGTGTTGAGTGCAAAGCTGACCACAGAGACCGACCGCGACGGCGTGCGCACGCACGGCATCGCGCGGTTGCCGCGGTTTGCGCAGGGGCTGCGCGATGGGTTGATCGATCCCAAGGCAGAGCCGGAACGCACGGCGGCGTTTGGAGCAATGGAACGTTGGACGGGGCATCGCGGGCCCGGAAACCTGGCGGCGTATGCGGCGATGCAGCGAGCGATTGAACTGGCGAGGGTGAATGGTCTAGGCTGCGTTGCGCTGGGCGAGACCAGCCACTGGATGCGTGCGGGGACATATGGCTGGCAGGCAGCGGAGGCGGGGTTCGCGGCGATGTGCTGGTCCAATACGATGCCGAATCTGCCGCCGTGGGGCGCGAGTACGCCGGCGCTTGGGAACAATCCGCTGGTGGTGGCGATTCCGCGCGAGGGCGGAGCGGTGGTGCTGGATATGGCGATGAGTCAGTTCTCTTACGGCTCGCTGGCGAAGTACTCGGCGAAAGGCGAGGCGCTGCCGGTTCCGGGCGGCTATGACGAACACGGCGCGCTGACAACAGATGCTGCGGCGATCGAGCGTACGCAGCGGGCGCTGCCGATCGGCTTCTGGAAGGGCTCGGGGCTGAGCTTCGTGCTGGACGTGCTGGGGGCGATGCTGACCGGCGGACAGGCGACGCACCAGTTCTCCAGCGATCCGCGGAAGGAAGTGGGGCAGTCGCAAGTATTTCTGGCGATTGCGCCGCAGAGCCTTGCAACGATGCAGGAGCTGAGCGCAATTGCCGATGGTGCGATTGCGGCGGTTCATGCAGCGACGCCCGTGGAGCCAGGCAAGCCGGCGCGGTATCCCGGCGAGGGGACGCTCGCGACGCGCGAGGAGAGTCTGCGGCTGGGGGTCGCGGTGGAGGATGCGGCGTGGGAGGGGTTTGAGGCGCTGGAATTGTCGCTACCCCACCCATGACGATGAAGCTGTCATGGATGGGGCGCCCAATCGTGTGTCCTACATGTTTGTGTGTCCGGCGCGCATCTCTTCGTTGAAACTGGGCTTGATGAAGGCGAGTGCCTCGGCGACCTGGGCGCGGTAGGTGTCCTCTTCGGTGCGGAGGGTGTCGGTGGCCGCGGCCCACTCGCCGTCGAGGAGAACGAGGCCTTCGCCGGCGAGGGTGACGGCGGTGGCGTGCAGCTCGGCGACGGTGGTGTTCAGGTACTGCGCGTCGCGCGGGTCGGCGATCCAGACGGGAGCGCCACCGCCGAGGACGTGCGAGAGCCAGAAGACCTTCGCGGCGAGGAAGTCGTGGCGCTGCAGCGCGGTAGTGTCATTGAAGACGAAGACCTGCTGCTTCATGGAGTAGTAGCGCGTGGTCACAGGGACGGGCTGACGGTTGCCGGACTTGACGAGTTCGAGCTGGCCCTGGTCGAGCGTCTTGCGTACGGCGTTGTAGATGAAGCCTTCGGCGAAGGGTTGTTCCAGCGCGGGGACGACGGTGGCGAAGGTCTGGGTCATGGCGGCGGAGATCTTGGCGAAGAGAGGAGAATCCGTACCGTCGGCGAGGTGGACATCGCCGTGGACGATGAACGTGTCGGCGCCGGAAGTAGACCCGTGGAAGGGCCACGCGAAGTTCCCGAAACTGAGCGGAAGGCCATGCAGCGTGAGGTAGCAGTCGGGGTTCGGGTTGCGCAGGCGCTGGGCGGCTTCGGCAAAGAACGTGGCGAGCCCCGAGGTGAACTTCGGATCGGCTGCGTCAAAGGCGGCGCTGAGTTCGAGTACGAGTTGCTTGGTCTGGTCGGAGGCCAGCGCGACGACGGCGCGGGTGGTGGGTGTGCCGGCGAAGTCGGTGCCGGGTTCGTCGGAGACAAGGGTGAGGCCAGCGGCCTTGGCGGCGGCTTCGAGTGCGGATGCGGGGGCGGCGATGGTGGACATGGGTTTCCTCTGGAGCGGATCTTCAATCTACATTGTAGCGATTTCCGCCGGGGTGGTACTGTGGGTGGTCGCGAAGGAGCAGAGCATGCAGAGCGTTGGGAAGATGCAGGATTGGGAACGGCGGGTTGTGACAGTGGTGGCGGTGTGCCTGGCGATGCTGGCTGTGGTGAGGGCGAGCGCGCAGGACGATCTGGCGTTCCACCGGGCGGCGCACCTTCGCCGGGGCATCAACCTGAGCATGTGGTACGCGCAGGCCCAGGACTACTCTGCGGATCGGCTGGCGAGCTACACCAATGCGGCGGATTTCCAGTTGGTGCATGATCTTGGGTTCGACCATGTGCGGCTGAGCATCAACCCGGTGCCTCTGATTGCCGGAGTGAGCGCTGACCACAAGACCACGACGTTGGACCCGGCCGCGATGGCGCGGCTGGATGAGACGGTGCACCAAATTACGTCGCTGGGGTTGGTGGTGGTGCTGGACATCCACCCGGAGACGCCGTGGAAGCATGCATCGACGATGACCGACGAGGGCACGACGGAGTTCTTCAGCTTCTGGACGAGCTTTGCGCGGCACTATGCAGACAGCGATCCCGAGAAGGTTTATTTTGAGGTGCTGAATGAGCCGGAGGGCGTGAACGGGTTTCGCTGGGCGGGGGAGCAGGCGCGGGCGATTGCGCTGATCCGCGCGCAGGCGCCGCGGCAGACGATCATCGCGACAGGAGCGGGCTGGGGCGGCATCGATGGGCTGTTGCAACTGGAGCCGGTGCGCGATCCGAACGTCATCTACAGCTTCCACGACTATGAGCCGATGGAGTTCACGCACCAGGGAGCGGGCTGGTCCAGCAAGTATCTGGTGACGCTGCGCGATGTGCCGTATCCGTCTTCGCCGGAGAAGATCGCACCGCTGCTGGCGGCGCCGAGCGATCCCGCGGCGGTGCAACCGCTGACGCGTTATGGAGACGAGCGGTGGGACGCCGGCGTGATGTCGAAGCGAATCGATCAGGCGCTGGAGTGGGCGAAGCAGCGTCACGTGCCCCTGTGGTGCGGCGAGTTCGGGGCCTATCGCGCCTATGCGCCGGCAGCAGACCGCGCTCGCTGGGTGGGAGACATGCGCCGCACGCTGGAGAGTGACGGCATCGGGTGGGACATGTGGGACTACCAGGCGTCGTTTGGATTGGTGACCAAGCAGGATGGGAAGACGACCGTCGATGCGGGGATTGCGCAGGCGTTGGGGCTGAAGACGCCGCGCTGACGGAAGGCGATTGAGTGGGGGTGTTATTTGTCCGGCTGGAGAGTGCGCTCGAAGAAGGCAGCTGCGGCATTGTAGGCGGCGAGCCAGTCGCGATGGAGCAGAAAGTCATGGACTTCGTCGGGGAAGATCAACTCTTCCACGGGGACGTGGCGCGCGCGCAGAGCGTCGGCCAGCAGCGGGGTCTGCGCGTAGGCCACCTCGGGGTCGTTGTCGCCGTGGATCAGCAGCACGGGCGACTTCCAGTGGTCGATGTCGGCCATGGGAGAGCTGGCGAAAGCTTTGGCGGCGATAGCGTCTCTTTCGGCGTTGCTACCGCGGCGCCAGTCGGAGGCGTTGTCCTCGAGGTTCCAGTTGTGGACGCCGTGGAAGTCGACGCCGGCGGCGAAGATGTCGGAGTTCCGGGCGAGCGCGAGCGCGGTGAGGTAGCCGCCGTAGCTACCGCCCCAGATGCCGATGCGCTTGGGATCGACGTCGGGGCGCGACTGAAGATACTTCGCCGCAGCGAGGACATCCTTGTACTCGGAGGCGCCGTTGGGGCCGTAGTGCTCGGCTTCGCGGAAGTTGAGGCCGTAGCCGATGCCGCCGCGGTAGTTGACCGAAAGCACAATGAAGCCGCGCGAGGCGAGGTACTGGTTCATGGCGTAGGCGTTGGAGTAGTAGTCCATCGCCGGATAGCCGAGCAGCATCTGGCGGTTGGGGCCGCCGTGGACGAAGAGGATGGCGGGATGCTTGTTAGGTTGGGCGTCGGGAGTCTGACGGAAGTAATGCTCGTGCGGGAGAAAGATTTGGGCGTGGATGTCTAATTGATCGGCTGAGGGGAAGGTCACCTGCGAAGGTGGTGACAATAGGATGTTGAAATTCGGGACATCTTTCACCTTAGCTGCGTTGATCGGCGTCGCGCTTCCATTTGGCGAGATGATTGCGGGAGCCATAGGCCACCAAGCGTTCGCGACCAGCGCGACTAATGCGGAGCCGTCTGCGGCAGGCTGCGGATGGGTAGCTATGTCGTAAATGTCTCCGACGAAGACTTCGGGAAGTGATCCAGTCTTGGTAAGGTCGAGTTTCCAAATGCGCCTGAGATCGTCGGTGCCGTTCGTCACCCCGGTCGCAAGTAGACGCTTTTCGTCGCTGCCGCGGCCAAAAATTTGATTGGAGGCGTAGAAGAGTTGCCGACCGTCGTGCGAAAGGCTTGCGTCTTCGACTTCAAACTTGCCCGGTGTGAGGAGTGTTGGCGACTCTAAACCTGACGTTTCCATTGAGTAGAGGTGTACCCACCCGTCGGCCTCGCTGGTGAAGCTGATGCGCTTGCCGGTAGCAAAGAAGAGGCGCGGCTCGCCAGTGGCTAGGTGCGGAAGCACGCTGCCGGGCTTGTTGGGTTCGGGGGAGTAGACGGTGCGCGCGGTGTTTGTTCCGAGGTCGAGAAGTTGGATGGACCAAGGGTTCGGCGAGGTGCGCGGGTTGGCATACTCCGGCGTGTCGGTAAAGGGCGCGCGGAGCCACGCGAGTTGTTTGCCGTCGGGGCTAAAGGCGGGCTCGGAGTCATTGCTGGTAGAGGGCGAGGGGAACGTCAGCGTGTGCGTGGAGAGGTTGTACAGCGCGAGAAGGGTGTGGGATAGTTCGTTGAGTTCTCGGCGGCGGCTGATGAAAGCGAGCGTGTTGCCGTCGGGGCTCAACGTAAGTTGCGAAGCAGAACCGCGGTCGTAGACGAGCTGGTGCGTTGGAGTTGCAGGGTTTGCGGGAGCGGTGGGGCAGCCTTCGGGTAACATGCACTGCTTGCGCTCGGAGAGTTCCGCGATCCAGATCTGGCCATCGTGGAGGTAGAGCAGGCTGCTGCCGTCGTGTGTATATAGAGGCACGCGGCCTTCGCCGATGACGACGGGCGGGGCGTTGGATGCGAGCGGTTGCACGATGACGGTGAGCGGCGTGGGGTGTTGCAGGTGCGCAGGGTTGGCGGGTTTGCCGTCGGCTCCGCTGGGTGCGCCGTAGGTGTAGGCGATGGCGGATGCGTCCGGCGACCAGGCGAGGTTGTCGATATCCTGTCCGTCGTCTTCGGTGTTGTGTGTGAGCTGGCGGGCGGGTGTACTCGCGTCGCCGATGAAGAGGTTGCGGCGGCCTTCGGCGTTCTCGACCCATGCGAAGAGCGAGCCGGCCGGCGCGGCAGTGAGTTCGCTGGCGTACGGTGCGCTGAGGATCTGCTGCAGCGTGAAGGGCTGCGGCTGTTGCGCGCAGAGGGGCGAGGCGAGGAGGATTCCTGCGAACCCACACCTGCGGAGGAAACGCGCAGGTAGAGGGAACCCGGCGACGGCAGCGGAAAATCTCATGCGGCGAGGATACGCGAGGACTGCGCGAAGTGCATCTTACAAGGCATGTCGCAGACCCACATCCAGGACCATGTTGAACTGATTGCCAAGCACGAGCAGGAGTTTCTGGCGCGGCGCACGCGCTGGGAGCGGGCCACCGACACCATCGCCGGATTCATCGGCAGCGCGGGGTTCATCTCTGCGCACCTGACGTTGTATGCGATCTGGATCGGATGGAACGTTCTGCCCGTGGCGCGGCACTTTGATCCCCGACCGTTCGCTTTGTTACAGACGTGCGTGGCGATGGAGGCGATCCTGATTGCGAGTTTCATCCTGATGCGGTAGACGCGGCTGGGGCGGCGCTCCGACGAGCGCGACCACCTGATGCTACAGGTGCTGCTGCTCACAGAGAAGGAGATTACCGCCGTCCTGAGCATGGACCGCAAGATCGCGACGGAGATGGGACTGGGCCGCGCGGCGAATGATCCGGAGGTGCGGGATCTGAGCGAGGAGACGTCGATCGATGACGTAGCGCAGAGCATCCAGGAGAATCTACCACCGGTGTAAGGGAGGTTCGCACCAAACAGAAGCGTGACCCGATGTGGGTCCCGCTTTGGTTTGTTTGTGATGGCGTTTTAGTGCTGGTAGCCGCCGTTGTCACGGTCGTGATCATGGCCATGGTCGCCGTCATAGAGATGGTGTGTGGCCACGTCGTAGCCGCGCTGGAATCCGTTGCGGTAGTCGTTGCGCAGGCCGCGGGGCACTGGCGGATGACGGAAGAGCTGGGAGCGGTTGGGGTCTGGGCGCGAGCGCTGCTGGAAGTCACTGCGCGCGGTCTCAATGCCGTCATGGAAGCCGCGACGGGCAACATCGGAGACGATGTCATTGGGCGGAGCATCCCAGCCGCCATGGTCGCGATCACGATCACCGTAACCCTGTTGGCCGCCATAACCCTGCTGTCCACCGTAGCCCTGTTGCGGCGGAGGCGGGCCGTACTGCTGTGCGTGGAGCGGAAGGGCCGGGGTTGCGCCCATGGCCAACACCAGAAGCGGCGCGGCAAAACGTAGCGTTGTCTTCATTGAATCCTCATTCCGGGCGCGAGCGCCCACGTGCAAGGGGGAATGATACCGCGAGCGCTGCTGCTTTGGCTGTGGAGCTGTGGAACCCGACTCAGGCAGCGACTTGAGCCTTGAGCTTCTCCGCGGTCTCTGCTGCGATAAGGGCGTCGACGGTGGGCTGGAGCAGGCCTTCCATCACCATCTGCAGGTTGTGGTTGGTCAGGCCGATGCGGTGGTCGGTGAGGCGGTTCTGCGGGAAGTTATAGGTGCGGATCTTCTCGCTGCGGTCGCCGGTGCCAACCTGCTGCTTGCGCTCCTTCGCCTGCAACTGATGGATGCGCTCGGCTTCGACCTCGTAGAGGCGTGAGCGCAGAACGCGCATCGCCTTCTCGCGGTTCTTAATCTGCGACTTCTCGTCCTGGCAGCTCACAACGGTGTTGGTGGGCAGGTGCGTGATGCGGATGGCGGAGTAGGTGGTGTTGACCGACTGGCCGCCGGGGCCGGAGGAGCAGAAGGTGTCGATGCGCAGGTCCTTGTTCTCGATCTTGATGTCCACCTCTTCGGCCTCGGGCAGTACGGCGACGGTGATGGCGGAGGTGTGGACGCGGCCCTGCGTTTCAGTGGCAGGCACGCGCTGCACGCGGTGGACGCCGGACTCGTACTTCATCTGCGAGTAGACGCCGTGGCCTTCAAAGATGGCGGTGATGTCCTTGAGGCCGCCGACGTCGGAGTCGGTCTGGGAGAGGACTTCGACCTTCCACTTGTGCTGCTCGGCGAAGCGCAGGTACATGCGGAAGACCTCGGCGACGAAGAGGGAGGCTTCATCGCCGCCGGTGCCGGCGCGGAGCTCGACGATGACGTTCTTGTCGGCGTTGGGATCTTTGGGCAGCAGCAGGACCTTGAGCTCTTCTTCGGTGGTGGTCAGCTTCGGTTCCAGCTCGGTGAGCTCGGCCTCCGCCATCTCCTTCATATCGGGCTCGGAGAGCATGCCTTTGGCGTCGGCGACGGCGTCGCGGAGCTTGCGGAAGTCGCGGAACTTCTCGACCGTCGGCTCCAGGTCGCGGTGGGCCTTGGAGACCTTGCGGTAGTTCTCCTGGTCGTTGACGATCTTCGGGTCGCTGAGCTGGCGGCCCAGGTCTTCATAGCGGGCTTCGATTTGGTCGAGGCGGTCGAACAATGCTCCTCCTTCGGAGTCGCAGGGAATAGGCAGTAGGGAATAGGGAGTAGAAGGCCTGCAGGATGGGCGCAGCTAGGCAAAGTCGTGACGGAGGGTCACGCGGGAGGGGCACACCGGGTTTGCGCTGCGGCGTTGCATGTCTATCTGATGATAACGCGAAGGCTAGGGATTCGCGGGCGCCGGGCCGATGCGGGTGACGCCGTAGGTGCGGTAGGTGCCGTCAGGCATCAGAAGGTCATAGCCTTTGTAGATGTCGTAGGTATTGGGGTTGCGCGGGCCGTGGACGGAGGTGGCGATGCGAGCCTTGTAGTCTCCGAGCGCCAGCACACCCATACTGTTGCCGGTCAGTTCCACGGGCTGGTTATCGATCGTGGTTTCGAGGATCTGGAGGAAATCAGTGAGATTACCGTCGTATTGATATCGCGATGCGGAGGTTGTGACGTGGATGGTGATGGTGAAGTCGGCGGGATTCGGCTTCTCGGCGGCGAATGCAGCGGGGGTGAACAAGAGCAACAGGGCGAGTGCAAGCTTCTTCATGGAGGTCAACCTCATGCGAATAGAAACGCTCGCAGTCCAGGGAAAGTTGCGACGGAGGGCGAAGTCTCACGGTTGCGGTGCTTGTATAGCTGGCGCGGCTCCCGAAGCGGGCGCGGGTGTCTTGCCCTTGGCGTAGGCGGGGACGTGGGTGGTGAAACGGGGAAGGATGAACTCGCGGATGAGGCACTGCACGCCCTTGCTGCCGATGCCGACTCCGAAGTTCAGCGCGGCGAGATAGCCCGCGCTGTCCGACGCCGGATGGTAGACGCTGGATACGGCGCCGGCTGAGGCACTTCCCAGCATGTGCGAGTAGTTAGGTTCCATGCGGCCATTGTCGCCCCGGGTGATGATGCCGGAGAGAGCAGCGTGCCAGAAGCGCGTGCTGGTCTTGTTGGGCGGTCCCATGTAGAAGTAGCGCGGGTCCTGGTGGAAGAGGGTGGGATAGACAACATAGCTGAACATGCGGGTGAGGATCTCATCGCCGTAGGCTGCTGCGAAGCGCTTGCCGTAGCTCGGGGCATCCTGTCCCCAGCTTGGAAAGGTGTCCCGCGAGGTCTCAATCCCGGCGGTAACAGCGGTGCCGGCGAAGGCCACGGGGTCGGTGAGGCTTCGGAAGGAGAGCTTGAACTTCTGGCGGGTGTTCAGCGGCGCGGCGTCATAGACAAAGCTGGTGTAGAAGTTCGGAAAGATGCCCAGGACGCGCTGATGGGTCTCGTGGTTGAGTTCCTCTTCGGCGACGGCGGAGGAGTCGGCGGAGACGTCGACCGAGGTGGACGTAGGGGCGATGGTGAGGGCGATGGTGGGAAGTTCGAGGTGCTCGCCCTGCCGAAGGACGAAGGGTTGTGAGAGCAGCGTCTTGAGATCGGGTGCGGAGACGAGGACAGTGTAGGTGCCTGCGGAGACGTTGGGGAAGGTGAAGTGGCCGGCGCTGTCGGACGTGGCGTCGCGGAGGTTGGAATGGCCAATGCGCTCGAGCGTGATGGAAGCTCCGGGGACCAGGCCGCCGTGGACATCGGTGACTTCGCCCTGGATGAGGCCCGAAGCATCCTCCGCGGCGGAGGAGGCCTCCTGGAGGATAAAGCTGGGGGCGTCCGGAAAGTTCTGCGCGGCGAGCGGGAGGGCCGCGGCGAGGAACAGGATCAGCGAGGCAAGAATGCGGCGGGGAGGGTGCATGAATGGGTTGTCACCGGGACGTAGCTGCGAAATCGCACTCTTCTTTAGATGTTACCGTGAGCGCGGGGTTTTACGGGTTAGGATCTATGCCGCGGGTACTCGGCGGGTCGTTGGAGGGTGCGGTGGGCAGGAGCAGCAGAGCGAGTGCTCTTCAACCAGCTTCCGCTGGAGAACGTTGAACCAAAACGGATGGACGAATGATCAGGGCTTGGCGGGTAGCGGAGTGCCGGTCGCGGGGGTTGGGGTTTCGGCGGGTGCTTCCCGGAGATTGGCGGGTTTGCCCTTGGCATAGGAAGGCACGTGCGTAGTCACGTGGGAGAAGACGAACTCGCGCAGCAGGTTGGTTACGGCCGTGCCGCCGATGCCGACCAGAGCGTTTGTGAGCGCTAGCTGGCCCGGACCGTTGGCGCTGGGGTGATAGAGACTGGAGATGGCTCCAGCCGAGGCGTTGCCTAGGATCCTGGAGTAGTTCGGTTGAAGATGGCCGTTATCTCCGCGGATAACGAGCCCTTGGCGGATCGCGTGGAAGATCCGCCTGCCGACGGAGTTGGCGGGACCTTCGAAGAAGTAGCGCGGATCCTGGTGGAAGAGGGACGGAAAGACCGCGGTGCCGAGAGTGCGTCCGATGAGCTCGTCGCCGAGAGCGGCGCCGTAGCGGCGTCCGTAGCCGGCGGGACCGGGGCCGAAGTCCTTGAAGGTACCGTGGGCCTGCTCGATGGCGGCGACGATGCCCACATTGAGGAACGCGATGGGGTCCATCGTGGAGCGCAGCGTGAGTTTGAACTTCTGGCGCGTGTTCAGCGGAGCGGCGTTGTAGATGAAGCTGGTGTAGAAGTTGGGGAAGACGCCTAGGACGCGCTGGCGGGTCTCGATCTTGAGCTCCTGCTCAGCGACCTGGGCGCTGTTGGCGCTGACCTCGATCGTGGTGTCGGCCGTGGCGATGGGTAGAGCGACGTCGGGAACCTCGAACTTTTCGTTGGCATGCAGGGTGAAGGGCTCCGAGAGAAATGTTTCGAGGCCCTTGGCCTGGATGAGCACTGTGTAGGTGCTGGGCGCAGCAGCGAATGCGAAAAGGCCGTTACTGTCGGTGGTGGTTTCGCGCTCGAGGATGTTCGGGGTCTTTGACAGCAGCTTGATGGTGGCGCCGGGAACGACACCGCCGTGGATGTCGGTGACTTCACCCTGGATGACGCCCGACGGGGCTGCTTCCGATGCTGTCTGCTGCATGACAAAGCTGGGAGCGCCGGGCAGCGCGGCCTCCGCGGTGGAGTCGGCGAGCAGCATCTGGGCGTGAACGGAAAGGAGGCCGGCAAGCAGGGCGGCGAACGTGGCGAGAGTCCGGCGGGGATGTATTGCCTTCATTGCTCTGGACTCCATGGTTCGAGTGGACAGCGCCCTCATCATGAGACTACTCCGGTGGAGCGGCAGGGGTATCGTGCGCAGGCGTCGCCGGACTGATGGTGACGGTCGCGGTGAAGAGTTTGCAGGCGGCGTAGTCGGCGGTGAAGGCGCCCACTTCTTTGCCGGCTGGCATCTCTGCATAGAGGTGGTGAGCCAGGCGGTAGCTGTGGCCGTTCAGCTCGATCGGCGCGATGTCGTCGGCGGCATAGATCGCTTCCTTGCGCGGCTTGGCCATCGCTTGGTCCACGCGCCGCTCGACGCGCGTCGCGTTGCCTGCGGCGTCCAGCAGGGCGAACCCGACAGTGCCGCTATCCTTGCAGGTGGGTGTATCCGGACCAGGAAGAGCCTGAAAGTTGATGCGGCCGGGCGCCAGCGAGTAGCGATAGCAGGCCTGCTCTTCCGGAGCGAAGTAGCGCATCATCCGGTCAAAGCCACCGCTCACAAAGACCGGCAGATGGAAGTGGCCGTTAGTAAAGGGCTGCCCGTTCACGCTGGTGATGGTGATGGACTCGTCGAGCTTTCCGTCGGCGCCGCGCTGAGCGCGCAGGGTCGCGACGAACTGGACGCCCTGTAGGACTTTGCCGTTCTTTAGCTGCTGGCTGAGGGCGCTTTCCTGGCAGGTGAAGCTGGGCAACGTATGTTCCAGTTCGGTCGCGGCCTCGCCGAGGCGTAGCAGCTCCTGCTGGAGATTGAGGGAGTCGGGTTGCTGCGCCGAGGCGCGGGGAAGGGCAGCACAAGAAACTGCAAGAGCGGCGGTATACGCTGCCAGCCTGGCAAGACTCTTCGGATAGATTGAACCATGCAGCATGGGATTCCCCCCCTCCTTACTCAAGATACTAGGGCGGTGAATCCTGGAACCATGATGGTCACTCGTGACCGAGAAGGCTCAGGGAGACCAGATAGGGCAAATTGAGCTAAAATCAGTAGATACAAATGAGGAATGGCGAATCCGATTCATCGGAAGTCATTCTCAGGATGAATACTGCTGTCCTCGTCCCAACATTTACTGCGCTCTCCGGGAGAACCCTAATTTTGATCGACTGCCGTACCTTCCAAGCTCTCTGCCCCCGTTTTTACACAGGCTCCTTCCGCCGGTTAACCACCGGTCTCTCTCTGCTTGTATTGCTGTGTCTGAGCCTGCCGGCCTCAGCAGCCCGGCTGCGCTCGCACACGCCTCGCATGCACATGGAGATGACCCTGCTGGAGCCCGGCGTGATGCCCGAGCCCGATGCCGAGCTTCCTTCGGAGGGCCGCAGTTACAGCCTGCGGATGGCAGCCGAGCACACCGGCGAGAGCATCGACATTGTGTATCGCATCGGCGATACCTACATTCCGGATGCTCTGGACCAACTGAACCACTTTCTGCGCGACCATCGCACCGATGAGGTGACCCAGTACGACCCACGCGAGTTCGACCTGCTGCACAACCTGATGGCCCGGCTGGGCCGGTCGAACGGCGTGGTGCATGTGGTCTGCGGGTATCGCACCGCGGAGACCAATGAGCTGCTGCGCGACGAAGGCCCGCATACAGGCGTTGCCGAGCACTCACAGCACATCGAGGGACATGCGATCGACATCCGCGTTCCCGGCGTAAGCACTGCGCAACTGCGCAACGCTGCGCTGAGCCTGGACGCCGGCGGCGTGGGCTACTATCCGCGCAGCCAGTTTGTGCATGTGGACGTGGGCCCGGTGCGGGAGTGGAGTTTCGGAGTGATGCCGCGTAGGCACGGACGGCACCGGCGTAAGCTGAGAGCCTAAAGATAGGGAATAAGAATTAGAACGAAGGCCCACCTGCGTTGCTAGTGGGCCTTCGTTCTTGTCTTCACTACTTCATACTCCGTAGTCACTCTCATCTCCGCAGGCGATAATGACTCTGGTGAAGAGCTGGGTTGAGATATCGGGGTCGCGGCTGATGGAGAACCTGCGCGCCGTGCAGGCGGCAGCGAGCGCAGGAGTGGAGACGCTGGCCGTGGTGAAGGCCAACGCCTATGGACACGGAGCGGCAGGAGTAGGGCGGGCACTTGTCGCGGGTGGTGCGCGCTGGCTGGGAGTCAATGACATCGAGGAAGGTACGGAGCTGCGCCGGGCGCTGGGCGAAGACAGCACTCGGCTGCTGGTGATGTGCGGCATGGACCTGGCCGATGCTCCGGAGATCGTGGCGCATGGACTGACGCCTGTGGTTTGGACAGCTGAACATGTGGATGCGATGGAGAGCGCGGCGCGGGATGCAGGGCATCGCGTGAAGGTGCACTTGGAGTTGGAGACCGGCATGGCGCGGCAGGGCGCAGCTCTGGGGGCGGAGCTGGCGAGCGTGCTGGAGCGGTTGGGGGGGTCGAAGTGGGTAGAGTGTGAGGGCGTGATGTCGCACCTGGCCTGCTCGGAGGTGGTGGGTTCCACCGTGACGCTGGCGCAGCAGGAACGCTTTGCGCAGGCGTTGGACCAGGTGGCCGCTGCGGGCATTCGGCCGGAGCTGGTACACCTTGGAAACTCGTCGGCGGTGGCTGAGGGTTCGACGATGGAGTGGTTGCGCGAGACGGCGCTGCGGATGAAGGCTAAGCCGATGGTGCGCACCGGGCTGTCGCTCTATGGCTATTGCCTGGAGATGGAAGGAGCGAAGGTCGCCGAGGGCAAGTTGCGCAGCCGGCTTAGGCCCGTGCTGACCTGGAAGACGCGCGTGACCGGGCTACGCGAGCTAGCGGCGGGCGCGACGGTCGGCTATGGCGCGACGTTTACGGCTAGCCATCCGATGCGGCTGGCGCTGCTGCCGGTGGGGTATGCGGATGGATTTCGCCGCGAAGCGTCGTCCAGTGATGGGCACGGTTGGGTGATGATCGCGGCTAGGCGCGCACCGGTGGTGGGGCGGGTGTCGATGAACCTCACGACGGTGGACGTGACCGCGATTCCTGAAGCGGCTCTGGGTAGTGAGGTGGTGCTGCTGGGAGAGGGCGTTACGGCCGAGGACCACGCGCGCTGGTGTGGCACGATCGCATACGAGATTCTATGCGGAATTCGCGCGCACTTTGTGATGCTCTGAGCCGACGAAGATGGCCGAACGGTAGACTGGATGGGATGCTGTCTGGCCTTTACGCAAAATGGATGTACCGGTGGGAGACCGCCCTCACCACCCGGGATGAGAATCGTGTGGAGCGCCCGCTGGAGTGGGGGTTTGACCACCTCGCCGACTTTGGCGGTGCCGAGGCTGCGGAGCAGGTAGCCCGGGGCGATATTTCGGCGCTCGACGCCATGCTGGCACTGAACCAGCGAATCATCACACAGCCGCATAAGTTCTTCGACTACACCACGCCGACGGACTTCCGACTGGAACAAAGGCATCCGCAGCTGTATCCGACGAACGTGCGTCCGGAGACGCTGTCGCAGGAGCGCGAGTGGAAGCGCCGCGCGGAGTCCGGCGAGCTGCGTCGCGAGCCGTTTCTGAGGTTTACGTCGGCGGTGCGAACGCCGTATCCGGAGAACGATGCGGTGAATGCACGCTGGTATGAGGTGGCGCCCAAACCCGGCAAGCCGAAGCAGGCGATGATCGTGATGCCGCAGTGGAATGCCGACGCCTTCAGCCACAACGTGCTGTGTGAGATGTTCAACCGCTTCGGAATATCGTGCCTGCGGCTATCGAAGCCGTATCACGACGTGCGGCGGCCAAAGGAGATTGAGCGCTCCGACTACGCGGTGAGCGCCAACGTGGGCCGTACTATCGCGGCCACGCGGCAAGCGGTCGCGGACATCCGCAGTTGCGTCGACTGGCTGAACTCGCAGGGCTATGAACAGATCGGTGTGCTGGGCACCAGCCTGGGCAGCGCGTATGCGTTCATTGCGGCCGCGATGGATGCGAGGATTCGAGTGTGTGCGTTCAACCACGTCTCAACGCAGTTCGGCGACGTGGTGTGGACCGGGCAGAGCACGCGCCATGTTAAAGCCGCGTTTGAGCACGCCGGGTTGACACAGGACCAGGTGCGGGCGATGTTCGCGGGCGTGAGTCCGATGAGCTATATGGAGGCTTTTGCTTCCAATCCGCGTAGGTCGCTGGTGGTGTATGCGCAGTACGATCTGACCTTTGTGCTGAAGTACTCGCTGGATGTGGTGAAGAACTTCCAACTGCATGGCATGGACTATGTGGCTAAGGTGTTGCCCTGCGGGCATTACACGACCGGCGAGACGCCGTACAAATATATGGACGGCTGGTATCTGGGTTCGTTCATCTACAACTCGTTCAAGCGGCTGGCAGTTGAGCCTGTGAAATCCTGAGACGGAGAACCACGGCCCCCCAGCGTAAAATCATAGATATATGCCGATTGACCTGAACGCCCCGCTTGCCGTCGCTGACCCGGAAATTGCGACACAGATTAAGAATGAAGTTCTCCGCCAGCATGAAGGGCTGGAGATGATCGCCAGCGAGAACTTTGTCTCTCGCGCGGTGCTGGAGGCCGCGGGAACGGTCTTCACCAACAAGTACGCCGAAGGCTACCCCGGCAAGCGCTATTACGGCGGCTGCGAGTACGCCGACGTGGTGGAGAACATCGCGCGGGACCGCGCCAAGCAGATCTTCGGCGCCGAGCATGCGAATGTGCAGCCGCACTCCGGCTCGCAGGCCAACGCGGCTGCGTTTATGACGCTGCTGCAGCCGGGCGACACCATCCTCGGCCTGGACCTCGCGCACGGCGGCCACCTGACGCACGGACACAAGCTGAACTTCAGCGGCAAGCTCTACAAGGTCGTTGGGTACCAGGTGCGGCAGGATACCGAGGTCATCGACTACGACGCGCTTGAGGCGCAGGCCATCGCTGAGATGCCGAAGATGATCATCGGCGGCGGGTCGGCGTATCCGCGGCAGTTTGACTTCGCGCGTATGCGCCAGATCGCCGACAAGGTGGGCGCATACTTCCTGGTGGACATGGCGCACTTCGCCGGGCTGGTCGCGGGTGGAGCGCATCCTTCGCCAGTGCCGCACGCGCATGTCGTCACAACCACTACGCATAAGACATTGCGCGGTCCGCGCGCGGGATTGATCCTGTGCGGCGCGGAGCTGGCCGCGGGCATCGACCGCAGTGTATTTCCCGGCCAGCAGGGCGGACCGCTGATGCACATCATCGCGGCCAAGGCAGTGGCCTTCGGAGAGGCGCTACAGCCGGAGTTCAAGACCTACGCCGCGCAGACCGTCGCGAATGCCAAGGCGCTGGGCGAGGCGATCCAGGCTGAGGGCTACCGGCTGATCTCCGGCGGCACGGACACGCACGTGCTGCTGATCGACGTCTTCGCCAAGGGCATCCTCGGCAGCGAGGCGGAGGCGGCGCTGGGCGCTGCGGGCATCACCGTGAACAAGAACGCGATTCCATTCGATGTGAACCCGCCGATGAAGCCCAGCGGCATCCGCGTGGGCACACCGGCGCTCACGACGCGCGGCATGAAGGAGCGCGAGATGCACACCATCGCGAAGTGGATTGGCGAGGCGCTGGACGCCCGCAGCGACGCCGCGAGGCTCGCGAAGATTCGCGGGCAGGTGGCCGAGCTGGCGGAGCAGTTTCCGCTGTATGGGTGGTTGCGCGCGTAGCAGAGAGGGATCGCAATGCAGAAGCGCAAATTGGGCAATGGCAATCTCGAAGTCTCGGCGCTCGGCTTGGGCTGCATGGGCATGAGCTTTTCGTACGGCACAGTGCATGACGAAGGCGAGATGATCTCGCTGATGTACAAGGCCGTAGACCTCGGCGTCACGTTCTTTGATACGGCGGAAGTTTACGGTCCATTCACTAATGAAGTACTCGTCGGCAAGGCGCTCTCGCCCATCCGCGACAAGGTGGTCATCGCCACCAAGTTCGGCTTCAACTGCGTGCCCGGTGGCGCGCCTGCCACGCAGACGCTCAACAGCCGCCCGGAGCACATCAAGCAGGTTGCGGAGGAGTCCCTGAAGCGCCTCAACATCGACTGCATCGACCTTTACTACCAGCACCGCGTGGACCCTGACGTGCCGATTGAAGATGTCGCGGGTGCGGTGAAGGATCTGATTGCCGCGGGCAAGGTGAAGCACTTCGGCCTGTCGGAGGCCGGCGCGCAGACCATCCGCCGCGCACACGCAGTGCAGCCGGTCACCGCGCTGCAGAATGAGTACTCGCTGTGGTTTCGCCGCCCGGAGCAGGAGATCCTCCCGCTGCTCGAAGAACTGGGCATCGGCATGGTGCCCTACAGCCCACTGGGTAAAGGCTTCCTCACAGGCGCGATGGGCACGCAGACAAAGCTCGCCGACAACGACTTCCGCAGCAAGCTGCCGCGCTTTACGCCGGAGGCCATGAAGACCAATCAAGCGTTCGTCGATCTGCTCGCCGACATTGCCGCGCAGAAGAAGGCCACGCCCGCACAGGTGGCTCTTGCCTGGTTGCTGGCACAGAAGCCCTGGATTGTACCGATTCCCGGCACCACGAAGCTGTCGCGACTGGAGGAGAATATCGGCGCGGTCGCGCTGGAGCTCACTCCCGCCGATCTGCGTGCTATCCAGCAAGGCGCGGACGCCATCACCCCCGAAGGCGACCGCTACCCTGCACACATCGAAGCGATGACTGGACGCTAAAGCAGTCGAAGGAGAGACGCATGGAGATCAAACGAGTTGGCTCGCAGCCCTCGGCCCCGGGCCCGGCTGACTGGTTCACCGGAGCCGTCCGCATCGACGCGCTCTTTCAGGCACCCGATCCCGCGCTGGTGGCCGGGGCAAGTGTGACCTTCGAACCGGGCGCGCGCACCGCCTGGCACACGCATCCGCTGGGCCAGACGCTGATCGTCACCGCCGGCTGCGGCCGGGCGCAACGTAAGGGCGGGCCCATCGAGGAGATCCACCCCGGCGACGTGGTCTGGTTCCCGCCCGGCGAAAGGCACTGGCACGGCGCTGCGCCCACCACGGCGATGACCCACATTGCCATCCAGGAGCGGAAGGACGGCAAGGTGGTGGACTGGATGGAGAAGGTCACCGACGAAGAATACGGCT
>Ga0302266_10001509_pt1 | contig 21168 bp, 37 predicted proteins | sample III_Bog_E1_2_FD_194559 | JGI IMG/M metagenome (GOLD analysis project Ga0302266, IMG submission 194559) | Peat permafrost microbial communities from Stordalen Mire near Abisko, Sweden - III_Bog_E1_2 | ecosystem: Environmental > Terrestrial > Soil > Wetlands > Peat | place: Sweden: Abisko... | reverse complement strand
TACACACAACAAATTGTGGGCGGTACGAGCGACCTCAATGCTATTGAGTTGTACAACGCTGCTCGCTCGCAAATTAACGATGCGACGCTCCTAGCTTACGCAGCGAGCCTCGTCGTTCCTCCGTCCGGTTCGGGCTCAGGGTCAGGCAGTTCATAATGGGTGGCATGAATAACGGCTACAGCGGTTGGGGCGGTATCTCTGAGGCTATCAATCAGGGCTTACAGTCGCGTCAGGCGAACATTGAACATCAACAGGATCGCGCTGTCACCCAACAAGAGAATCAAGCGCGTATCGCACAAGCGAAGCGCGACCAGGCGCAAGCTGGTCTGAAGCAGATCCTACCGATGGCGTACAACAACGATACTTTTAAGAAGGACCCTCGCGTCATTGCGAAGATTGATTCTTATTATCAAGATCTAGGCATGCCTGGAGCACCTAGACACGCGGACAATACTGTTGACTGGGATTCTCAGAAGCCCGCAGTAGACCCGAGCAGTGACGCCTACCAAAAGGCTGCTGCTCTTGCTCCCGGTCCTGCTAAGACCTTAGCGTTCAAAGTGTTAGGTCAGCAGTTCAGTGGCATCCCTGCCGAGGCTGCGACTACTGACGCCGTGATGTCGCCGAAAGAGTCGGCGATCATTGCGAACATGAATGCTAAGAGCAAAGATCTTGGCATTAAAGAGGATCTAGGGAAGCTCCGCGAGCAAAATAAGACGATCTATCAACAGGCTCAAATGGGCCTTATGGATGCACGCGGACAAAAACTCATGTCCGACATTGCAGGTACACGGGCTTCGATCGCACTTAAGATGGCCGAGACTGCGGCAATCCCACAGAAGATCGCTGTCATGCAGCAGAACGCTAACACGTCGAAGCAGCGCGCCGATCAGATGCTCACCTCTGGCCGCGTCAACCGCTCGATGTGGAATCAGAACATGTCCCAGATGCGTGATATGCAGACCCAGTATCATCAGATGGAGGGTCAGAAGAACGACCTCGAACGCCTCCAGATTCAGTACCAAGGGCAGGGCGTTCCCGACGATGACCCACGCATGACTGCCGTTCAAGATCAGTTGGACGCTATCAACAAAGGCATGGCGGGCGTTAAGCCGGACATCGACAAAATCCAAGACTACTTGAGCAAGAACGTCAACGACATCATCACGAACAACACGATGTCGCAGCAGAGTGGGAAGCCTTCAACAGTTATGAGTAACGAGAAAGCCATAGGTACAGCTCCTGCGGGCGTGGCTCCGGGGTTCTACATGATCCACGGGCGGAAGGTAGAAGTACGCTCTGACGGCTCGTATTACGCAGCGCAATGAGCAACAACGTATCGGCCTCCGACTTTACGCCTATCAAGGCGGATGATTTTAAGCCCGTTTCTACCCCGTCACCTGCTCCCCAAACGGGGGGCGGGTTTTCTGCTTCTGACTTCAAGCCGGTAGCAGCCTCTGACTTCACTCCTGTGAGCGAAACGCCTACTCCGGTATCGACGCCGCATACCCTCGATCAGTACATCCACGAAGCCTCCGGCAAGTACAAGGTCGAAGCGAACGTGCTGCGCGGCATCGGGCTGCAAGAGTCTGGCCTCGGCACGGGCGCGAACTACGACCCCAAGACGGGCCTCGATAAAGACGGCAACAAAGGGCACGGCCCCTGGCAGCTCGACCCCGCAAGCGGCGCATCTCCCGAGGACCTAGCACGTGCTGCGAAGGACCCCCAGTTCGCTGCCGACTATGCTGCGAAGATGCTACAGAGAAACTTAGCAATAACCCACGGAGACCTCGAAGGCGCTCTCGCTATGTACAACGCGGGATCGCCGACCTCGCAGGCTGGGCTCGCGTACGCGAAGCAAGTCATGGCGAAGATGCAGAACCTCGATCCGATGCACCTCGGCCCTATGAAGGTGGACCCGGAGACTAGCGCACGCCTGAACTACTACGGCCAGCACTTCAGCTCAGCCCTGAAGAACAAGAAGGATCCGCTCGTCGCACTCAGTCGCACCCCGGAGTTGCAGCCCTTGACGCAGCTAGAGCATCAGAAGATGTCAGCATGGCAGTGGCTCATGCAGCACTCGTCTGAAGGCATGGGTGATATGCTTGGCGCAGGTATGCGCGAGTCTCAGGCGTTAATGCCTCAAGTTCTGGACCCCGAAGAGTTTCACAAGGCGATTTCAAACTCAGACAAAGCAAAGCAACTCCGTGAGTTTAACGCCCTTGTGTGGCATCCCACTCAGCAGAATCAGGCAAAGGCGCAAGAGAACTTCCGCAAGGCCCTGAACCACGGCGTGAAGTCCATCACCGGCATCGACGAGCTACTTCGCTCGAATTCTGAACTCGACAAAGGCGTCAAAGCGCACGTCTGGAAGCCGTTGATTCCGGCTGCTACCGCGACCGCTCAAACAGCGAACGACTTCATCCAGCAAGCTATGGCTGACCCTTTCACGTATATCGACCTTGGGGGAGATACGGCGGGGCGCATGTTCGGTAAGGCTGCAGCAGCGCAAACCGCTAAAGCTATGCCCTACGTCGAGAAGGCTCTACGCGGCGGAGCGGGGGTAATGCGGGGCATACACAGCATTATGCCGAAAGCTGTGCAGGATGCCTACGGACATCTTCCTGGTTGGATCCAGGGGGCTGAGTCCCTGAGCAAGGACCTCTTCGGCGTTCGCCGTGACTTAGATCAAGCTGGGTTCACACGCGACGGTAAGCGTATCCGCATGTCTATCGAAGCGCGGCACGACGCGAAGTACGTCGATCACCAGAATGCTACCAAGAAGGTTTCTGGGGATGCTGACGCTGCTGCTGCATACGCAGCGGATCACGCTGAGGAGCTAACAAACCTGGCCCCGGACCATACCCCGAAGATCAAATCTAAGTTACATGAGCCCCTGCCTGCCGACCATGAGCATACGGTTAAGCAGTACGAAAACACTGTAGAGCAAGCAAAGGCTAAGCGTGCTGATTACGAAGCAGTCCGTGAGCAGCAAAAGACCGTCCCGCGCACGAAGGCTAACGCCGCACAGCACGAAGCCTTCAAAGCCGTAGCACTAAAACACAAAAACGACTTCAACGTGCTGCGCGATCAAGCTAAGGATCTCCACGGTAAGATTAGTGCTGCGGAGGATGCTGCTCGTGCTGGAATTAGCCGCTCGAAGCCCAAAATGACTCCCATAGCGCAACTGGTTGATAAGGTCAGCGACCCTGCGTTATCCGCCGAAGAACGTGAGCAGACGCTTAATTCAGCATTTAAGGCGCAACGCAACGCGAGCATTGAACAGGACACGATGAAACTTCTCTACGGAAACCCGAAGTACTTCGTGGGGCACTCTAACGACATCAAGAGCCTCAACATGGACCGCGTGTCAGCGACCCATGCGTGGGCGCAGGATCGTCCGAAGCTCATTAAGGTCGCTACCAACGTCGGTAAGCGGGCCATTCTGTATAACTCGCTCCCCCACGGGGGAGTTAACGAAGGCACGCTTACCTTTATGGCCGGTGGTCTTCATGCTGTTGCCGAGGGTCTCGGCGCGATGATTAACCCGGTCAAAGCTGAGCACATTCAGTTCCTCAAAGATTACGGCGCTTTACCGTCACACCTCATCAACGACTTCGGCGGCAAGAAGGGCATCGCTAAGGTTGACGATGCCGTCATGCATTTCAGTCAGAACGTCCTCGAGCATATGGAGATTGGCTGGCGTGTAGGCCTTATGAAGACCTTAGAGCAGACGCTAGGCCCCGCTACGAGCGAGACCGATAAGCTTATGCGCGGCTGGCTCATCAATGACAAAGCTGGCGACTACCGCAACCAGAATGCCTTCGCGCATTTCCTCCAAGGCATCGGGGGTCAATTCGTCGCTTTCCACGCCGGTATCGTACCGAAGGCGTTTATGACCACGCTACTCAAGAACCCTAGCCGCATCAAGACATACCTGCGTCTAGGCGAGGACATCCAGAATGACGCACACATGCACGGAATCACTGATAGCTCACCTATAGCCGAGGGAGCGAAACTCGTTTCACAACTCCCGGCCTTATTGTACGGCGAAGTACCCAGTTATTTCACGGATGTGATGCGCGACTATCAAGACTTCATGCAGCAGGGCACCGACGTAAAGGAGGGTCCCGTAGACCACTGGCTGAAGATCGCCGATCACTACTTCGCCCCGGCGCAAACAGTACACAAGGTCGGGGAGATTATCGGCGGCACGGAGCGGCACGACGGTAAACAATCTACGTTCGAGGAGAAAATGCTAGACACAATTATGTTAGCATTCGGTAAAGAGTACGCGCAGACTCCAGAAGCGAAGCAAAACGCAAAGGACATGAAGTCGCAACGATACATCAACAGAGAGGGCAACTAATGCACGGCACTATTGAAGACAGACTTAGCGCATTAGAAAAGACCGTTAAAGAGGTCGATGATGCCGTGTACGGCCGGTGGGATACACACAACCGCAAGCGTTCAGCGGGTCTCTTAGAGCAGATCACCGCGCTGACGAATATAATGAAGTGGGCGATTGTACCGATGATGGTTGCGAATACGCTGCTTCAATTCGGCCTTAAAGACGCTATCCCGGCAGCAATGAAACTCGTGTCATTAGCCGTCGCGCGTTAGGCGATGGTCCGGGTTCACGCAGGTAAGGTTCTTGCACGTACTACGTAAACGACGCCCTGCGGGTACAGGTCCATACTTCTCTTCGTATAGGTGCTTTGCTGCAGGCACACGCTTACCTTTAACCTCTATGATCGGTGTCTTCTGGTAGTAACCGGACCATTCCCAGCAGCCTCGGTCATCCATCATCGGCTCTACGTTAAAGAACGCAAAAGACCGCTTGTTACGTCGTTGGGGCGTAGGCGGTTTTTTGTATTCACGTACAGACTCCACGGCCAGGAGTAGAGCTAGGGGTTCGTAATCATTATTCCCAATATACAAATCTAAATGCGTGTCGTTACTACGTTCGCCCTTGACGCCAGCATCGTAAGAATACGCCTGGTTGAGGAATTTCGCGTTGCCTGCATTCGACTTTAAATACAACTGATAAATACGCGACTTTACGGCCATGTAAACGAAGTAAGACTCTTTTATATTCTTCGTATTTTCGGGCATAGTCAGGAGAGCTATGACGCCCTCCTGGTAAAGATCGTCGAATGTGTACCCGGGTACGCGGTATTTATTAGCGACGCTTTTTACGAGTTGATAATAGCCTTCAATCGGTCGAGATAATGTGGTCAAGGTGCTGCTCCAAATCAGTTAAGCAAGATATTACCCAGTATTGCCCGCAAGCGTCCTGTACGTGCTCTTGAAAAGTAAGCTGGTTCTTTGTGCAACCGTGGTTCTTAGAGCGGTACGCGAGCGGTGTCTTACACTCAATGGCGATGTAATTGCCGTCGATGATTGCAATGATGTCGGCGATACCGGACTTTCCGTACATAGACACGGGGCTTGAATAAGCGTAACAGAAAGGGACGGCTTTTAACCGCCCCAATACCGCTTTCTTTACCTTAGTCTCTTCGGTAGCTGCCACTACGCGTATTTCGCGGTTGCTGTAGCGGGCTTCGCTTCTGGGGAACCTAGCGGCATGAGGAAGGTTTCGTTGTACGTAACCGTGGTTTCTTCCAGGTCGCCGTGCTCGTTCGGCTTCATACGCTTCACCGGCTTACCGGCGACAACCTTAAAGCGGAAGTTCACACCCTTGAACGCGCGCGCTACTGCGCCACGAATTTCCGGTAAGGTTAATTCTGGGAGATCGTCTGGAAGTTTATCCAGGATGCCCAACGATTTTGCGTCACGCTTGAGTGCGGTGAACCCAGGTGAGAATTCTCCACCCTTTGACGTGTTGTACCATGCGAGGCGGTACGTGACGGTATGCTCCGTGCCTGCGTCAGTGCCTTCCGTTAATTCGATAAGAAGGTAAATAATATCGACTGAATCTTTACCTTGAACCTCTTGAACGCGTGATTCTACGTTAATTACCTTTGACTTGCCGTATTGACCGACCTCTAAACGTCCGCCGAAATCTAACACATCGCTGAGTTTACGTGACATTGTTACTTCTTTCTTGTGTGAGTGTACGGCTAATCGCCGCTTTCGTAGTCGTGGAAATTATTCGCTTCGATGTCGAGCCAGTCCTCGCAATCGCCGCACTTGTCGCATCCGTACGCTGTGCCTTCGTCATATTCTGGGATGTCTTCTTTCAGGAAGTCATCATCGTCTTCCTCCTCGTCATCGCCCAATTCCTAGTCCTTCTGGGTCCAGGTAATGAGATAGAGCGAAGGTCGTTTTCCCAGCCCCAGGGGGAGCGTAGCAGGTTATCCACGCCGGATCGTGCCCCAGAGTTTTTGCCAGTTTTGTCGTACTGGGGCGCGTGATGAGGTCGGGAAGATCGAACGAGTCTTCTAGGTCCATGTGTACCTTGGTGTAATAGTCCTCGGAAGGTTTAATTTGGAGGAGACGCTGACCTACTGCGAGGAGGACGTTCCCTTCTTCATCAGTGACTTCATCATGGTTGATAGCGAGTCGGCAAACCAGGGATGAACTCCCCGTGAGAGACTTGCAGAGGTCGTCGTTGACGTCTGGTATACGGATTTTCGCAGACTTAGGGATGTTGGGATCGTACCCGCTTCGTTCGTGAGCGGTGACGATAATCCGGGCCCCCATTGAACGAAAATTTTTAAGCCGACGCATGATGAGTGCTCCAGCGGCTCCGTAGATGTTACGCGTAACTGCATCAGTGACAAGCCGGTCTTTATCCTTCCAATACGATTTCGTCATATCCGTGCCGAGTTTATAATCGGTGCGCGTCGTATCGGCGAGCATCGAGATGGTGTCGAGAATAACGAGGTCTCCGGGCTCAATATCGGCGAGAAGGTCCTTCGAGATGTTGTCGAACTTTTCGTAGGATCCTACCTCGATCACGGTCAGTGTGTCTTTGTTTTTCGCGATGATCGAGTTAATTGAGTCAGTACCGTTCTGGTCAGAATTGAATAGCCAGGTTCTAGACATAGGTCACCTTTTTACAATCCGCACATTCCTCATAAACGAGTTTTTCTCCGCCCAAATAAATTTTCCAAACGCGGGTACACTTGTGGCGCACTATTTTGAAGTACCAGTTCTTGATTGCATCAAGCATAATCGTGCGTCCTCAGGGCTTCCCAAGACTTTGGAAAAAGCTGACTACATATGCTACCCAAAGATTCAGCGTAGACACTAATTTCATATTGTGCTCCATCCTTCGTACGTTGTTTGTAAATACGCCATGCTGCGTATAGTGACATCGTGCTTATCCAAGTGGTGTAGGTCGCTAATGGCAGTACGTCGCGGGCTTGCTCGGTAGCTACGCCATTCCTCAGTAGGAATGAATAAAGCGTGTGCGCTTGTTTATACGAGTGCTCTACGCGTTCTTTCCAAGCCTCGTTGCCTGTAACGTCCATGAAGCCTTCGCTGCCCTGCTTCTTGTCCTTGGATTGTAACCGAAGCCGATCCGGGATATAGAATTCGGGTTCAATTTTCACGTAGCGTGTAGATTCTGAATTATTGTTGACGCCTACAGAGTGCTTCTCCCACTGGCGCTGCACAGAGATAGGCGCGCGTATACGCACATTCAATACAGCGTGTGCAAACGGGCTCCAATGATGATGCTTAGCCAAATAATCAATGAGCCTAATGTCGCCTGCTGAAAGTTCGGTACTGCGCTTGTCAAAAGACACACGAGCAGCATTAACAACACTGAGATCAGACCCCATGTGGTCCACATATTCTAAATACCCTTTATCTAAGCAGTTAATCTTCTCGTTGAGGATCAAAGATCGTCCCTCTCGTGTTAGGTTTAAAGTTTGTAAATGAAGGTTGTTTCTCGTAATCTTGGTTGCACAAGCCCTTCACGGGGCAGTGTCCGCACGAGTTAAAGTCGAAACCTCGGAGATACGTACGTCTATAGTTCGGGAATTGGCTACGTACTTTCGTTACAATCTCGTCGATTCGGTCTACCGTATCTGCCCACACTTCTTCGAGTTCTGCTCGGGACAACACCGTAACTTGATCGAAATAACACTCTTGAGGTTGCCACACTCCTCCTGCTTTGTCTTTTGGCACTAAGGGGGCAGTGGTGCGTAGGTGTTTGTGGACGAACCGGAATTTCCCCACTTCGGGGAATAACTGCGCGACGGCTGCTAGGTACGTGTTTGTCTGGAAATCTAAGTCGGTATCGAGAGATGGCATTTTCGAAAATGATTTCCAATCCCAAACGTCTACAATTTGTTTTTCGTAATTGCGTGTTATCACGTCGGGCGTGAATGTCAGCTCTACATCCTCGTACACACGCACAGACAGGGTTTGCTCGACGTGCGTGGGTTTCTCTTTGATCGGGTTGTGCTTCAAGTACGTACTGACGAGGACGCCCTCTTCAGTCGTCCAGTCCATTTCGTTAGCATTGCCGGTTAAATACATCTCGAAGTATTTGTGAATGCGTGTACCCTTTTCGAGTGCCTCTCCGTCCGGTTTATCGTCCACAATACCTTTAATGTATTGCAGCTCCCCTTTTTTCTCACAGCGTATAAATGTTTGGAGGGCTGACATCGAAATTGAAATGGGCTTCATAGAGGGTTATTCCTCTGCTCCAGAGCCACTATCCGCACCAGTAGGGCCGATAGCATTTTCGCTGTTAGCTTCTGGGCTTCCGCGAGGTGGCTTAACGCGTCGATTAACGGGTCCTTCTGTTTTTCCTGCGGATTCTGCATGCGTTTTCTCCACGAAGTCGTTCATTTGTGTTTCGAGTTTGGTTAAGAGGCCGTAAAGCTCTAACCCTAAATTTATGGCGGTGAGTAAGTCACGAGCGTCAACGAATGTCGTGCCGCTCCCGCGCATACGCTGACTGACGTTGTGGAGTTTGTCTCGGATTTGGTCGGCTGCTTCCATTGGTAACATTTCCATTCAGGCTTGGCGCGTAGTGGGACGGTGAGATCTATGTTGAATTTCTCTTTCAACGCAATCCGTGGGTACTCCTGCATAATATACATGATATTAGGAAGCGCGTCTTCCATTTCTTGTAAAGACTTAAACTCGAAGGAGAACGAATCATGGACAAAATTCACCAGTGGGTAATCGTGGCGATCTAATTCGACAAGGGTGAGTAATGCAATGTCAGCAGCGAATCCCTGTACTTTAACGTTGACGGCTTCACGAAGCGCATTGCCCTTCTTCTTCCACGACAAAGCCTTAAAGTCTCCGTAATTGCGGCGACGCCCAGTTATAGTTTCAACAAAACTATTTTTCTCTAGTTCAGACTTAGTGAGATTGTAGAAAGGCACAAAACCTGGAAAATTTCGATGCCAGGATTCGTGAATAGAATCGCACACCTGTAAATCAAGGTTAAGTCCATAGCCTGCGGCGAAGTCCTTCATAGTCATTGCGTTACCGCAGAATAGCTGAGAAAAATTCGCAGACTTTGCAGTCTGGCGCTCTTCCTTCGTCACTTCCGATTCTAACTTGCGATAGAACAATGCAGCGAAGTATTGGTGCGGATCCCAGTCGGGGTTCTCCGCGAATCTCTTGAGAATGCCGTCTTCGTTCGCTAGGAAGGCAGCGAGTCGGAATTCGATGGCGTCCCAGTCGATGGTGAGTAGTACGCATCCAGGCGGTGCCGCGAAGAAGTCCTTAAGTTCACGATCCAGGTTCTGCGTATTCTGATTACGTGCAGAGGTGCGGCCAGTAACGGTGGTAATGACGCTAAACTCGGGATGTACTCGACCGTCCCCTTCCAGTACGATGCGTGCATAATTCTCCACGTACGTGTTAAGTCTCTTTGCGAGTCCACGATATTCCAGTACCAGATGAGCGAGGGGATCATCTAAACCCCCTAAGACTTCGGAGGACGTGGAGTAGTTGCCTTTTTCCGACATAGGCAAGCGGTGTCCTCGCTCGGTGAAGTAGGCTCCAAGTTGTTTGGTACTTCCAACATTGAAAGTCTCTCCGACAATCTCTCGAATTTTCCCATTAACCTCCCCAAGTCGTGTATTAGTAGCCTCTCGGACTTGTTCCACTGCTCCTTTTGAAATAAACATTCCGCGATCAGACATGCGACTAAGAGCAATGTGAGCAGGCTTAAGGATATGGTCATAGATAGCAATACGATCACCGAGGATCTCCAATTCTTTTTTGTACAGGTTGTAGGTATGGATTACGTCACGGGCGTTGTACGCAGCGAACTCCGGCGTTCCTAATGGGTGTTCGAACTGGTCTTTCCAGCCTTTGACCCCGAGATGCTTAACAGAAAGTGATTCCAGTCCCTTAGATTGAGTTTCGTCTTCGAGGTACGCGAGTACCATTGTATCTTCTCCCAGTGGGAAATCCTCAACACCCGCAAGTCTTGTGCGAGGTACATCAAAGTTCCACGAGTTGTGCCCGACACTAGTAAAGGAATTCTCCGATAATTTAAGTCGTAGTTTATCAGCAAGCTTAAATGCAGAGGATTTAGTTGGGCGAGAAACGTAACAGAAATTGGCTCCTGCGACGGCACATTGGGTGGCCGTTTCTGTATAAGCCCCTTGTCCATCAATGGTTTCAATATCGTATGAATATACATCGCTATCCGGTAATTCTTGCCCATCCCACCACTCCCACTCAATTACGTCATCTGCTTTTGATTTGTTCGTAAACTTCCGAACGTCTTGAATAATTACTTTCAGATAATTAGGGTTGCCTAGAGCATCGAGGATGCCCCAGGATACTCCGGCGGTTCTTCCGGTAATTCCGTATTCTTTATTTGGAGAGAACTCCTGTCCCCGAGAAGACTTAATATTAGATTTTCGTAGGACACGCTGCGAAGATTCTTTTCCAAGTAAAAGAATAATTTCTTTTTGTTCAAGTAAGCCTTGGAGTATGTGTGTAGGGCGTCTTCCTTGTCCTGTACAGCCCGCAACAGATGCGAAAGTGCAGTCATCTCGCTGGAGTCCAGCGCCCTCAAGAATCTTTGTAAGTACTCTGCCGTATCGTCCTGAGAAGAATGTGTCATTGTAGTCGGCCTCCGTAGGTAGTTCGCTGAGTAGGAAAAGAATAGGGCCGCTGCCCTCGATTAACGGAGCCGTACGCAGGGAACCGCACACCGCGCCGCAGTACTGGCAAATCATTGGGTATCAAGCGCGAATAAAAGGCGGCAGGTAGCATTCCCAAGGTCATCCTCATCAACTTCGTTCCCGGCTAAATAGGAGTAAATGTGCGCGAGCGCATGGTCTAAGTGGTCTCGACGAGATATATTGCGCCAGTTGTCAGCGCCGTATTTTTCACGGCCTGTCTTGAGAATAGCGGCGACTCGCGTAATAGAGCGGGCAGGTACTGCGGTGAACGCCGTTTCGATGCTAGACTGTTTGGGCTTTTCCTTTGCGTATTCACTACATTTATGCGTGCCTATTTCATCGTAGTTGTAAAACACCTTGCTACAATCCAAGCCGGAACATTTAGGAGCATAATTCATTGTTTCTTCCTCCGCTTCGTCCGCATTTTCATTTGATCTAACATCATAATTAGCCCTGGTTCCTCCAGTGCTGCCATTCCGAAGTAAAAGAAAAACTCAACTAATACGGATTTCGATACTCCTACAGCTTTGGCTATGCAACTAATCTGCTCCGATAATTCTTTACTAACCCCTACGCTATGGCCCACTACTTACCCCTCCTGTAGTCCAGCAGCTAATTGCATGCCGGTTGCTAATCCGGTAACAAATTCAGCCGTGAGCCCTACGCGGCCTATTAACCCACTAGTCTGCCCGTCGTTCAAAGGCATCCAAAAGACTTGCGTACTTGGGTCATAAATAACCTCTGAAGCTACGAACACGGGTAGATGTTTTATAGAGTCATTCATGCTTAGCTCCCTTAAACTTCGGTTGGTTGTATTCCGCTCCGAACACAATATCTTTAAGCGTTGCGTTCCGTACAGCAGACGCGAAATCCTGCTTAGTGTCGAGGATCCAGCCCACGTAGTCTTCGATACTATGCTCCATACGATAGTACGTTACGAAGCGGGTTTTTCCAGGGGCGTAGATGCGGTCTCGGGCTTGTAGTTCGACTGCGTAGTCATAGGATTGGCTAACAAACAAAGCAGTTGTCGCTGCCGCAAAGCTAATTCCGATTCCACCTGCCGCAGTGCTGACGATAAAAACAGCAGCTCCTGTGTGTCCAGCGAAGCTAGCAATATCTCGCGCTCGATGCTCTGTAGGAGTGTCTCCAGAAATGCGGTAAACGCTATTACATAGCGATTTGCTTGCGGATTCGTACTGCTCGCCTTCCCATCGGAACTGGTGGAAGATAACGGCTTTTTCGCCTGCCAAAAGAATCGCATCGAGGTCCCCCATAACTGCGTCAATTTTCGACGCGTGTATATATTGTTTGCCTGTCTCAGTGGGCAGGTAGCCCGCGCATAGCTCCCGTAGGCGCAGCATGCGAGTGAGGGTGTGCGTTAGCTCTAAGTCGATCCCGTCGGCTTCAGCATTCAATACCCAGTTCTTATACGCCTCTGTGTAAAGCTTGCGTGTCTTAGCATCCATCGGGATGTGTCGGATGTTCTCTACCCACTGGTCAGCGCCGAACTCGTCCTCGCGACTGTACCGGAGCGTATGCCGGGCGATCATGGCTTGGAACATCTCGGGGTGCCGGAGCCCGATCACGCGGTTGAAGTCCCACGAGTTGAGTATGAAGTGCTTTTGGCGGTGTCCATAGAACGACGTTCCCCAATCTTCGGGGGAGAGGATGCTGTACTGGCCCCAGGCATCTTCGGGGCCGTTGGGGAGTGGCGTACCGGACAGGAGCCGAATGTTCGGGATGTCCTTAGCGAGATAGCGCAGGCAAGCGCCGCGCTGAGAGGTCGGGCTCTTCACTTGGTGTGCTTCGTCGATCACGAGCGCGTCTAGCTTGAGGTCGAGCAGTGCTTTGAGGATGCCCAGGGGGACCTTCGTGCGCCCTTTCTTCCCGAATCCTTTGACGCGATCCGTGTTCACGACGATCACGTACGGTGAAATGGATTCTTTGAGGCCTTCCAGGGCGCTCAAGGCGGTCTTACCCTTCTTATCGACTAAGTACACCACTTTACAGTTAGGACGCGTCAGGGCCAGTTCTCGGGCCCAGTCCGGGCAAACCGTCTTTGGGGATACGACTAACATCCGTTGCGAGCAGATCTGAAACGACCATGTTACTGCGTAACGAGTTTTTCCATACCTCGGACTGGCCTCGATGTAAGCCCTAGGTTTGTCGTTGTGCGTTAGGGCGTCGGCCTGCCATTTACGTAAGGTCATGTTCGCCTCCGGTTCTTGTACGCGATACAGAGTGCTTGCACCCGCCCATGATCGGCATACTTACCGAACTCTTGCTGTAAGATCTCTTTTAGACGTGCCTGTGATATGTTCCGGTACTTATCTAGGAGAGCGTACGCTTTATGCCTCATTGCAGTATAAACTGGGTCGTATTGTCTCTCTTTAGGCATACTTTTCCTTTGATTCCTGATTCTGATTCCCTATAAGATATAGAATCGGAATCATAAGAAGATTAGATAGATGAGAGTGTGTGTGAGGGTTTGAGAAGTTTAGATATATATGATTGAGAGAGTCCTAACTTAGCTGCTATTTGTCTTTGAGTCATGCCCTCTTCGACTAGAAGCTCTATCTTCGTTTTAGTTGCCTCTCTTTCTTGTGCCTCTTCAGCCTCTTTTAAGGTGTCAGAGTCTTTTGTGTAGCCCTGAGTGATGTACGTCTGTCTCACTACACGCTCGCCGCTCTCAGTCTCTTCTAGGATAGTCCTAGAGGTATCGTTGGGGTGCCGAAGTTCTTGAGTAGATCCAACCATGCTGAGCATGTACGGTGGACGGAACAGGTTAGATTTTTCTACGCGGACCATGAGGGGCCCATTAGGCTTACGAGAGAACTCCAAGACATGACGAGCAACATTGAGCATCTCGGTGGAACCTCCAGGAAGGCCCTTCTTGTTAGTATGGAAGATGCCTATTATGAGGCATCCTGTACGTTGGGCAAGCTCAGCAAGCGGTGACAGGGCATTGCGGGCATTTGTAGCCGCGTCAGAGCCCTTGTCGGGAGAGAAGTGATCTTTGATACTGTCGAACCAGATGCACTGCAGTGAATGCTCTTTAATGAGTTCTTCTAGATACTCTATACTAGCGGGCAACTTAATCTGCAACGGCTTACTATGACTGTACAGATACTCCGGGTCGGCATCGGATACTACAGCACAAGCCTTCCAGTATTCAGGAGGATCCTCATGGTTAATGACGAGGAAGTTATGCTGACGTTTTGTTATGAGCCCAGCGAGGTAATGCCCGAAAGAAGATTTACCTGTGCCCCCAGGAGCGTACGCGGTGACTAGGTATCCCCCCATAGGTATAAACCCGTGTATGTACCACGAGAACAGCGGTAACAAGAACGAGCACCCCTTAACGATGCAATCATCACGGTCTGCTGAGTGCAGTACGTCGGCTTCCCATTGATTGAAGTAAGCCTTCGCCTTCTTCGCTAGGTCTTTGTCGGTGTACTCATCATCAGGGTTTTGATTAGACAACATTGATCGACCGGCCTTAAGCATGTCAAACAACGCGGATTCACTAAGCCCATATTTAACGCCGAGGCCCCCCAAAGAGGTGAGGAAATCGTCATGGCTGCCGTTTTGAACTCCATTAAAACCCTCCCGGTTTAGCTTCTCTTCTTTGTCGTTCTTTTTGAGGTAGGGCAAGAGGTGGCGCGGGAAAGGTAACACGGATCCACCTAGATACTCGTAGGTATGCCCGTTAATCGTGCTCCCAGGCCCTACGATGTACCCGTTGGCCTTGAAGTCACCGTAGACCTCACCCTCTTCGTTAACGAGTTTCTGAGTCTTTAAAGAGCTATCGGGGGGAACGGTGAAAAGGTAGTGATACCCCTTACCTGTTTTTTGTCGCCAGTCTCCAGAATTATCTAACACAGTTAAAAGAGATTTCGGGGCTTTCGCAGCATCGTCAATATCAATAACGACGTATTGATCGTTAAGAACAATACCGTAATTCTCTTCGGGTATACCCGTCACGTCTTCGTAACTAAAATATCCGTCCAGTTCTACGGCGTCGAGATAGCCCCTAGGATGCCGCTGGGTATCGGGTTGCTTAGAGTTAGGGGCAAGGTACAGGATCTTATTGGGTTGGAGATTCACAGTATGAAGCCTCTACAGTGTTTGCTTTAATGTATTGGGCCTTATAGTGCCGTTGCTCTTGCATAGCAAGTACGTAGAGGTACAAGAACATGATCGAGATTGCCCCTGCGATAATGCCCTCTGCAATAATCACGATACGTCTTTTTCCTCTCCGCTTTCAGTAACGAAAATAACGTCGTTTATTTGCGTCACACAGTCTCGGCATACGCAGAACGATCCGTGTGAGTAAAAGGGTTCTTCTAGATAATCATCGTAGTTCATGCGATCCCTCGCTTTTTAATTGCATCGAGGACCTTTTGCATGCCTGCGGTGATCCCCCCAGCAGCGTTTACAAAAATCTCTCCCGCTTCTTTCGCAGTAATAGGCTGCGGGATCTCTTTTAACTCGTGTTCGTGCCACTCGTAGATGCTATCGGTGATACTATACCTCGTGTATGTGTGTACGTATGTTACTGTACGTTCCTCGGACGAATTTAGAGTTTTGACTTTATCCCCAACTTTAAACTTGCTCATACTACCCCTCACGCTCCATAATTTCTTCTAAGGTCCACTCTTTGGGTTGATCTTGCATAACTGCCTCGCTTTCTTATGCTTTAACTCTACAACAGATCGTTCGTCAGGGCGTGCTTCGTTACCTACTCTTAACGAATGTATCCTCGTTCTCGCTTCTGCATGTGATAGTCGCAATACGGACCGTACTTTGCGTACTGCTTGCACTTCTCTGGTTTCCCTTTGTATGAACTAATGCCTACACAAAGCGAATGTTCAGTGCGCCTCTCTAGGATAGCTCGCTGGGCATCCGTTGGAGGTGGGCGATTAGCGGCCCTGGCGACCGCTGTAGCGCCTTTTACAAGTGACAGCAAGTACTTATGATTCTTAGACGCTTCCGTCTCTCCTAGAGCCTCTAAGATGCCTTTAAAGCAGTCGTAGAGTAGTCCATCTAGTTGGGCTATTGATTCAGGCTTGAGTCTCATTTCAACGCACCCGTATAAATAGCTACCGCGATGTCAATAGCGGCTAGTAGGACTAGTCCTATAGAGATCAAATATGCGGGATAGGCGTATTTAAAGGGTAAAAAACAACCAACGACGGAAGCTGTTAGAGAACTGACGGCAGCAAATACGAAGACGATGAATGTTACTTGGGCGAGCATAAAAACTCCTAAGAATGTGTACAACAGTGATAGATGTACCCTGCTGCTAGTACAGCGAGGCCGAAGCTCAATACGATGAGTCCGATCCCCCAAATGAACCCTGCCAGCTCTGTAGCGAACTCTCCGCCCATTGAGAGGATCCACACAAGGACGATGACGAGGAGAATGTAGCTCACAGTGCGTTCTCTTCTGAGGTCTCAAATGCACTCGTGAGCATGAAGCCGAATAGTCCTACGAGAATTGCTGCCCACCAGTAGTCTGCGAGGAATGTCGTTACGTCAGTCATACTGTCTCCTTCGTGTTAGTGTGTTTCTATTATAAGACAGGACACTAACTAAGACAAGCTATATAAGATAAGCAATAGTTAAGTTCGAGGATCCACTAACTCCAGTGCGTTGATAGCGTCCATAACGTTCAGGTGATAACTCCAACGGGTATTTGCCATGTTGTAAATGACGTGCATACCGTTGAAGTACATCACAATAGCTTTCCCGCTACCGTAGAGGCACACTACGGGGCTCATTGTGCCTCCGTATCGGATAGGGCTTTATTAAGCCCGAATGCGCTCACAACTTCCATGCGATCTTTTCCGTTAGGGTGATCCATCCAATAGGTTGGCAGTTTGTAAACGCTTTCAAGCTTTGCTTCTGATGCGGCGAGTCGCGTAGCGTGTTCATCCATAATGCGTTCGTATTCGTTAATCTGCAATTCACGCGCAATATCTTTTTGCTTGAGATGCGCTTTGAGCCGGGCGATTTCGGCGCGAAACTCTAGATTATCGTGCAGTAGATTGCAAATATCCCGAGTCTCGAATTCTAGGATCCCGTCCCCAAACTCGGCGATCATGCAATCAAGTCGGACATAATCATCATCGCTGACTCGCTTATCCGGCATTTAAACCCTCCCCGAATTGGCGCTCTGCAATAACTAGCGCAAACGCCTCATCCCAAGCATACTCCGCGAATGTCTTTTCTTCGGATTCACTCAAGGCTTGAGCCGATAACCGCGCAATCGTGGCTTGTTGCTGCTCGATGATCTTACGCGCGTCACGGAGGTCAAAAGCAATGGCCTCCTCTTCAGTTCTTGGGTATTTCATTTAATCTCACCTCGCATAGCGGCTAGGGCGGCTTGTAAAATATCGCCGACAATATCTAGCGCGTCGCTATGGCAAACATCGTCAAAGGTTTCCTCAAGCTTTCGCGCGGCAACTTCACGCATAGCCCAAGTAACCTCAAACGTTGCATCACTTGCAGCGGTAGCAGCGGCGGCCATCGCTTCGAGCGCAATTTCGCCAATTGGAAACGGTGCTTCGCTCGCAATCGCTCCCGCTACGCGCTTCACACGCTCATCGTTAGTCATGTGGTGTCTCCTCAATCTCTTTCTTGATCTTCTCTATCTCATCGTAGATATAGTAAATCTCAGGGTCACAACCTACAGATTCTTCTCTAGCCGCTAAAACACTCAAACACTGGTCGAGCATCTTCAAGCGATGCTGTTTATCGTGATAGTTCAATCTGCTACTCCTTGTCGGCGGTTCATCTCTTCTTCTGTAGGTTCGTCTGCCTCTTCAGCTTCCTCGCGTTGATACTCAGCAATCTTCAGGCGTGCTTCTTGCAGCGCGTCGCCGTAATCTAAGCGGCGGCACCCTTTCCACACGATGTGATTGAGTGGGTAGTCTGCGTATACATGCGCCTGGAACACAGGCTCACTCGTATCGCTTAGTTGCCCTACGATTTGTACATCCGAAGTGTATTTAATCATATCAGTCGAAGTCATATTGATTTCACTTTCTGTTCACGTTGTGCGCGTAGTTCTTTCACGTAAAATTTGTTGTGTCGTTGAAGCGAGCGCATCCACCGTTCAGACTCGGCCTTTGCGGCTTGCCACTCCGGCAATGCTTTTGTAGAGTCAGGAGTTAAGCCGTTAGCTAGGCGAGGAAAATTCTGTAACGCTACGTTTGCTGTACGAAGGAGTTTCTCTATCCGTTTTTGTTCTGCTAGATAGTCCATAAGTGCCTCGCTCTCTCTATGAATCTATTATATAAGATAGCCACTAACTAAGATAGTGAGCATGCACGCTTCTTTACACAAGAAAAGACCCCCACGCGCTCCTGTACAAAGGCTTGCGTGAGAGTCTTCCGTTGGGCCGTGTTGTTTTATCGAGGTGTCGGTTCCTCGCCCATAATATCGCCTAGGGAATGGTTATCCAATGTTATCGCCTTTGGAGTTGGCTACATCCTTGTGAGCCCAGCGGATGAACTGGTAAACCCTCCTGTTGGAGGTGGAGTGCTCACTCTTAGTATACGACAGACCGTGGACATGTCCTGCACCCAAAATTAAGATTCAATGCGACCTGTGATAAGCTCTTTGAGTTCTTCGAACGTAGCGCCACGGAAGATAGCTAGGTCCAGCTCGTCCTTGTACTCCTTTATGCCCTTGTCTATCGCTGCCTGTATCTCGTTCTCATGCTCTTCGATTGAGAACTCCACACCATTGTCCACGGCTTGCTCTAACTCTTCCACACGGTTCTCGAGGTCCATCGCATAGCGAATGATCTCTGCTTTTGTCGCGGATGCTTGTGCTTTCGTCATGTAGTCCCTCGCTCTCTATGAACTAAGTATAGAATACAACGCCCTACCACTCAACACGCACAGTGGTAAGAACACGTAAACAATGCTTAACAAACGGATACTCTCACTAACATCATTAGGAACCCCATACGCAAAATTTAGGTGAGACTATTGATACAATTAGGCTAGACTAACTTATGATAATCGTTATCAATTACGCTAGACATCCGGCTTTGTAAATTTTCTGTTAACTTTGTGTTAATCATTCTTAATGTAACCTTAACAATAGTCTTAATGTTCGTTGTCAATGGGCACCCGAGCATTCTTTACTAAGACTTAGCACTAATAAGATTTCAGCGCGCAATCTTTACTAACACTTAATAGTAGAGACGCGATTGTAAAGATTTCATTACACCAACCACACGAACTCTTTACACTTAACACTAACCACACGCAATCTTTACAGTACCTTAACCAAAGGGGGTGGGGGGCTATACAAATATGTAGGGGGGTAGGGGGGTGGAGTAAATTTCGTGATTGAAACAACGCGGTGTATATTTACAGGGGGTTACATCCTCTGCTATACTAGCTATATGAAGCAAACAGATGTAGATAGATTCCACGCGAAGTACCAGGTACAGGAGAACGGGTGCTGGCTATGGCAGGGTATGACGCGGGGCGCATACGGCAAGTTTCGTGTTTACGACCACGGGCGTACGGATGTCCCTGCACATAGGTTCTCGCTAGAGTTTTTAGGGTCCGGGCTGCCTAAGCACATGATGGTACTACACACTTGCGATTTGCCTCTGTGTGTAAACCCTGAGCACTTGTATGCAGGCACGGCTCAAGATAATGCTCGCGACTCTATGGAGCGTACTTACAGGCTACACCCGGAGTTGCGAGCGAGGGGCGAAGACGCATCCAACAGTAAACTCACAGAGGAGCAGGTGAAGGAGATCCATGCTGCACATATTCCCTATGCTGATTTAGCTGCTAAATACGGGGTAACGTGCGGCACTGTATCAGGTATAAAGTCAGGCAAGACATGGAAGCACCTTAACCTAGGAGTGAAGGATCGAAAGTATTGGGAGAGGCAGCGGCTTTTGGGGGAGCGGCATAAGCTTGAGCAGGATATACTTTGGGTTAACAGGCAACTAAGTTACTTAGACTAATGTAGTACACCCCGCGTGTACAGACAGGGTATACTTGTCATATGCAATCTAAAGCACAAGACTTAAAGCAGCAGCTAGGTGAGGCACAGATCCCCTACGACACTACCCCCAACGGTGTTGAGGTTCCGATCACGCACGCGTTCCAGCAGAGCGAAGACTTCCCACGGTTCGTTGGGGAGTTGTATCGGATCCTCAACAACATTCCAGGCAGTACGATCACCCGGTTCGAGAGTCCGCAGTTGAAAAGTGTTGTACTTCGGGTGACGGTGTGATGCAGACACATGCCCGCTGTAACTGTAAGGCATGCGTAAAGGCATCTTACGAGGCCGCCAAGGCCCCCATAGTTCTCGGGACACCTAATGGGCCCCGCACCTTTAACAACTATGCTCACCGGCTTAGCAAGGCCCAATACACGAAGCTAGTAGGTCTAGACGATGTTGAACCCCGAGGACATCCTACGCATAAGGTCATCTCGCAAGAGTCTTACGCAGCTCGCGCTAGAGTACCACTGCTCGAAGACAGCGATAGCGAACATTAAGAACGGGACGAGTTACAAGGACCCAACGACCTGCCCTACCTGCAAGCGCCCGTACCGAGAGGAGCACACTCATGCCGAAGCTTCCCAAGAACGCCCCGAAGTCCGAGAAGAAGAAAACGATGAAGGACGAGATGCACGAATTCAAAGCAGGTCATTTACATTCGGGTTCCAAGTCCGGGCCGAAGGTCACTGACCCAGCCCAAGCAAAAGCTATCGCCCTCAGTGTCTCCGGTCAATCGAAAAAGAAGAAAAAATAATGGGACTCGACGATGAGTTAGCCCGGATCACGGAGCGGCAGAACGCCGTGAACAAGATCATCGACGCTCCTCCGAGTTCGAAGATCATCGTCATCATCGCTCGTAAGGCGGAGGAGGATGCTGAATTCCTGGAGTACATGGAGGAGATCAAGCAGCAACACCCCGATGCTTACGTAGGTACAGAACTGACGTACGAGTATTACGGCATGGGCGACATGACAAACGGTGAGGCTGCACACATCGCTGCTATGTACATCGCACACCAGACCGACCCGGATTACGACGATGAAGAGACTAT
>Ga0302266_10001491_pt1 | contig 21289 bp, 9 predicted proteins | sample III_Bog_E1_2_FD_194559 | JGI IMG/M metagenome (GOLD analysis project Ga0302266, IMG submission 194559) | Peat permafrost microbial communities from Stordalen Mire near Abisko, Sweden - III_Bog_E1_2 | ecosystem: Environmental > Terrestrial > Soil > Wetlands > Peat | place: Sweden: Abisko... | reverse complement strand
TGTTGCTGTAAATCAAGGTCGAAGGAGCAGCACTGCTGTTGCCGATGATTTGGCTGTAACTGACCGCACCGCTGCCTATCGCCAGCCCGGCAACCTGTTGACTGAAACCATCCAGATCGAGCGCGCCTGACGTGCCACTGCCGCCCAGAGTGACGGTTGTGCCAACCGGCAGCGCATTGGCGATGCCAAGCTGTAGTGTCCCGTTGGCGATGGTCGTTATGCCGCCGTAAGTATTCACATTGGCCAATGTTTGTATGCCGCTGCCATTTTTGGTCAAATTCAGCGTTCCACTTGTATTTTGAATGATTCCATTAAATGTGGCGCTGTCTCCGTTGCCACCAACAGTCAAACTGGGCGTTCCACCTTCAATTGTGTCCACCGTGCCGCTGCCTGTTAAACCATTTATGGTGTCGCTAAAAGTGGCCAGATCCAGTGTGCCATTGACTGTGACATCCCCCGCAACAGTGCCGCCTGGAACCGCATTGGCCACTCCAAGTTGGAGTGTCCCAGAAGAAATGGTCGTACCCCCGGAATAAATGTTCGCCGCCGACAAGGTTTCCGTGCCGCTGTTTTCCACCGTTACCGTGCCGCTGCCACTGATGACACCGGCATTGTTTCCAGTGTCCGACCGGTTGAAGGTCAGCGCGGCATTGTTTTTCACCGGCCCGGTGCCAATCGCCCCGCCGTTGTCCACTTCCACCGTCCCCGCATTGATCACCGTCCCACCACTGTAGGTGTTGGCTGTCTGAACATACAGTGTCCCGGTGCTGTTGTTCGTCAGTGTGCCAGAATTGATGTAGCCGCCGCCGCTTAAGGTGTAACTGGAACTGCCGTTGATGGTGGTTGTTGCCGGCGAGACAACGTCGTTCAGGACCGGCTGGTTGGCAGCGCCGGTGTCGTCGAATGTTACATAGTAACCCGAGGCGAAGTAATCATTCGTGTGGGCCACCGAGTTCATCCAGTCGAGGTTGGCCGTGTTGTTGTCCCATGAATTTGCGGAACCGTCTCCCTGCCAGACGAGATTGTGCGGATTGCCAGTCACCACCAGATTGACTCCTGTCGCGGTGACTTGGAGACTGGCTCCATACGTTCCGAGGGAACCATTCAAGACCAGATTCAAATTTCCGAGACCACCGCTCACGCTGCCGGCACCTGAAATCAACGGATAAACTCCAACCCCAAGTGTGGTGAAGTTTACTTGAATGGTTGTTGTCGCGTTCAAGCTCAAAGTCCCGCCATTGAGCGTAATTGTGCTGCCACCGGCCGGGGTGGAACCAAGATTGAATGAGACAGTTCCTCCATTCATCAGAGAAAGATTGCCGTTCAGGGTGAACGTGCCGGAGGCGGGAACCGTCACTGTGCCGTTGTTGATCAAATTTCCGTGGAAGTCCGGCCCGGAACCGGATGTGTGGCCCGCAGTGAAAACATAGCCTGAGCCAACCGTGTAGCTGCCGGGAGTCGAAGCAGAAACATCCAACAAGGCACCCGAGGCAATGGTCACATTTTGCGTGGAACTGATTGAACTGCCGGCACCCACAACCATGCTTCCGGCACTGACGGTTGTTGAACCTGAATAACTTTCATTTGCGCTGATGGTCAGCGTGCCTGCGCCGCTCTTGGCAAAAGATCCGCTGCCGGTGATGACAGTGGTCAGTGTCTGGGCGGTCGGGCTGGCAACCGCCAGCGTGGCATTGTCAGTTATGGTCCCCGGAATTGTGCCATCGAAGTTTGCACCATCTCCCAATTGGAGAGTTCCGGCGTTGATGGTTGTGCCACCAGTATAAGTGTTGGTTCCAAGTATCAGGGTTCCCGGACCGTTCATCACCAGAGAGCCGCTGCCTAAAATGTTGGTCGTAATGGTCTCGGTGTTTGGATTGGACACCGCCAAAATGCCGTTGTTCGTGATGTTGCCTGTCACAACGCCGTTCCTGCTGATTCCGTCGCCCAATTGCAGTGTGCTGCCGGTGCCAATGGTTGTATTTCCAGTGAAGGTGTTGGTGTTGGCCAGTGCCAAAGTGCCCGCATTGGTCACCAGCAAACCACCCGCGCCGCTCAACACGCCGCTCAATGTTATTGTGTGCCCGGCTCCGCTCAAATCAACCGGGCTGAAAGTGAACGTGCCGCCAGACAACGTCGCATTCACATTGCCGGACCAATTAACAAGTGCGCCAAACAATCCGCCGTTATTGAGCATCACCGTATAACTGCCAGCACTGGGATTCAGCACGTTAAATCCGGACGCGCCCAGATAAATGCTGCCGCTATTCGTAAACCGCGCGACATCGGTGGTAGTTGCATTGGGAAAAATCTGCACGCCTGCAGCGGAAAACTGGGAACTTGCACCCTGTACATCAAACCAAGTCGTATAGGAACCACCCACGGCCAATTCCACCAACCCAGCAACGCCAACCGTGCCCCCAGTCTGATAATAAAGCTCTGGCCTGCCTGCCGTGCCGGTGGAGGTTCCCAACCGAAGATTGCCAGCGTTGGTGACGGTGCCTCCGCTAACTGCCATTGTGGCGTAGGAATTACGACTTCCCACATCAATGCTGCTGGCCAAAACCGTGCCGCCTGCTATTTGCAAACCAATCGTCAAGGATTGGTTATGGCGGCCAATACTAACTGCGCCTAAACTGGCGATTGCGCCAGAGTTGACCGTCAATTTTCCCGTGCCGTCGTTGCTGCCATTATTATCTATTTGAGTCGCGCCATTGGTCATCGTGCCGCCGCTGTTGACCGTCACGAGCGCATTTCGGCTGGACATGGCCAGCGTTGAATTTGTCATCACGCCACCATTGTTGACATTTAGAACTTCCGCCGAACTGTCCACGAAAGTGGTAGTGCCTGCCACGTTAAATCCTCCCGCCGTAAGCGTGAGCGTTGGAATACTAGACGCCGAACCAAGAGTGAGTGAAGCGATGCTTGCGGCGGACATGGGCGCAACATATGTCACAGTAAAGGTGCCCGCATTGATAATGGACGCATTCGTTCCAACGCCGGGCACAACGGCAGGAGACCAATTGGCAGCGCTGTTCCAATCGCCTGCGTTCGCAGCAGTCCAGGCTGTCTGTGCCTGTATTGTCGCCAAACTTGCAGCCAGCAGCCCGGCGCAAAGGCATATCGTCCTTAATTTATTTATCGTTTGCATGGTAAAATTACTCTTAATGTCGTGTTTCAATTCGCTTGCGGTTTATCAGATCAAATGAGTCTACATCAAATTTAGATGGATTAAACGGGTGCCTTTTCGTCAAAACACTCTCAAAAGTCAGTTTATGCCGTAAATTCCTGCTGGCTAAACATGACTTGGCAAATATCAATCATTTTTTGCAACGTTATAAGGTTTTGTAACCACCGGCACAAAAAAATGCAACCGACCCTTAACAAGCGATCCGGTGGCATTCATCATGTCATCAGCATTACAACCCTGTTCGGCAGACGAGTGGGAACATTTTTAAGTTACACCATTTAATCGGGTCGCACAAATTTATTTCCAGAAAACCTCACGATCATAGACACCAGTAATGAATTTTCACAACAGCGGGTCTTGCGACGCAAAGAGCAAACAACCCTTTGATTTGGATTTTCTCTCTTGGGAAAAAAGCAGACCCGGGAGACTGTCGCCAGTCTCCCCGGTCTTTGCGCTTTGCAAGTCCAACTTAATGTCCCGGCATCATGGCGAGTCCAGCAGAAGGAAGTCCGCCTTGTTCACCAGCTTTGAATTGGTGTAACCGTAGCTTCCACCACCAAAGTTCCAGACTCAATTGATGATGCTGCCGCTGGTGGCGTCGTTGAAGTTAATAAGCAATTGATTTTTTCGGAATTATCACCTTCGGACATATAATGCGATCACATGCCTGGACGACACAACTTGAGCTAGGGTTGAATAAGTCCGAGAATCTTAAGAAAGTTTGCTTCGATGTCAGCTGCATCGTTGCCGTTGTTTCCAGTGGGATTATTCCCCCAAACCGGCGGTCCAAGGTTGAAAACAGCCTTGGTCGTACATGCGCTGGCGTGGCCATCTCCCCAGACCACATTTAGCGCCACCGGATTGTTGACAACACTGTGGGGTATGGATGGCCAGTCATAGATCAAATCTGACATTGCGATTCGTTTGGCTGAAAGCTGGGTCAGTTTTGTTGCCGTTTTATATCCGTCAGTTGGATTGTTTGGGGTTGGGTCGGCTGGGTTTGCCAGCGTGCCTGACTCCGGCAAATACATGTAAGAGGAACGACAGTCGCCGCCGAAGGCAGTATCAACGCAATACGCCGGCCATGTTCCATTGACTGAATTATCCAGGAATGTGAACCGGCGAGGTGCCGGCAAAGCGGGGTTAACACCCGGGCAATAAAAACTGTTGCCATTGGGGATGATCCGGGTTGAGTAAAATATGCCATGGTTCAGCGGTGCGGTTGTGGTCGTGTTCACCAACGTGCCGTTTGCCCCTCCTGTCGGATACAGGAGATAAGCCTCCCAAGGTTTGCCTGTGTTGTTGCCGCTCGGTGAATAAAATGCCGGAGACACCTGGTCACCATTGTCCCCTCCATAAATAAAAAGGGCCGTGCCCATTTGTTTCAGGTTGTTCAGGCAGGCAATGCGCGTGGCATGGTTCTTGGCGGCGGTCAATGCCGGCAACAACATGGCCGCCAGAATGGCAATGATGGCGATCACAACCAGCAACTCAATCAAGGTGAAACCACTGCGGACGCGAGATTTGGCAGCCAGTATTTTTGAATGTTTCATAGTTCTTCACTAGGTGGGTTTGAAAACTGGACTGATTAAGTGCAGGGTGCCGGCAAACCCTTTACCGGCACCCTGTTTTGTTACCAAGCAAGCCCTCCTTATTTGGCTCGCTACGCTAAAACTTCACGTTGAAAGAATCATAACTTCTTTCACACTCGCTTCACCCGTCTGAATCCGTTAAGGCGAGACCAGCAGCAGGAAGTCCGCCTTGTTCACCAGAGTTGAATTGGTGTAACCGTAGCTTCCATCCGCGTTAAACGTGTTCGTATACACCGGCGTCCAGCTCGCCAGCGGCAATGCCACGTTCGTCGTGCTCAATATCCGGTATTGCTGGCCCGCAGGCCCGTTGACTCCGCTCAAGATCAGGTTGCTCCCCACGAGCACCGGCTTGTTCAACACCGGCCTGGGCTTGACCACAATGTTCTGCGTGGCGCTGCTTGAGCCGCCCGCACCGTTGACCGTCAGGCTCGCCGTGTCCGTTCCAGCCACTGCATATGCATGATTCACGCTGACGTTGGAAGTGTTCGTCACCGCCGTGCTGCCATCTCCAAAGTTCCAGACCCAGTTGGTGATGCTCCCGCTCGAGGCGTCCGTGAAGGTCACCGTCTGCGTCACAAAGATGTTCGTCGGCGTCGCACTAAATCCGGCAACAGGTGCCGGTGCCGTCACGACAATGTAATTGTTGCTCGTGGCCAGGCTCGAACCGCCAGCACCATTGACCGTCAGGCTCACCGCATAGGTTCCGGCGCCATAAGAATGGTTGACGCTGACGCTGGAACTGTTCGTCACACTGTTTCCATCGCCAAAATTCCATATCCAGTTGGTGATGCTCCCGCTGGAGGCATCGGTGAAGGTAACATTCAACGGAGCAATCCCGCTCGTCGGCGTCCCGCTGAAGCCTGCCACTGGCGGGACAGCCAATGGCACCACCTGTATGCTTCCTGATCCGGTGATTAGCGCCGTATTTACAGAACTGTAAGTCCCGGCCGGTTTGCTCACCCCGTTCAGCACCAGAGCATTCACTATGTTCGCTCCAGTGAAGTCCAGCTGCAATGTCGCGACATTGGTTATGGTGACCGTTGAGTTCGTCGAGAAATTCGCGTTGGCAATTTCCAACGTCCCACCATTGACCGTGGTGTTGCCTCCATAGGTGTTAATTCCAGTGAGCTTGACGAGGCCGGTATGCGTTGCATCGCCTACCGTCACACCTGCCGTCTGGTCCGTGCCGTTGGCAAGGATGTTTGCGAAATCCACCTCGCCGCCAGTGGCCGCCACCAGCGTCACGCTCTTGCCACGGTTGGCCGTCCAGCCCAGAACGATCGGGTTGGCAAACACGTTGTCACCGCTCGTGTTTTGCCCGCCTATCGTGAACACCCCGCTGTTTGTGAAGCCCACGTCGCCGTCCGACACATAGTTCGTCACGTTCGCCCCCACCGTCAGACCGCCCGAGTTGTTGATCGCGTCACCCAGATACACCGCCGCGTTGAAACTGTTGTTCGTTGCGGTCAGCACGCCAGCAGAATGCGTGTAACCCGTTCCAGTCAACACATTGGTGGCCGCGCCCAAGACAAACACGCTCTGGTTCAATCCCGCACCGGTCGTGTTGTTGATCAGCGCGCTGCTGTTGTCCAGCACCAGCGTCCCGTTGACCACGTCATACTTGTAGCCATCACCCGCGTTGGCCTGTATCGACTGGCCCTCCAACGTCACCGTCGTACCGTTATTAACAAATAAATTTACATTCCCGTTGGATGTGTTGCTCAAGTTGCCAACGACCGTCACCTTGCCGCCGCCGTTCATGTTCATATCAGCACCCCAATTTCCGGTTGTGATAGCATTAATTACCACGCCCGCCCCAGTCGGAATCGTGTTGACGTTGAACTGCAAATAAGGTGTGTGTGCCGTGGAGGACGTCAGGGTCACCGCACCCAGCGATAGCGTATAGGTGCTGTTGCCTGTCACGGTGATGGTTTGTGACGAGCTGTTCGCAAAGGCCAGCGCTCCCGCCAGCGTAAGCGTGTTGCCTGTCGCGCCAGTCAGGGAATTGACATCAAAGTTCAATATATCTGAGGCGTTCTGCAATGCCAGGCTAGTCGGCGAGAAAGAGACACTGTTATCCGACCGCAACTGCAGAGTTGAACCGCTGTTGAGCGCCAGCACGCTGCTGCTTCCAACGGCGTTGGGGTTCGCTAGTTGCAGAGTGGCGCCGTTGGTGACTGCTCCAAGAGCACCGCTGTTATCGCCCGAAAGAATCATCGTGCCGGTATTGATATTAAACGCGCCGGAGAAGTTATTGTTGTTAGTCAATATCAGCGTGCCCGCACCTGTTTTTGAATAAATCCCGCCACCGCCCAAGACGCCGCCGAGAGTAAATGTATTTCCATTGTCATCTAGCGTGGCCACTGTGCCGGAATTGACGGAAATATTGTTGGTTAAAACCAATCCCGCCGCGCCCGACTGAAGTTTGCCGTTGCCTGCGAAACTTACATCGCCCGCACCCAATGCACCGTTACTTCCAACCTGCAACGTTCCGCTGTTCAATATGGTGCCCAGCGATCCAGCCGTCGTGCCATAAGAGTTGTTATTATTTCCCAGTATCAAGGTTCCCTGACCAATGAGAGTCAATGTCGGTGTGACACTTGCGTTAGGATTATTGGAAACTACTCCGGAAATCGCCAGTGAATTACCGTTATTTACTGTAATGGCGACAGTGTCATCCAAGGCAACGGCGGTTTGTATCAAATTTGAAGTGCCACCGGTTACTGCAATATACGCTCCATTTCCATAATTATTAAAGTTTAGCGTATTACCGTTGTTGGCAATCACAAAGGAATTGACATTAGTCAGAGATAAATCAGCCAGACTTTCGTTGGCGTCGAGCGTCACTGTCGTCAAGCCCGAGAAAACACCAACACCGAGCGTGGCGGCATCGCCCGGATTATCATTCGGGTTACCGGGCACCGTAGGATTACTGCTCCAATTGACTCCAGCCGACCAGTTGCCATTGCCCGCATTCCAAACATCTCCTACCGGGACGGGGGCAGCCAACGTCAGGCTGACCACACCTCCGCTGGTGGTGATGGATGGAATCAATCCGGCAGCAGTTCCAGCTCCGGTGATAACCGGTGTTGGGTTAAACACACCCGAACTTCCGGCGGAAGTGTAGTTCATCAGTGTATAGGTGCCCGCTGTCAATGGCGTACCGCCGGGGACGTTTACTGTCACAGTGTTACTGTTCAAGGTCACCACACCAACAGTCAGCGGAGAACCCTGGGTGAACGTAGCCACAGCACCGGGCTGCCAAATGACGTTGCCGGTTATCGTGCCGGTGCCCGTCAAGGTTCCGTTCGTGGTCACAGTCACATTGCCAGTGCCCGTGGCCGAACCGGAGGAGTTTATCACATTCAAGGTCGCTCCATTGGTAATGATTGTGCCGCCCGTGTAAGTGTTGGCAGCAGAGAGCGCCAGCGTGGATCCCACGCCGCTTACCTCAAGAAGTCCCGTCCCGGAAACAATCCCCGTCAAAGTCTGCCCAGCCGTGGTGCTGCAGATAAATGTAGAGTTATTGGTAATTGATCCGGCATAAGAACCGCCGCCCAACCGACCCGGATCCGCGAGTATGAGCGTTCCTGAATTGATCGTTGTGTTCCCGGTGTAAGTATTGGCGGCCGTCAACGTCATTGTGCCTCCACCCGTTAAGACTAAGCCGTGGCCAGCCAATGGAACTGCGACTATCAAAGCGGCGGGTGAAGCGGCTACAGTGAATGTGGTTTGTCCTAAGCTGGCACTTCCCTGACCAATGCCCATGCTCAGAGCAACCGTTGAGCCGCTGGTATTCGTGATGACCGAGGGACTGGTGCCGCCAACTGTCATTGCGTTGCCCAATCCCATTCCCGAGGATGAGCCGGAGGCATCAGGTATCAGTGTTCCGCCATTGAGAGTAATGGAATTTCCGATGGTTGGAATGTTGCCAGTGGTAATTTGCAACACGCCACCCTGATTGATGATCCAGCCCAGCAATGGAAAGGCATTGCCGCTGCCCAAGGGATTGTTGGCGTCAAATGACATGACTCCGTTGTTGTTGATTGTGAAGGTTTGGCCGGCACTCTGGGGATTGCCCACCCCTGAGTTTTGCGGTTGTGTTACGCTGTTGGCCACGGCGTCCGACACATAGGTGTTGGATATGGTCACATTGCCGTTGAATGTATTCAGAGCGTCCAAAGTCACGATCGGGCCGCTGGTCGAACCTCCGCCACTGATGTTGAATGCGCCAGCCCCGGCAATTGTCCCCTGAAAAGTTTCCGGCACCCCGCTGTTGTAGTTGAATGTTCCCGAATTAATGAGATTTCCCGCATACGTGCCATTGCCTAAAACGCCGCCCGGAGCAATGGTCAGCGCCCCGCCGCTTATAACGGTGTTGCCTGAGTAAGTGTTGACACCCGCCAGTATGTTGGTGCCGCCCGCACTGGTTAACGTGCCACTTCCTGAAACCAGTTCGCCAATGGGTTTGGTCAATACGAGATTACCGACAGATGTGAGCGTAATACCTCCAGCAAGCTGAACCGGCAGATTCAACGTTTCCACCTGCGCCGAGTTGTTGGTCACGCCGCTGTTGGGTGCCAGAGTCAGGAAATCGCCGGGCGCATTTGTAATGGTGAAGGCACCAGCCGTGTTGCTGAATGTCAGTCCCTGCACGGTGTAATCTTGATCCAAGATCGCACCGGTGCCGGTGTTGCCGGCAAACACCAGGCTGTCACTGGCATATCCGGGAGCAAAACCGCTCAACCAGTTTGGATTAGTGTCCCAATTTTGATTTGCGCCGAGGCCGGTCCAGGTTTCAGTGGATGCCACCACCGTCAACGAAATGGCAGCAAGACCTTGCAATGAGTTTGCGTCAGTTGCCGTGGCGGTCAGGTTCACGACGCCCGGCGTTGTTCCCGGCGGGATGATGATGGTATTCGTCCAGACATTGGGTGTGGCGGAAAGGAACAAGGGCGATGTCGAAGACCCGCCCAACGGACTAAGATTGAGCGTGACGCTGTTGATGGTTGGGCTGGTCCCATGCGTAACAGTGACACTGATGTTCACCGTTCCATTGCGCAGCACTCCCGTTGACGGAGTGGCCGTGCCAACGGCTGTGGGACCCGATGTTGCAGTATAATGCAACTTGACGACATTTGGGGTGTCCGTGGTATCGGTCACTATCGAGTAGTTGCCCGCGTTAATCGGAGCAACATCAAAAGTGGGTTGCGCTACAAAGCTGCCGGTGATTCCGCCGGTGGCGGTGATCAGGACGTAATCTGCCGTGTCCAGACTGGTTGCGGGCGGAGCCTTGATATGGAAAGTGTTGCCGTTTAATGTCAGAGCGCCGTTCACGACAATTTGGTCGTTGGCTCCGCTGTGGCTGGTGCTGACATCAAAATTAACGGTCGCGCCACTAGCGAGCGTCAGATTGTTATTAAAAGTCAAAGTTCCGGCAGCACCATCCGTTCCCGGGTAAATTTTAGAACTGCCGGAGGTTGTCAGCGATCCATTGACGGTTCCTCCACCAAGAAGATTCTGGTTCGCGCTTAAAGTCACTCCACCGGCAGCAGTCCCCGTTACGTTGAAAGCGGCCCCGTTGGAAATCGTTATACTTGGGGAAGTGCCGATGGAACCGGCTCCGGATAAAAAGAGCGTGCCGGCAGCGATGATGGTTGGCCCCGTATAACTGTTTGCATTGGTAAGCGTCAACGCGGCTCCTGAAACATTTACATCCAGCGTGCCTGTTCCGGAGATGACACCCCCCAAAGTCTGCCCACTGGTGCTGCCATCCACGAATATGCCATTGTCAGTTATATTGCCTGCGTAAGCCCCGGAACCCAATTGGCCGCTGCCTCCAATCACTAGCTGGCCCGCCGAAATCACAATCGGCCCGGTGAAGGTGTTGGTGGTGTTGAGAGTCACGGTGCCGGTGCCTCGCGTGGTCAGTGCGGCAACGCCGCCAATCGAAAATCCGCCAGCGCTTCCAATTGTATAATTATTTAGAGAATTGCTGAATGTCATGGTTACAGGTGTGACATTGGCCGCCACATTTACGTTGAAATTTGATGCCGTATCGGCAAATACCACCAGATCGCCGTTGGCAAATGTATTTGTATTGGGCGAGTTGGTCCAATTGGCGGTGCTGGTGTCCCAGTTGTTGTTGACGGCACCGGTCCAGAGATCATTGGTGACATTGCCGACCAGCGCATTGTAATTGGCCAGGACTTGTGCTGGCGAAAGCACATTTGTGTAATACACGGCTTCGTCTATCGTGCCGGTAAAATAGTCAGCCAGCGCGGTTGCACTGTGAGCTGTTTCAGTGCCGATCACTATGGGAACGGCGAATGCGACAAGAGGCGCCGGTGGTTGACCACCACTATAGGCGATCTGGAACCCATTGGTCTGCAGCACACCGTCAAAATAGATGGCACAAGTCAAGTTGGGGACCCATGTGGTTGAACCGTTTGCAACGCTGGTATTCCCAGTGTTGGCTGAATTGTAGGTAAAAACTATATCGTGATAATTGCCATCGCATACGGCATTATTACTAATTGCAATAGTAACACTGTTGCCGGACGTTGTTGACCGCACAAAAAACCGGACGTTGTTGGGATCTATTGTTCCGACTCCACCTGGTCCTTTTTGTGGTTCATTTTGATTTATTACCATGGTCACGGCCATGGAGGAACCACTGTTTTCCTCCGAAGATAACGACATGGCGTCGGTCTTGTCGGTCGTCTTATAGACGAACTCGTAACTGGCCGAATTCGCCAGTGCTCCAAAAGCTTCTGCCGCTTGGGGAGCCAACACATACTGGAGGGCGGATCCGGTTAAACCAATGGCCGTGTCACTGCTCACTCCGACGTTGTCACCGGCAACGCCCAAGGTTGGCCCGCCGGGCGCGGCATTCGCACCGTTGACATAGGCACCAGTAAAGTTATGGCCGCTGGCGTCGTAGGCATTCGTGCCGCTGGCTTCGCCCAGCTCATAATAGAAATACGGCGCGTAGGACTGGACCATGGCTTGGTAGGTCGGGTTGGCAGCTGAAGCCGGATTTGTCAGCGCAAGAAAAGCGCATAGCCCGACGAAAAGATGAATACGATGTATCTGGAGAGTGGATTTTTTCATATTAAAGTTTGAGTCTAAGACTTTGACGATTCGAGATTATCTATTGTATCAGCCAATTTGTCCGATCTTGCTCAATAAACAGGGAGTTGCCAGATTTGCAGATAACTTGAACTTGCTTGGCCTTTTCACAAAAGCATTACACGGCGAATGACACCTCTGGGGAAACATATTTATTGTTGCAGATTATCGCGTATCGCGTCGAATAATCTACCTACACATTTGAGTAGGTGGTCATCATGTCAAATATTTCAGAGGCGGAGTATTGGCCAGATTAAACTTGATGGAGCACAGGTTTGTGAAACATAGCAGCTTGACTACACCCAGATTTGGTTTTCAACCGCAATCAATTGCATGCGACCACTGAATCCCGGCTATTTTAGATATTTCATTACCGCCTCAGTTTTTGAGCGGACGTGAAGTTTTGCGTATATGTCTTTGAGGTGAAAACGGACGGTGTCGAAGCTAATGCCGAGCTTGTTGGCGATTTCCTTGGCGACAAAGCCTCGCGCCAGCAGGCTTAGAATCTCCTCCTGTCGCGGCGTGAGCTGCACGGTTTCTTTCGGCACGACCGGTTCAGAAAATGACCGGACGACTTTGCGCGCAATTTCGCCGCTCATAGGCGCGCCGCCCTGATGCACGTCAAAAATGGCTTCGAGAATTTCCGCCTGCGTGCTGCGTTTGAGCAGATAGCCGCTGGCGCCGGCTTTGAGCGCCTTGAAGACCTGTTCGTTGTCGCCATAAACCGTATAGACGAGCACCTGCGTGTAGGGCAGCAGTTGGCGCAGGCGCGAGATGCACTCGATTCCCGAAATACCTGGCAATTGGATGTCCATGATGACGACTTGCGGCGGGTTTTTCGGCAGAACTTCCAGCGCGATCTCACCGCTGGCGCAGGTGCCGACGCAGTTCAATTTCGGAGCGCGCGCGATGACCTTGGCGATCATGGCACAAATTTCTTCGTTGTCTTCGACTATGGCGACGGTTATGGGCATATCATTCAGGGAGACGTTGTTGAGCGCGCAGATCTTTCCACTGGCGAATCCAAATGCGAATTGACGTTTTCTTCCCCGGTTCACTCGACACTTCAAGTCTCCCTCCCAATTGCTGAACGCGCGCCCGCATATTGGGAAAGCCATGGCGTTTGGATTTGGCAATTACATCTGGAGAAAAACCGAGACCATTATCTTCAATCCGAATTTCCAAACTGTCTTCAACAACATTGAGGCTGAGGATTACTTCGGTGGCATGCGAATGTTTAATGACATTATGCACCGCCTCCTTGACCACTAGAAAAAGATGGTGGCGAACTTCAGGAGCAAGCGCGTAATCGGGAATAGCCTCCATCACTTCCAGTCTGGGACGGATGGACGTATGGCGGAAATATTCCAAAAAAGACTGGCCCAAATAAGCAAACAATTCACCCAGCGAATCGTTGCCTGGATTAACAGACCAAACGACCGCATCAAGGTCGCGAGCAAGATTCAAGACACGTCCGGAAATTATGTCCGATTGCTGTTTTATTTCCTCTGTCGAAAGCGGTGCCGCGCGCAATTCTTCAAGCATTAGTCCCACTTGGGTGACGGTTGCGCCTAAATCATCGTGCAGATCGCGGGCAATGCGCGACCGTTCTTTAGATAATGCCTGCTGATGCTCCAATCTTTCCAGTTTTGATTTCAAACGCCGCTGCGACCAAAAGCGGATGCCCACCGCTGAAACCGTCGTGAATACAACCAACATCGAACCTTGAAACCACCAGCTTTGCCACCATGCCGGCTGCACCTCGAACGCAAGCGAAGCTCCGGTTTCGTTCCAAACCCCATCACTGCTACAGGCTTTCAGGTGCATAAGGTATTTTCCGGGCCGCAATGCGGAATAGACGGCGTTTCGCTGATCGGCAATCTCGACCCAGTCCAAATCTACGCCATCGAGCTTATAACGGAGGCGGACTTTCTCCGGCGCAGTGTAACTCAACACTGAAAAACGGAATTCAATTTTGCTGCTCAATGGCGGCACCCGCATTTGGTCGGTGATCTTCAACTGATGGTCATTGACCAAAAGCTCATCAATGAAAACCGGTGGCGGCCGGGAATTGGATTTAAGTGCGGCCGAATCCACCGACAATACACCCTGCTGCGTCGTAAACCACAAATGGCCACCGCTGGTTTTAACAGCCATTGGCTGGGAGGTGCCGAAACAGGAAATGCCCGTTAGTCCCTCACTCTTGCTGAAAGTCACCCCGGCAACTTTTGAAATTCTTCCGTCCGCAAAGGCTATCAGGTCAGACTTGGCCACATGAAAAACTCCTCCCCGAGCACCGCACCACAACCGCCCATCATCATCCCCCACCAACTCTGCTATGTAATCGTTCGGCAGTCCGTCATCCACAGAAATGAGCGTGAACTTTTGGTCACGCCACAAGACGAGCCCACAGCCTGCCGTGCCAATCCAAACCGAACCGGCAGCATCGGCGCAAAGCGACCTGATGGGTGCATCCGGCAAACCATCCTTCTGTGTGAACATGGTGAATTTGCCATCAGCCAGTTTCACCAGTTGTCCGTCTTCGGTGCCGATCCAAATCCACCCATTAGAATCTTCCGTGATGGATCGCGGTCGGTTTCCTGGAAATTCATTTTCCGGAACATAATTTTCCGGATGTCCGCTGCGGAAATAGCCAAGTGAATTTGTGTCTGAGCCAATCCATATGTCGCCCTTCCGGCTTTTGAATAAAACATGAATGTGATTGATGGTTCCGGCAAGACGGTTGCTCACGCTTTGAACTTCATCCGGCTGTTCGTGAGGAAATCGATACAGCGTGCCTTCACTTGCCCACACAAAACCTTGGTCATCCGCGCAGACCGAGTCAGCGCCGAATTTGTGCGACCCAGCTTGCAGGTGAAAGGCGGACACCTTCCCATCGAAGATACGCGCGATCCCACCGCCACGGTTGGCCAGCCAGACATCGCCTTGTGTATCTGCTGAAATGGCGGAGCTGATATCCTCAGGCAGCCCGGATCCAGTGTTGTATAAATGAAATAATTTTTGTCCCAGCCGATTGATGCCACCGCCGGCCGTGGCAGCCCAAATGTTACCTTCGGCATCTTCCATAATTGAAGTAATCTGGCTCTGGGACGTTTTTACACCGGCAAACTTTCCATCAGCAAACCGAAACAATCCGTGAGTGCTTGTGCCAACCCACAGCGAGTGATTGCTGTCCTCATACATTTTCCGCACGACGCCGCCCAAGACAACCCACGGCAGATTGGTGCTGATGATTGAAAATTGTCCCCCGTCCATTTTTGACAACTGCGTGCTGTTACAAATCCAGATTCCGCCGGAACGGCTGGATGTCACGACGATATTTGGCGTCGAATCCAAATTATCATTGAAGTTCGTCAGCAGCTTTCCATCACGGTAGCAGCCGAGAAAACCGCCTCTGCCAATCCATACACCGCCTTCGTCGTCCATGGCAAACGAAACCATAGTGTTGCCGCTCAAACCATTGGTCGCGATTAAGTCGGTAGTTTTTCCATCCTGCCAGCGACGCACCCTTCCACTATAAGTCCCAAGCCAGACCGCGCCGCCCTGGTCCACGAACAGGGTTTGAAATTGTTCGCCAACCAACCCTTCGCCAATCGGATGTGGGCTGAAGCGCCCATCTTTCAACTGCGCCACACCGCCGACCGCCGGCAGAATCAGGAGGGTTGAATCGGCTGTTTCTGCCAGCGCACGAATATTGCGTGCCACACCTCGGGCGATCAGCGGCGACGTGAATGGTTTGAAAGTCACACCGTCGAAACGATCCAGCCCGCCGATGGTCGCCAGCCAAATAAATCCATTCCGATCTTGCAGCAAGTCATTGACTTGGTTGCCGAGAAGCCCTTCGTCCATTTGCCATGACTGGACATAATAATCATCTTCCGTTGGCGGTTCCGATGCCGCACTGCGGACGGAATCCAAAACGCACAGCAACAACCCGCAAATCATTGCGGCAGCAGATGAGAGTCTGAATCGACATGGCATGCTGACAATAGACATAGAGCGGCTTCGCCACTTTGTAAAGTATGGCCAAGAAAAAACTGGCCAATGGACTTGGTCGCTGAGTTACACATCATCATTTACAGGTTGTTGCCGAAATCATGCGCACTGTAGAATTCCGGCCGGAAAATACGCCTAAAAATTCACGTCTAAATCTGGATTGTTGTCAAAAGCCCGTGCGGAAAATTGTTGAAATAAATTCCGCAAAATTTATGATGGTTTCAGACTTTGGAGGCACCGGAAAATGGAGGGTGCGGAATTCAATGAATTCGCACACCATTGAACAGTCCTTCAATGGACTGCTATTCGCTCCATTTTCAACCAAAAAAAAATCGATGAAACATTTTTTACCCGCAGTGTTGGTCGGCTTGATAATGTTTACCGGATGCGCCCAGCAACATTACATCGTCCTGCTGAGCAACGGACGCCACGTCATCGCCGCGCAAAAACCGCACTTGGAAGAATTCAATTTCGTCTTTTTGGATTTGAAGGGACGGACCAACTCGGTTCCATCCGAATACATTCGCGCCGTCATGCCCGACACGGGCCAGCTAACCAACAGCCCGTCGAAGTGAAAATTTCTCGGCGTATTTGCCGAGCATGTCAGCCTCCAAGTTTACCATGTCACCGGTTTGTTTTTCGTGCAATGCCGTGACTTTGAGAGTGTGAGGGATGATCCAGATCCAGAAGTCTTTTTGCCCAACGCCCGCGACCGTCAGGCTGATGCCGTCAATCGCAATCGAACCTTTTTCGATGACGTAACGCATCACATTTTTTGGCGCAGCAATTTCCAAGATGTGGTCTGCACCTGATTTTTCCCAGCGCAGGATTTTCCCGGTGCCGTCTATGTGGCCCGTGACAAAATGGCCGCCGAACTCCCCGCCCGCGCGCAACGGCCTTTCGAGATTCACAAGCGCGCCGACTTTGAGAAATTGAAAACTCGTTCGTTTCCATGTTTCCGTGAGCAGATCGAATTGAACAAGCTTGAATTTTCCATGTGAAGAGATTTTCACCGCCGTCAAACAGCAACCGTTCACCGCCACGCTCGCGCCGATTTTCAATCCGCTACCGCTCACATTCGCACGCACCGTCAACTCGATGGATTTCCCAGTCGGCTTGATTTTTTCGATGTTGCCAGCTTTTTCGACTATGCCTGTGAACATGGAATGATTCTAATGGCGAAGCAGGACTCCGTCGAGCCGCGTTTAATCCACTCGTGCCGTCATCAGCAAATCTTCGCCAAGCTTTCGCCATTCTACATCACGAAGCTGGATTGCTTTGCTCAAAGATTTTACGCCTTCGCCCGCAACAGCTTTGCGTGCGTCGCGCCCGCCCAGGATTTTCGGCGCGTAAAAAAACACAACCCTTTGGGCGAAGCCACCGAGCAGAAACGACGCATTCACTTCGCCGCCGCCCTCGACCAGCAGGCTGGTGACGTTATTCGCGTCGAGTTTTTTCAGCAGCCAACGCAAATCGATTGCGGATTTCTTTGCTGGCGCGGTGAGGACATTTACTTTTTTGGTCAGGGCCGCGAGGCGCTTTTTCGGTGCCTGTTTGCCGACCACAATCGTCGTCAGCGCCGCAAATTTATCACTCACCACTTTCGCATCTAGGGGTGTCCGCGCGCGCGAATCGAGAACGATGCGGCGAAGCGGCTTGCCCATTTGCCATCTGCCATCTGCCACCTGCTTTCTGGCCGTCAGGCTCGGATCGTCCGCCAAAATCGTGTTGATGCCGACGAGAATCGCATCGCTGCCTTGGCGCAGTTTCATGCCGTGCGCGCGGGATTGCTCGCCGGTGATCCATTTGGATTCGCCACCGGCAGTGGCAATTTTTCCATCCAGCGTCATCGCTGCTTTCACTGTGACGAACGGAGTGCGGTGGACAATCCAGTGGTTGAATGCTTCGTTTAATCGCTCGCATTCATCGGCAAGTTTGGAGTGCGGTGACAGGTCACCGCTTTTCAAAGCGCCGACATGTCGGCGCAGTCCAAGCGTCGCAATACCCGCGCGTTGCAAAATTTTGAAACCTTTGCCCGCATGTTTGGGATTCGGATCGGTCGCGCCGACAACGACTTTTTTTATTCCGGCGGAAATAATCGCGTCCGTGCAAGGCGGCGTGCATCCGTGCGTGCAACAGGGTTCCAGCGTCACATAAAGCGTTACGCCGCGCGCTGAGTGCCCGCGCCGTTGTGCGTCGCGGAGCGCCTCGATTTCCGCGTGCGGCAAACCCGCGCGCCGGTGCCAGCCGCGCCCGATGATTTTGCCATCCTTCACCAGCACTGCTCCTACCAGCGGATTCGGCGACGTCGCGCCATAGCCGCGCCGGGCGATTTCGAGGGCGAGGCGCATGAATTTCAGATCATCTTTCAATCAATATTCTGGTAAATTGTTTGGGACTATGTGGCTCGAAGGATTTGCGCTGTTGTGGGCTTGGAAGAGTTATTTTAGCCGCCTGATTAGAAAGTATTCGTTGAACGGCTTGTCGTCGGTGATTTGAATTTTTGGATCCGGGTTTAGGAGCGCCGGAATTGAAACTTCGTTTGTGATTACCTTGTTAAGATAAGCCATCGCATCCTTGGAATCATTCCATTCAACCAGATCTTCTTTGGCGGATTCGGGCATGCGTGCCGTCAATTGCTCCGCATCAAGTTGTTCGATGGGTTCCATTGACGCCAGCAAATGGATTCCCCAACCTCGAACTGATGGAAAGCCACGCACATATGGGAATGATTCATAGATGGAGCGGATGACCGCCTGTGCCGTCGCAGGTTCGTTGTCGCCCGGAAACCACATCTGAACGATGCCGCCGGGTTTCAGATGCTGCTTGGCCAGGTCATAAAATTCTTTGGAAAATAGCAGGCTTGAACCCGCTGCCTGCACCGGCGGCGGCGGGTCAACCACTATGACGTCGAATTTTTTGTCCGTGCGCTTGAGAAAACGGCGGCCGTCGTCCGTGATTATGTGACCGTTTGGATCGCTGATCGCCCGCTCGGCGTCTTCATGAAAAAAACCAAAATCTTTTGTCACGCTCGGCACCAACTCGACGACGGTGGTGTCAATGTTCCAGCTCAAGGCTGAGCGATAAGTCGTCCCCATGCCGAAACAAATGACCAACGCCGATTTGGGAGGCTCCTTATGAAAGGCCATCGGCAAATGCACCATGAACTTGGTGATGGGCGTCAATATCGTCATTCCGATGCCGTTGACCAAAAGCCATTTTTGATTCCGGCCAAATGCAATGACGGAAGCCGCATAATCCCGCCGGATGGTTGTGTTCGTTTCAGTCTTCAACATAAAGCCGTCAAAGTCTTCGGCGAAAAATGAAGTCCAAACGAGAGCTACGCAGATCAACGATCCAAAGGCCAGCCGACGTTGTCGCGGCATTGATTTGCTGAACGCGATCCAAAAAACAATAAATGGCAGACTCAATAGCACCAGCGCGTGACGCTCGTTAAAGACCGGCAACAACACATAGCAGGCAAACAGCGGCCCCAAGATGCATCCCAGCACATTGATGGCATAAGCCCTGCCGGCACGCATCGGCTGCCCGGCGGCATAGCCGTCTATCAGGCTTGGGGTCAGATATCCCAGCAACGCGCACAACGGACAAATGCTGCCAAGCAGAATAAATACGCTGAACACTTCTGGAGTTCCCACATAAAAATCCTGCACCACAAATTTCGGGTTGTTGGCAAGCACCGGCAAGAAGGCCGTAACCGCAAGCGCGGCGATCAAATTTCCGTTTGAATTGACATGATTCTTCCGAAGATCCCTGCGATACATCCACGAGCCGAGAAAGGTCGCTCCCAAATAAGTGAATACAATCATGGCAAAGGAATATACCTGCGTCTTCAGCACCGGTGTGAAGGCCCGCGACCAGACCACCTCCATTGCCATCGCCACAAACCCGGTTGAAAATAAAATCATTCTTGTCATCCTGCCGTCGCGAACCTGCGGTTGCAGCGATTCGGCGGGCATAGCCGGAGCCTCCGCCTTTTCCGAAAGACCGGCGGCCGGACGCCCTGCCCGCCCCAGGCAGGCACTGACAAAGGCGATGGTGAAATTTCCCGCAGCCGCCAGCCACAGCGTGTGCCGAAACCCCAAAAGCTCTATCCAGACAACCGCCGTCAAAAAAGTTCCGCACATCGCCCCCAGCACGTTGGCCAGATATAGAAAACTGAAACTTCCCGTGTTGGCTTCATCCTGTTCCCGCACAAAAGCCATCATGAAGGGAAACGTCGCGCCCATGCACACGCACCACGGCAGGATGGACACCGCCAGCACCAGCGCCGAGAGCGAAAGATACCCGAACGAATCCGTCTCCCCGCTCGCCAGCAGAAGCCCTTCGCCGATGGCAAACAATTTCGGCACCGCAAACGCGCCCAGCCCGATCAGCAGTTCTGCGAACGCATAAAAATTAATCGCAGAAAGCCCGGTCCTCTTCGCAAATGCAGCGATGAACCGTCCGCCCCCCCACGAACCCAGCGCCAGCCCCAGCATGAACACCGACAGCACCACCGACAGCACCGGCGTGATGATTCCAAACGACGCGAACGCCATGCGCGTCCACACCACCTGATAAACGAGGCTGCTGAAACCGGACAGAAAGAAGAGAAAAAATAAAATCCGGCGCGTGAGTCGGTTCATGCGCCCGACTGTTTAGCCGCTGAAACCTCTTTGGACAAGTTTCAAAATCCGACTGCACGCCGTTCAGGCAGGAGGCCGCAACAAATGGATACCCGACGGTCCCCTCCGGCCAGCTTCCGCCAATTCACCGGACAAACCCGCCGGCTCACCGGCCTTTCCCCCGAAGTTGCCGTCATTTCCCTCGCTATTTTGACCGGTTCCCCCGCGCACCGGACGTGTTCCCCCGGGCAATTATCGCGTTCCCTTGGACAATTATCGTGTTCCCTTGGACAATTATCGTGTTCCCCCGGGCAATTATCGTCTTCCCCTGGACATTTTACCAATTCCCCTGGACATTTTGCGGATTTCCCCGGGCAATTATCCATTTCCCCCGAAGTTTTGGGGCGTTCTCCCGCCGTTTTTGGGCCGGCGAACGACAATCAAGCCATTCTCCCGCAGCGTTTTACGCGGTTTCCGCCCGTTTTGGAGTGTTCCGTGGTCAAAAATCGCCAGCCCGGCGGGCGATCCGGCCAATCCCTCCCCGAAAATAGCCCAGCCATTCATGGCTGGGTAGCGTGGCGTTAAATTTTTCAAAGTCCCGGCAGGGAGGACGACAGAACATTTCTTTCGTCCCTGCCGGGACTTGGGCGGGTTGTTGGACGTTTTACCCAGCGCTAAAGCGCTGGGCTATTATCAAAAATCCCATCGGATTCGGCGAAATCCCGCCGCAGCCC
>Ga0302266_10001457_pt1 | contig 21562 bp, 16 predicted proteins | sample III_Bog_E1_2_FD_194559 | JGI IMG/M metagenome (GOLD analysis project Ga0302266, IMG submission 194559) | Peat permafrost microbial communities from Stordalen Mire near Abisko, Sweden - III_Bog_E1_2 | ecosystem: Environmental > Terrestrial > Soil > Wetlands > Peat | place: Sweden: Abisko... | reverse complement strand
CCGCGCCAAAAATCCCGGCAGCTTCGGTGGATCGGGCATCAGCAGCAAATCCAGTTGGTCCAGTTCTGTCGCCGTCGTGGGAGTAAACAACCCGACATTCCATGTCGGCAGCACAAACAGTCCCGCCGAATCAAAAAGCATCAGCCGCCTCACCCGCTCCGGATGATCCGCCGCCACATGCTGCACAATCGCCCCACCCATCGACCATCCGCCCAGGTCCACCTGCTTCAATCCAAGCGCGTCAAGAAAACCCACCACCATAGCCGCCTCGTCGCGCACCGAATAGGAAAAATCCGCTGGCTTTTCACTCCGCCCATACCCCGGCAGGTCCGGCAAATACACGCAAAACCCGGCTTTTGCCAGGTAAGGCGCCAGTTTGCGCCAGTCCTCCGCGCGTCCTCCCAGCCCATGCACCAGCACCACCACGGCCCCATCCGCCGGCCCTTCCGCCTCGTAGTGCACGCGAAATCCGTCCACCGCCACCTCGCGGTTCGCAACTCCCGACAAGCTGTCCCGCGTGTACATATACCCGTTCAAGTAGCTCACCGGCCGCCACAAAAAACCCAAACCGGCCACTACAACCACCAGCCCCGCAATCAACCCCAGCTTCTTACCCAATCTCAAGAGCCCTCCCCATCCTTCTCAAGTTCCCTGGCTCGCTGCCAACCCTGTTCCATCACCTGCACCGTCACCCCATCGAGCTTCAGCGCGCCAGGCCTGTTCCACTCCGCCCGATCCACCCAGCGCACCGCCTCCGCATCGCTTGCCGCCTTCAACTCCCCCTCCACCAACCGGCAAAGGTAGTCGGCAATCACATAATGGTACCGAACCCGTTCCCCCTCGCGGTGAATCCGGTCCAGCAGTTCCACCAGCTCAACAACCTCCACCGTCAGCCCTGTCTCTTCCCGGACCTCCCGCACCACCCCCGCCGTCAGCGCCTCGCCCAGTTCCAGCATCCCTCCCGGCAGCGACCAATGCCCCTTCAGCGGCTCCCGTCCCCTCTGCACCAGAAGCACCCGCCCGTCCTTCACCACCACCGCCCCCACCCCTACCAACGGCACTTCCGGATACTCCCGCTGCATATCCCCTCCAACAAAACCAGCTCTCCCCATACGTTAATCCCTAAGTCCCTAGTCCCCCATACCCCAGACCCCATACCCCAGACCCTACGCACCCTTTTCCCTCGCGGTATCATCCAACCAGTACAGGAGACCATCATGAGCGAATTCACACTGCGCATCGACAACATGCACTGCGGCTCCTGCATTCGCCGCGTCGGCCAGGCTCTGGCCTCCATTCCCGGCCTTGACGTCAAGGAAGTCCGTGTCGGCGCCGCCCGCTTCAGCACCACATTGTCCCCCGCACCTATCGATCCCGCGCTTGCTGCCCTCGCCAAAGCAGGTTACCCCGCACGGCTGGAAGACTAGGTGATCGCCCCGGCCACCCAATCCCTCACGCTCCCCATCCTTGGTATGACCTGTGCCTCCTGCCAGCACCATGTCCAGGCCGCCCTGAGTTCCGCCCCCGGCGTCCAATCCGCACACGTTGACCTCATGGCCAATCGCGCCACTGTGGTCTTCGACCCCACCCTCGCCACCCCCCAGTCACTCCTCGATGCCGTTCGCGGCGCAGGCTACGACGCCGTTCTTCCCCGCACCGGCCAGGATGCCCCCTCAGCCCCGCCCACCCCCGAGCACTCCAGCCTTCGAGTCTGGGCCACCCTCTCAGCCGGCGCCGCCGCCATGCTCCTCTCCATGCCGCTTGATTCCTCCATGGATTCGCCAGACCGCGCCCTCATGGACCTGCTCCCCTGGCTCTACCAACTCCCGCTCCCCTCCCTGCGCTGGTCCCTCCTGCTTCTCACCGCGGCCATCGCCGTCTGGGCCGGCCGCGCCATCTACCAGAACGCCTGGACCGCCCTCAAACACCGCACCACCAACATGAACACCCTGGTCAGCCTCGGAACCATCGTCGCCTTCCTCTGGTCCGCCTACTCCACCGTCCTTCCCGCCCCGGGCCGCCAGGTTTACTTTGACGCCGTACTCCTCATCCTCGGTTTTCTCCTCCTAGGCAAGAGTCTTGAAGGCCGCGCCAAACTCCGCGCTCTGGCTGCCCTCAACTCCCTCGCCCGACTCAAACCCCTCAACGCCCGCCGTGTTTTGAGTGGAGTCCAGACCATCGTTCCCCTCAGCCAAATTCACCCCGGCGATAGCGTCCTTGTCCTACCCGGCGAGCGCTTCCCCGTCGACGCCGTCATCACCGAAGGCCGCACCTCCGTCGACGAATCCATGCTCACCGGCGAGCCAATCCCCGAACCCCGCTCAGCCGGCGGTCGCGTCCTCGCCGGCTCCCTCAACTACGATGGCGCCGTCACCTGCAGCGCCCAGTCCCTCGGCGAAGACACCGTCCTCGCCCAGATCACCCGCATGGTCCAGCAGGCGCAATCCTCCCGCGCCCCAATGGAGCGGCTCGCCGATCGCGCCAGCGCAATCTTCGTCCCAGTCGTCCTCGGCCTCGCCGTAATCACCTTCGCAGCCTGGCTTTTCTTCGCTCACTCGCTCCCTCTCGCCCTCGCCAACACCGTCGCCGTCCTTGTCGTCGCCTGCCCCTGCGCCATGGGACTCGCCGTCCCCGCCGCCCTCACCGTCGCCGCTGGCCGCGGCGCTCAAATCGGCATCCTCTTCAAAGGCGGAGAAGCCCTCGAGCGCGTCGCCCACCTCGACATCGTCGTCCTCGACAAAACCGGCACCATCACCGTCGGCCGCCCCGTACTCGCCGGAGTCCGCTCCCTTACCAAGCGCCTCGTCAACGACCTCCTCCGCCTCGCCGCTGCCGCCGAAGAGCAGTCCAACCACCCCCTCGCCCACGCCATCGTCGACCAGGCTCGCCTCAACGGCCTTACCTGGAAACCCGCCCAGAACCTCCAAATCTTCCCCGGACGCGGACTCTCCGCCACAGTCGAAGGCTTCGAGTGCCTCCTCGGCAATGAAACCCTCTTCCGCGAACTCTTCGTCCCCCTGCCCGATCCCGTCCGCCCACCCCAGCCCGGCGTCACCCGCCTCTGGATGGCCCTCGACTCCACCACCGCCGGTTACTTCGACGCCCAGGACGCCCTCCGTCCCGACGCAGCCGAAGCCGTCTCCGCCCTTCGCCGCCTCGGCATCCGCGTCCTCATGCTCACCGGAGACACCGCCGCCGCCGCCGCCCCCATCGCCCAGCAGGCCGGCATCACTGAGGTCGAAGCCGCGCTCGACCCCGCCGGTAAACTCGCCCGAATCCGCGCCCTCCAACATGACGGCTTCCGCGTTGCCATGGTCGGTGACGGTATCAACGACGCCGCTGCCCTCGCCCAGGCTAACGCCGGAATCGCCATGGGCTCCGGAGCCGACCTCGCACAGGAAGCCGGCGACGTCCTCCTCCTCCGCGCCCTCCCCTCCGCCATCCCCGACGCCATCGGCCTGGCCCGCGTCACCCTCCGCACCATGCGCCAGAACCTCTTCTGGGCCATCGGCTACAACGCCCTCGGAATTCCCCTTGCCTCCGGACTCCTCTACCCCTGGTTCCACATCCTCCTCACCCCCTGGCTGGCCGCCGCCGCCATGGCCCTGAGCTCCGTCTGCGTCCTCGCCAACAGCCTACGCCTCCGAACCTGGCACCCATCTCTCCCCTCCTGAAATCTTTCCATCTTCAGGAAACCTGTCATCCTGAGCGAAAGGGGCCCCAAACGTTCTTCAGTTCCGGGGTCCCCGGCGACAGGTCTTCGTCGCTGGGGTGGAGTTCCGGGGTCCCCGGCGACAGGTCTTCGTCGCTGGGGTGGAGGTTGGGGGTGGTGAGTCGAAGGACCTGCATTTCCTCTTGTCCGAAGAGTCAAACATGCTCGATGCCCCGTTTTTGCGAGTTTTTCTGTCGCAAGGGCGGGAAAGCACAAACCTCAAACCGCTTCGCCCGTTAAACTAACCTCGGAGCTTCCGTTGCGCATCCTCACCCGCTACATCCTCGGCGAAATCCTCTCCCACACGCTCATTGGGTGCGCCCTGTTCACCTTCATCCTCCTCATGAAGGAACTCCCCAAAATCCTCGACACCGTCGTACGAAACAGCTCCACCCTCCAAAGCGTCTTTGAGGTCGTCCTCTTCCTCCTCCCCAACTTCTTCATGGTCACCATCCCCATGGCCGTCCTCGTCGGAGTCCTCCTCGGTCTCAGCCGCCTCGCCGCCGACAGTGAAATCATCGCCATGCGCGCCTCCGGCCTCGGCATCGTCTACTTCGTCCGCGTCGCCGCAATTGTCGCCGTCGGCGGAACCATCCTCGGCCTCGTCAACTCGCTCTACATCGCACCCCGCGCCAATCAGGGCATCCTCGACCTCGACAAGGCCCTCGCCTCCCAGGCCTCCTATGAAATCCAGCCCCGCGTCTTCTATGAGGACTTCAAAAACACCGTCCTCTACGTTCAGGACGTGATCTCCGGAACCGGCGCAGCCAACTGGAAGCAAGTCTTCATGGCCGACGTCACTGACCCCAACGCCCCCAAAATCACCACCGCCGCCTCCGCCGTCGTCGTCAGTGACAACGCCCAGGGCCTCCTCATGCGCCTCCGCGGCGGCACCGAGCACGACCCCGTCCCCGGCCACCCCGAAGACGACAACATCTCCACATTCAAAATCAACGACCTGCCCTTCGCCGCAAGCCAGCAGAATGAAGGTCACCTCGGCCGCCTCGATACCGCCATCTACGCCCTCCCCTTGAAGGAACTCATCCAGCGCACCCACGGCCCGGACGGCAAGCGCTTCCTCATCGAACTCCACAAGCGCTTCGCCTATCCCGCCGCCTGCCTCGTCCTCATGCTCGTCGGAGTCCCCCTCGGCGTCACCTCCCGCCGCGGCGGCAAGAGCTCCGCCTGGGTCTTCACCATCCTGCTCGTCGTCCTCTACTACTCGCTCTCCCTCATCGGCATCGCCCTTGGCCGCCAAAACTGGATTCCCACCTTCCTCGCCGTCTGGTCCGCCAACTTCCTCTTCGCCGCCGGCGGCCTCTTCCTGCTGTGGAGAATGTCCAGCGGCAGCCAGGGCTCTCCAGCCTTCGCCGGCCTCTCCACGCGCAGCCCCAGACTCAGCAATGCCGCTTCAGTCCATCCTGGAAGCCAGCCGCCCAGCCTCTCTGCCGCCGCCGCAAGCCTGCTTACCCGGCTCCTGTCCCTGCTCCCCGCCCGCTTCCGAGCCCGCATGCGCAACAACGCTTTCGCGGGCGCATTTCCCCGAATCCTCGACAAATACGTCATCCTCGAATTCCTCAACATGTTCGCCCTCGTTCTGCTCGGCTTCGTCCTGCTGGTGCTGGTCTTCACCGTCTTTGACCTCCTCAGCGACATCCTCCACAACCACATCCCCATCACCACCGTCGGCCTCTACCTGCTCAACGTCACCCCCCTGTTCGTCTACCAACTCGCCCCCATGGCCGTGCTCATCGCCGTCCTCGTCACCTTCGGCGTCCTCAACCGCAACTCTGAAATCATCGCCATGAAGGCCACCGGCATCAGCCTCTACCGGCTCGTCGTGCCCATCGTCTCCATCTCGGCCATCCTCGCTGTCAGCCTCTTCCTCTTCGACGAGTTCTATCTGCCCCAGGCCAACAAGCGTCAGGATGCCCTGCGCAACGTCATCAAGGGCAAGCCCCCCCAAACCGTCACCCACCCCGAGCAAAACTGGATCTTCGGCCAGCCCGCCAAAGGTGAGCCCGGACGAATCTTCTACTACCGCTTCTTCGATCCCGATCGCAATCAGTTCGCCAATATCTCCGTCTTTGAATTCAATCCCTCCACCTTCGCCCTCACCCGCCGCATCTTTGCCGAAAAGGCCATCTGGGACCCTGCTTCCAGCACCTGGCTCTTCCAAAACGGCTGGGAAACCGAAATCGACGGCGACCACCCCAGCGGCTTCCGGCAATTCGCCCAGACCTCCTTTTCAGAAATCCACGAAGACCCTGGGTACTTCAACAAAGAGAGCCTCCAGGCCCAGCAAATGAACTTCGGCCAACTCGACCGCTACATCGGCGACCTCAGCCAAAGCGGCTTTGACACCATGAAGCTCCGCGTCGCTTTGTGGCAGAAGCTCTCCTACCCGCTTGTCGCAGTTGTCATGGCCGTCCTCGCCATCCCCTTCGCACTCTCCATGGGCCGCCGCGGATCGCTCACCGGCATCGCCGTCGCCATCGGCGTCGCCCTCACCTACTTCGTCGTCGAAAACCTCTTCGGCGCCCTGGGCAATGTCAACTACCTCCCCGCCGCTTTAGCCGCCTGGTCCTCCGACATCCTCTTCGGCCTCGTAGGCGGCTACCTCCTCCTCCGCACCCCCACCTAGCAACGTTTCAGTCGAAAATAGGTCCATCGTCCTCTTGCAAAAAGCACTGTCATTCTGGGCAGCTTCATTCGCTTTCAGCAAGCTACGGCCAGAATGAACCCGTGCCAACCAATCAAGCACCGCGCATTCCTGGCTGCACAATCGAATGAACAATATTCTGAAGCCAGTGCGGGTCGCCCCTTTGGACCCCAATGCGTGTCGCTGCCTCTTTTCCCATGCTGAAGCGCTGTGCTGACAAACGCTCTGCCTGCGGCGCCATAGAAATCCGAACCCGTCTGAGCAACTCGATTCAACTCCAACCCCCTTGAATCCATGTAGAACTCGGGATCAAAATTTCATTGTTGCGAACATGGCCACAGCCGAGGCTCCCATAAAAGAGAATGCCGTCCAAACCAGCACATTGGAAAGCATCCCGCTCCGATACTCGCCCATGACTTCCTGGTTCCGAGCAATTCGCGCAATCAGAAAAATCAACGGCACGGCGACTACCCCATTAATCACGGCCGTCACAACCAACGCATGCATGGGATTGATGCCGATAAAATTGATCATCAACCCAAGCAGCGTCGCCACCGTGATCACGCCGTAGAATCCATGCGCGCGCTTCAGTTTTAGATTCAGCCCGGAACTCCAGTTAAGCGCCTCTGACAGAGCGAACGATGCCGATCCTGAAAAGACCGGCACGGCCAGAAATCCCAAGCCGACGATCCCAATAGCGAAAATCAGCTTAGCCAAAAATCCCGCGTGCGGGAACGTATGGACCAGCGGTTCCAGAGCCTTGGCCGCATCCGCCGCTGTAGTGATATGCGTGATGCCGTTGTGATTCAGCACCGTTGCCGCAACCACAATCACACACCAGGCCGCAATTTGCGAAGACACCATGCCGAGAAAGTTGTCCACACGTAGCCGCTTCAAGAAAAGCTTTGTCACTGCCGGCTTCCCATTGTGGATCATCTTCTTGCTCTTCTCTTCTTCCACCTCTTCCGAGGCTTCCCAGAAGAACATATAGGGTGAGATCGTGGTGCCAATCACACCCGTGATGATGAAGAAGAAACCGGCGGTGAATTCAATATGAGGAACAAACGTCGCCCGCAGAATTGTTCCCCATGGCTCCTTCACCAGAAACACGGTAATCACGTAGGAGAAAAGTGTGACACAAAGCCATTTCAAAATGCGCGCATACGTCTTGTAGCTCGTAAATATTTCAAGAACCAGAATGAGCGCCGTAAAGAAAAGCACAAGCACCGTAAGATTCACTGGGACAATCAACTGCGCAGCCGCACCCATGGCCCCCAGGTCCGCGCCCAGGTTAATGGTATTGGCAACCACAATCAGCGCCAGCATCCCATAAAGAACCTGTTTGCTATAGCGTTCCTTCACCACCGCCGAAATGCCTTTTCCCGTCACGGCGCCAATGCGCGCGCACGCCTCCTGAACCGCGATCAGCATCGGCAACACCAGCAGAGCGGTCCAAAGTTGCCCATAGCCGAACTGCGCTCCGGTCTGCGTATACGTCGCAATCCCGGATGGATCGTCATCCGCCGCGCCGGTGATGATACCAGGCCCGGCGATCTTCAAAAGCTCTTTCACTTGCCTGCCGAATTTCGCCATCCGACGAGATCATACCGTCCTGAAGATCGCGGGAGCGAGCGATATTGACCATGCGTGGACGATTCGATCCTTCGCGCATACATTTCCTGAGGAGACCTCCGCAATGAAGTGACTCTGGGCTGAACAGGCTGCCGAAAAGGGGCTTTGGCAGCATGGAAATCTGGAGAAAACATCCTTCGGGGGGTTAAAGCCCATCGATTCTTATCTACCATTTGCGGCACGGCTCAAGCCGCGCCCTTTCAAAACAAACCCCTGCATCAAGTCTTTCCGCGGCTTGGGTAACCTCATCACTGATTGGGTTCCCGCGGCTCAATTCTTGCAATGCAGCCGCTTGCTGGTGGCACACTGTACGTATGCTCGACTTCATCACCCAGAAAGATCAGCCCACGGTCTTGCTCATCGATGACGATATGGTGAGCCGGGAGGTGATGGCCACGATGATGACCATGAGTGGCTATGACGTGCATACGGCAGAGGACGGGCACCACGCGCTCGAGTTGCTGGGCATCGGGGAATGCAAACCAACAATCATCCTGATGGATATTCAGATGCCGGGGTTGAGCGGCATGGAGCTGATCGAAAAGCTGCGCGAGCAGTGCAAGGCAAGGCTTTATGTGATCAGCGCCAGCAACACTGAAGAAGATGTCCTGGCCGCGGCAGATGGGTTCCTGATGAAGCCCTTCGTGCCGGAGGCGTTGACTCGGTTGATTGAAGAGCAGGAAGCGCTGGCGCGTCCAAAGCCCGCCCCCGGACTTGATCCGCTCGAGACCATTGTCAATCCCGAAACGCTCGCGCAACTGCGCGAAATGATGCCGGACTCCGCTGTGAGGCAAATCTACGAGGCGATCATTTCCGACCTGGGCAAGCGAACGGCGGCGCTGGAGTCGTCCATCGCCGCGCGGGACTGGGGTGAGGCGCGGCGGATTGGGCATGCCATCAAGGGCGGTGGGTCAATGGCCGGAGCGGTGCAGGTGGCGCGTCTCGGTGAATTGATCGAGGCTGGAGCCCTCGAGCTGAGTCAAACCACCTCAGACGTTAACCAATCAGATAACATCGAGGTCATCCTGTCGGATTTGAGGGCTGCGGCTGCGAACCTGCGGCGTATGCTGGATGCTGAAATCAAACCGTAAGCAGCACAAGGCACTGGAGGTTAGCCGTTTCCGTGGACAAGCCAATCCGAATTGTACTGGCCGACGATCATCCTGTAGTCCGCATCGGGGTGCGCAACATGCTCTCCGAAAAAGACGGTTTTGACGTGGTCGGAGAAGCGACTGACGGCGACGAAGCCATTACCCAGACACTTGAGTTGGAGCCGGATATTCTGCTGCTCGATCTGCAGATGCCCCGCTTGCCGGGTCTTGAGGCCATGCGCGCCATCATGAACGGCACGCCGACGGTCAAGATTCTGCTGCTCACCTCGACAATTACCACTCAGCAAATCATTGAAGCGCTGCACATTGGGGCGCGCGGAATTGTGCTGAAAGACGCCCTGGCCAGCCACTTGCAGACGTCGATTCGCACGGTTTATGGCGGCGATTATTGGATTGGCGGCAAGCGCGTCGTCAACCTGGTGAGCGCGCTCCACGACCTGATGCAACAGGCTGTGGTTCCCCAGCGCAAGACTTATGGCCTGACGCCGCGGGAATTGGAAGTGGTGGGCTGCATTGTGGAAGGCTGCTCGAACCGAGATATTGCCAAGCAATTCACACTGAGCGAGGAGACGGTCAAGCGGCACTTGTCGAATATCTTCGATAAGACGGGGGTTTCGACACGGTTGGAACTTGCGCTGTTTGCGATTGCGCACCACCTGGTGGAGCCGCAGTAACAGAGGACAGATGTCAGTGGTTAGTGGGCTTTGGACCTTTTGGTTCAGAGCCCATTTCCATTGGGTGGATCAAATTGCGAGCAACTGGGTGGCGAGGCGGTCAAGCAGGCCTGCGGTGTTGTGGCAGACGCCGGTGTGGACGGGCGAGGGCTGAATGATGGTGCTGCGCGGCGAACTGAGCCAGTGGAAGCGCTCGCGCTGCGAGAGTAGAGCGATGGGGCCGGCGCCGGGGTCTGCTTCACAGATGAGCCGAAAAGCCTGGAGATGGGCGCGGACTACTTCCTCGTCAACGGCAGGCCAGAGGGCTTTGAGACGCTCAACGTCGAGGTGGATGCGGGCGGCGAGGTAGCGCTTTTCAGGGCAGTAGACTATGACGCCGGCGTTGATGAACTCCTGGCGATCGACGCGGGGCACCACACGAATGACGGCGTAATCAAACGAGGCGGGCATGGGCGCTGGTCGCCTCCTGTTCAAAGATGTGCGCGCTCTTCAGCCGGCGGAGAAAGAAGTCCAGATAGGCGGTGCGCTTTTGGGCAGCGGGGATTGAATCGGAGCTGGTTTCCAGCCAGGCATCGGGGATCTGGGCGAGGATATCGGTGAGAATCTGCGCCGAGAGCCGAGACTGGGCGAGGCGGGCGGCGGTCTGGATTTCGGAGGCCCAGGGCAGGAGAACGTGCTTGGCTATTTCTGGGAAGGGCGACTCGGCTTTGAGCGGCATGGTTTCCCAGTTGTGATGGAAATACATGGCCGCGCCGTGGTCGATGATGTACAGCTTGCGGTGCCACATAAGCAGATTTGCGTTGCGCGGGGTGCGGTCGACATTTTGCGTGAAAGCATCGAACCAGACGGTGAGCGAAGCTTCTTCCGAGCTGACTGCGTCGCGGGCGGCGGGGTCGAACATGGTGGAGCCGGGTAGGTAGTCGAGTGCGAGGTTGAGGCCGGTGCTGGCTTTGAGGAGCGCGCGGATTTCCGCGTCCGGCTCGTTGCGGCCCAGGACGTCGTCAATGTTTATGAAGATCAACTCGGGAACGCGGAGGCCGAGCGCGCGGCCGATTTCGCCGCCGACCAACTCGGCGACCAGGGCTAGAACTCCCTGCCCCGCACCGCGAAACTTGACAACGTAAATGCCGAGGTCGTCGGCTTCAACGATGGCCGGTAGTGAACCGCCCTCGCGCAGGGGAAGGACGTAGCGGGTGGCGATGGCGGTGCGGAGCATGGCGCTTTCAGTGTAGCGGGTTGGGGAGAACTGTCGGCTTTATGGTCTCCCCGGTCTCAAAGGCGAGACTGGGGGCACCCAGCCGATTTGGTTGGAAAGACGGGTTGCACGGCTTAGATTGGATTGGGAGGGTTTCGGCGATGGAGATTGCATTTCTGGGGTTGGGGAATATGGGTTCGGGAATGGCGCGGTGCCTCCTGCGGGCGGGGCACACGGTGCGGGTGTGGAACCGGAGCGCGGAGAAGATGGGGCCGCTGGTGGCTGAGGGCGCGGTGGGCTGCGGGTCGGCGGCGGAGGCAGTTGCGGGGGTTCCGCTGGTGATCAGCTGCCTCATGGACGATGCGTCAATTCGGAGCGTTTTTGGCCGCCCAAATAGTCCCGGTGACACGTCAGGGGTGATTACCAAGATGGCGGCGAATGCGATTCATGTTTGCGTGACCACCATTTCGCCGGTGTGCGGGGATTGGCTGGAGGCGGAGCATGCGGCGCATGGGAGCCGTTATATTTCCGGACCGGTGCTGGGGCGGCCGGATGCGGCGGCCTCGGGAACGCTGCTGGAACTGCTGGCTGGCGACCCCACTGCGATCGAAGAGGTGCAGCCGGTGCTGAAGGCGTTCGCCAATATCCTGGTGCCCATGGCGGGGACGGCGGGGGTGGCTAACAGCCAGAAACTGTGCTTCAACTTCTTTATCGCGAGCCTGGTCGAGGTGTTTGCAGAGGTTTACACGTTTACGGAGAAGACCGGCGCCTCGAAAGAGATCATGGCGCAGTTTTTTCAACGTGCGTTTGCGCATCCTGGGTTGCAGCGGTACGCGAGCCGGATGAAGGATGGGGTGATCGAAGGCGAAGGAGGGTTTTCAATGCGCGGGGGGCTCAAGGATGTGCGCCTGATGCTGGATGCGGCAGAAAGAGCGGGTTGTCCGCTGGATATCGCGGTGCTGGTTGAGGGAAAGCTGGCCGAGAGCGTGGAGAATGGCCTGGGCGACGCGGACTGGAGCGCGGTGCAGCGGGTGACGCGTGCCCGGGCCGGGCTGGCGCTGGATTAAAACGTGTGCTGGTGAGCACTTCGGATTTGGCGGCGGATTGGTTAGGATGAAGCCATGAGCTTCAGGGGAAAGATCGTTCTCATTACCGGGGCCAGCGCAGGAATCGGCGCGGCTATCGCACTGGCCTTTGCCGCCGAAGGAGCCAAGTTGCTGTTGGCAGCGCGACGGGCGAAGAAACTGGCCCATGTGGCGGCGCAGGCGCTGGAACGCGGAGCCGCCGCTGTGCAGACGATTGAGCTGGATGTCCGGAGCTATCGGGCGGTTCAGGACGCGATTGACTTGTTACCGGCGGAGTGGGCGGAGATCGACGTCCTGGTCAACAACGCCGGGCTGAGCCGGGGCCTGGACAAGCTCTATACGGGCAGCGTTGCGGACTGGGACGAGATGATCGACACCAACGTGAAGGGGCTGCTCTACGTGTCGCGGGCTGTGGTGCCGGGGATGGTGGTTCGCAAGCGCGGACACATTGTAAATATGGGCTCGACGGCGGGGGAGCTGACTTATCCGAATGGCGCGGTCTATTGCGCCAGCAAGGCAGCAGAGAAGGCCATCAACGACGGTTTGCGCCAGGATCTGCTGGGAACGCCGGTGCGGGTGACGAGCATCGATCCCGGCATGGTCGAGACAGATTTCAGCATGGTGCGCTTTCACGGGGATGAGGAGCGGGCGGCGAAGGTCTACAAGGGGCTCACTCCGCTCACGCCTGAGGATGTGGCGGACGCGGTTGTGTGGTCGGTAAGCCGGCCGGCGCATGTGAATATTGCGCGGATCAGCTTGACATCGATTGACCAGGCGAATTCGTTGCTCTTCCACCGCGAAGGATAGAACCGACTGGTCTGCGGTGTCTGCTGAGAAAGAGCGCAGCTCGAGATTCGCGCTTTCCGACCCCATCCCTCATCAACACGCCTGCAACTGAGCACCCGTATGGGCGCTGCCGGGCGGTGCGGAGATCTTTGGATGACCGGGGGGGCGGTTATCCCATTGCTTCGATCTGCGCCTCGATTTGCGCCAGGGCCGCCTCAAGAGCAGCGCGGCGATCTGGGTTTGAGGTTTTCTGCGAGAGTATGTTTTCCCTCTGCAGATGCAGAGCCTGCTTCTGGCGTTCCTTTACCGTGCGAACCTGGTCTGCCGCCCGACGCTGGTCCTCGCTGACAAACTCATTGCCGTCGCCGACCTTCGGTTGCTGCAGTACATTTGCCATCTGTTCCTCCACGGATTTACTTTCCCAACCACGAGCCATATCTTCATTCTACGGGGGATTGGCGGTATTGCGTCCCAGGGAACACAAAGTTGATCGTCAGGAAGGGCTGAGGAACACCTATGCGCGTATGGCAAATTTCTTCGTTTGGCATTGATTCTTTGGAGTTTATTGAGCGTCCCACCCCTTCGCCGGAGGCGGGAGAAGTTCTGGTGAAAGTGCGCGCTATTTCTTTCAACCATCGCGACCTGATGGTGGTGAAGGGGCTATACAACCCAAAAATGAAACTTCCGCGGGTTCCCTGTTCCGATGGTGCGGGCGAGGTGGTTGCGGTGGGAGAAGGCGTAACTCTGTGGAAGCCCGGGGACCGGGTAGCGGCCATCTTTATGCAGAACTGGCTGGACGGTCCGCCCACGGCACAGAAGTCGCGGCGCGCGCTGGGCGGGGACGTGGACGGGATGCTCACCGAGTACATTGTCCTGAAGGAATCCGGGCTGGTGGCGATTCCGGAGCACCTCAGCTTTCAGGAGGCGGCGACCCTGCCTTGCGCCGCGGTAACGGCCTGGAATGCCCTGTCGGTATGCGATTTGAAGCCGGGGGCGACGGTTCTGATGCAAGGCACGGGCGGGGTTTCAATCTTTGTGCTGCAACTGGCGCGCCTGAAGGGAGCGCGGGTGCTGGGCATTTCAAGCAGCGACGAAAAGCTGGAACGGGCCTATCAGATGGGACTGGACGCCGGGCTGAACTACAAGGAGAACCCTGAGTGGGATCGCTGGGTGCTGGACGAAACAGGCGGCCAGGGAGTGGACCTGGTGGTAGAGGTGGGCGGACTGGCGACGCTGCCGCGGTCCCTGCGGTCGCTGCGCATTGGCGGGGCCATCGCGCAGGTTGGTGTGCTCACGGGCGCGCCCGATGGGGCTGCCTTCCCGGTCTCGACAATTCTGCACAAGCAGGTGCGGATGCAAGGCATTTACGTCGGCTCGCGCAAGGACTTTGAGGATCTGAACAGGGCGATTACCTTGACACTGCTGAGGCCTGTTGGAGAGAACTTCCATTGGTCGCAGGCCCGTGAGGCGCTGGCGCGAATGGAAGAGGGCAGCCACTTTGGGAAGCTGGTTTTGACGGTGGGGTAGGAGTACGTTGCTTCTGATTGAGAGCTAGCCTTTCCCGCCCTCGCGACACAAGAAAGTCGTGAGAACGGGGCTCGGGGTATCTTTAGCGGTCCGACATAGTGCGGCGTGGACCGCGAAGCCAACGTTACAAGTCCAATTGCTAGTTGGGTTTTGGGGTGTAGTGGTCGCGGAGGACGCCGCGGAGGATTTTACCGGTGTGGTTGTGGGGAATGCCGCCGGGGGGCAAAATCCAGATGTGGCGTGGCGCTTTGTAGGGCGCGAGATTCTGGCGGCACCATTGCAGCAGGTCGCCTTCGCTGAGCGTTGCGCCCTCATGGAGTTCGACGGCGGCCGCTGGCATCTCGCCTTTTTCCGGGTGCGGCAGGCCGAAGGCAGCGGCCCGCGCGACATCGGGATGGGCCAGAATAGCCTCTTCGATTTCGCGGACGTAGACGGAGTAGCCTCCGGACTTGATGACATCTTTCATGCGGCCGACAAGGCGAATGAGGCCAAAGCGGCTGCGGGTGGCAAGGTCTCCGGTGCGGAGCCAGCCATCGGCGGTGAGCAGGCGGTCGCCATCGGGAACTTTGGCGATAGAGTCTTTTGTGTCTGTCCAATAGTGCGGGGACAGGCCGCGGCGGCGGATTTGGCACTCGCCAGTGACGCCGGCTGAGACAGAATGCCCATTCCCGTCGGCGACGCGGATTTTGAAGGGCGGGACGGGAAAGCAGAGGTCCCCGCTGCCTGGCAGGAAGGAAAGATCGATGCCCATCATGGCAAGTCCGCCAAGTTCAACCATGCCATAGCCGTTGATGAGGACTGGCGGAATGCGGCGACCAAAGGGCAGGCGTTGGAGCGCTCCGAAGGCGCGCAGGCGCTCGCGGACTTCCGATGGCAAATGGTCGCTGGCCGAAAGCCACACGCGGACGCTGGAGAGGCGGCTCGGGTCAGGGTTGCTGTTGACCAGGCGGGCGAACATCGCAGGGACGCCGACAAAGGCCGTAATACGGTGGCGCTCGGCGAGTTCGAGGGCGCGGTCTACGTCGAAGCGATCGAGAAAGCAGCCGCGGATGCCGGCCATAAGGCCGTAAAGGGCGATGCTGACGGCCATGATGTGCGACCAGGGGAGCGCGATCAGGGCAAGGTCCTTCGGGCCTAGAAACGTGCCGGCTATAACGGTTGAGGAGCGTGCGCCGAGCAGGGCGCGGCTGGACAGGGCTGCGCCTTTGGGGAATCCGCTGGTGCCGGAGGTGTGGAAGACGGCGACGGTGGCGCCGGGATCGATTTCAGAGGGCGGGAAGGATGGCTCTTCTTGATCGGCGGGGCGAAGGAAGCCGGGGAGGACGTCGGGGTCGTCGTCGGACTGAATCCAAACGCGAATATCGAGTTGACTTTGGTGGCCGATGGTGCGGTTGAAGACAGCCTTGTCGGTGACCAGGATGTCTGTGCCGCTTTTCAAGAGGATGCGGCGGACTTCAGGCAGGGTAAGCATGGGGTTGAGGGGCACGGCAATGCCGCCGGCGCGGATGATAGCCAGAAACCAGTGGAAGCAGTAATTGTTGTTGGTGCGATAGATGGCGACGGGCTGGCCGGGGCGGAGGCCGACGGTGCGGCGAAGGAAGGCGTCCATGCGGGAGACGTCGGCGTGGAGCCAGGAGAGGCGACGCGGGCCGGAGTCTTCGACGGAGATTTCGCAGTCGCCGTTGAGTCGGTAGAGTTCGTCGATGAGGTTGGCGACAGTGACGGTGCGATCGCGCGAGAGCCGCATGCGCCGGAAAAGGTTCATGCTTCGACGACCTGCTTGCGGCCCCATTCGCTGGCGACACAGTAGTCGAAGAGGCGGTCTAGGTAGTTGAGGACCTGGGGCGAGTCGATTCCAGCGGGGTTGAGCAGGCGCTCGGCGTTGGTGGTGTCAAATTGCATCCGCATGGTGAAGTAGTCGCGGTAGGCGCGGCCGTCGCGCAGAACGCGGCGCTTTTTTCCCCAGAGAATCATGAAAAGGATCGGCCGGACGGCAGCAAAGAAAACGCGCGGCTCAACGTAGCGCGCCTCTGGAGCTTTGAAGAACTGGGCGGCGCGGCGGGCGATCTGCTGGATGGTCGCGCTGCCGCGTGGGCCGGCGCAGAGATGGACCGTCTGTCCGATTGCGGCGGGCTCAAAGGTGAGATGAGCGACGGCGGCAGCGACATAGTCGACAGGAACGATGTCGAGAATGGCGTCGGCATAGCCGGGAACGGTTCGCCAGAGGCCGCGGGCGTAGATCTTGAGCGGCCAGTACATCATTTTGAAGCTGGAAGTGACGCCGGTCTTTGAGTCGCCGACGATGATGCTGGGACGGAGAATGACGCCGGGAAGCTTGCCGGGTTCTGTGCCTATTCTGGAACGGACCAGCGCTTCGGCTTCGGACTTGGTTTGCTCGTAGGTGTTGCGGAAGGACTGGCCGACGTTGAGTTCGTCTTCAAAGATCAGGCCGTTGCGCTCGCCAGCGACGTAGGCGGTGCCGACGTAGGCCAGGCCGCGCAGGTTGGGTGCGGCGGCGGCGAAGTCGAGGATGCGGCGGGTGCCTTCAACGTTGATGGCGCGGGCCTCGTCGACGGTGTGGTCAAAGCGGACGGTGGCGGCGGAGTGGATGACGCGGGTGACTTGGGCGGCGAGGGCCTGGTAGTCCCCCGCGCTCAGGCCGCAATTGGGCAAACTGACGTCGCCGGAGTAGGCCTTGACGCGGTGGCGGTCCTCGGGCGGGACGAGGGCGTCCGCACGGTCTTGAACGGGCTGGTTGGCTCGGGGGCGGATGAGCAGGGCGAGAGTGGCGTTGGGCTGGCGGGTGAGCAGTTCGCTGACCAGGCGGGCGCCCAGAAATCCGGTTGCGCCGGTAACCAGGATAAGTTCTTCGTTATTCACGCGGAAACCGACCTCAGCGCTGACTACTCGAAGGCCGGAGAGCTATGACCTTTTTTGTGGATAAGAGCAACGAGCAGGGCTGGAACCATTATAGCTGGGAGGGGTTTGGCGGCCGTTTTTATCGGGCGAAAGAAGGGTAGGATCGCGCGGATTCGGGGGTCGGCCTGCGGGTTGAGACGAGGCGATAATCGAAAGTGCGCTTTCCCACCCTTGCAACAGGAAAAAGTTGCCGGAACAAAGCACGCAACATTCTTGGCTGGTCCAGAACGTGGTTCATTGGAGATGTATCTTGCAACGCAAGTCATGATGCTCAGAGTGACAGTCTCTTTTTTGTAATGAACTTTGAACTCAGGACACCAGCCGGCTGGCAGAGACGTTCGTCGCATTTTTTCCGCCCAGAATTCGGCGGGATGAGCTGCTCAGATGCAGGTCCTCCGACTCCGCTGAAACGCCCTCCGCTCTGGGATGGATTTGTTGGCGATACAAATTCTTAAGACAGGACGCCAGGGGAGCAGGGGACTGCGATCCTTCGGATTCCGGCCCCAATTCCGGGTCGCGTCAAGAAAAGAATCAGGACTGCAAACACCCGCGCTGATTACCGATTTGCCGCTCCAGATTACCCCTGCCTCTGCTCTGCCCCGCAATCGATTCCCACCCAGTTTTCCGCACCTGCTTTCATGCGCCGAACACGAAGATGCCATTCGTTTCGGCGAATCGAGCGTTGCGCAACATCGCTCATAAACATTGAGCCGGAACCCTTCGAATTACCAGGGAACAAGGCGCCATTTACGGATACAATCTCGCATATTCATGTTTACTTATTAGTAAAAAAGTAACCAGTTTTCATTACTTAAAACCTTCAGAGATCGGCTTATTTTCCTTTCCTGGGCTGCAATCCGCAGCGCATAATTGGCTTGCCACAAAAAATTCCAGGCAACGTTTGAGAGTCTGTTTCGCTGGGAAATCTGGATTTACCTTTCACGGACGGATTGTCCAGCAAGTGTTCCCGGGAGTCCTTTGATCTAGTCGCTTTTCGCACAATGCGAACAGCCTGACAGAGGCTAACCCGCAAGAAATCATTCCGAGGTGCTCGTTGGATCGGACCTATCGACCTTCAACTGCCGAGACCGCAAGTTCGCCCTCGGAATCGGGCGTCCTGTTTTCCGTCTTCCGGCTTGAGCGGGATGGCTCGTTTTTTCGGGGGTCAAGCCCAATCCACCTGCCGCCGAGGGAACTTGGCGCGCTTCGGTTGCTGCTGGCCAACGTTGGTCAGATTGTTACGCCTTTACAGTTCAGGCAGGCGCTTTGGGGCGATGTGCATGTCACCGCGGAGAGCGTGCCGAAATGCCTCTCGTCGCTGCGCGCACGGCTGCAGCCGGATGACTGCATCCAGACGGTCTACAAGCGCGGGTATCGACTCATCGCAGAGGTGCATCCGCTGATTGTCTCAAATGCCAAAACGCTTCCCCGCCTGGCAATTCCGCCCTTCAGCACCGATCTTGGCGTCCCTGAGCACATGGGCGCGGTTACCGCGGAGGAGACGATCGCCCGGCTGACCAACTCTGCCAGCCCGCTCGCCGCACTGCTCGCGCGCGATTCGGTTTTCACGCTCGCGGCAAACGGACTGACCGCTATCCAGATTGGGCAGGCGCTCAACGCCGACCTGGTGCTGGCTGGAACACTGCGCGGGCAACAATCCCACATTCGCCTCCGGGCGGAGATGGTTCGCGTCAGCGACGGCGTGCAGATATGGGTGGAAGACCTCCTGGTGGAGCGAGGCAGCAGCAGCGAACTTGAAGTTGCGCTGGCAGCACGGCTGGAAGCCCGTTTGCAAACATGGCCTCTCGAATCGATCCGGAGCACACGAAATACCGCCGCGAGGAACTTCGCTTCCGACCAGGAGATCTCCGGCCGGCCTCCTCGCGAAATGATTGATCCGGCACAAGGCGGAACGCTGCAGTCGCTGGCAGCCTCCGCTGAAGACGTTGCTGAAAAACAGGCCCCATCTACGACCAGCGAAGCTTATGAAGCCTACCTGCACGGGCACCATGAATGGCAGACGCTGGAAAGGCACCGCATGCAGGACGGCCTGCAGCAACTGACGCGCGCCATCGAACTTGACCCCTCCCTCATCGCAGCCAGGGTCGATCTTGGACACCTTTGCGTCACGCAGACCATGTACGGCTTCATGTCTCCAGCCGTTTCCGCCGACCTCGTTCACCGCACTGCGGAATCCATCCCTGACCTTCCCCGCCAGGCAGCAAAGATCATGCCGGCACTGGCCTGGGTGAACTTTCACTTCGATCGCAATCTTCCCGCGGCATTGTGGGCTTTTGAGCTCTCATCGCACCTGCCGCACGACCCGTGGGTCACCCGTATGCGGGCCATGTTCGCGCTCAGCCGCAACCGGTTTGAGGAGGCCATTGAGATTCTGCGCGCGGCCCTTGAGATGGATCCGTTTTCGCCGTGGCTGAACTCGCGCCTGGCCTGGGCACTGCACCTGAGTGGACAGGCCGCCGAAAGCCTGAAGCAGGTTGAGCATTGCCTCCGCCTGTTCCCCGACCACGAGGGAACCGCCCTCTACGGTTCCTCGCTTCTGGCCTTTCACGGGGCCACGGAGCGTGCTGTCGAGCTTGCGGAAGGGCTTGCCCGGCGCCTGCCCTACTTTGACCTCGCCACCTCAGTGCTGGCCAATGCGCTGGCATGCGCCGGACGTGCGGAAGAGGCTCTGGCGATGCTCGAACGCCTGCAGTGGCTGAGCCGCGAGCGGTACGTCCTCGGGTCTTTCAGCGCGGCCGCCTATATTGCGCTTGGCGTTCCGGAAGCGGCGCTTGCCGAGTTGCATACTTCCAACGATCTCCGATGTCCGTGGTTCTTCCAGGTCCTGGCCGATCCGCGCCTCAAGCCCCTGCACGGCTTTCGCGGCTTTCAGGAGCTCCAGGCCATATTGCCGCGCATGGAAGCAGCAGCGAGGGCTTCGTCCGGGGACGCGGACCAAGCCTCAGAGTAGCGCTGACTTCGTCCCTCTGTGATATGCACCCGCCTTCCCGCATTGGATTTTCCCCAGGTTAACCGATCAAGCTGGTCAAAGTACCCTCCCGCCCTCTACATTTCCTTACGGGTACCCGTTCTGCTCTGCCGCTGTTCCCTATGCCCCTGGGGTAAGCCCGGCAGATGCTCAATCAGCAGCCCAACCGAGCGATTTTTTCGACCGCACCTGGAGGATTCCTTTCATGCCGTATCGTGGCTGGCTCACGCTGTTGCTTACCTGCGCCTCTCTGTCTTTCAGCGCCGCTGCTCTTGCGCAGCAGAACCCATGGCTCGACCCCAAACTGCCCGCCGCAGAGCGCGCCCACCAGTTGGTCAGCCGCATGACGCTGGAAGAGAAGGCCTCGCAGCTCGAAGACTGGGCCACGGCCATTCCGCGTCTCGGCATTCCCGACTACCAGACATGGAACGAGGCGCTCCACGGCGTTGCCCGCGCTGGTTACTCAACAGTGTTTCCGCAGGCCATTGGCATGGGCGCAACGTGGGACCCCACCATAGTTCACACCATGGGCAACGTCATCTCCACTGAAGCACGGGCGAAATACAACCAGGCCCAGCGGGAAGGCAACCACCGCATCTTTTTCGGATTGACCTTCTGGTCGCCGAACATCAACATCTTTCGCGATCCGCGCTGGGGCCGCGGCCAGGAAACCTATGGCGAAGACCCGTTGCTGACTTCAAAAATGGGCGTTGCCTTTATTGGCGGCGTGCAGGGCGGCGACCTGGACCACCTGCGCGCTGTGGCCACCAGCAAGCACTTCGCGGTCCACTCCGGGCCTGAATCGCAGCGACACGGGTTCAATGTCGACCCCTCCCCGCGCGACCTCGAAGAGAGCTACCTACCCGCATTCCGCGCCACGGTCACCGAAGGGCATGTGCAATCGGTGATGTGCGCTTACAACTCCATTGACGAATGGCCGGCGTGCACCAACAAGATGCTGCTGAAGGATCATCTGCGCGACGCATGGGGCTTCAAGGGCTTCGTCGTTTCCGACTGCGGGGCCATTGTCGACGTCAACCAGGGCCACAAGAAGACGACCGACATTATGCATTCCGCGGCCCTCTCCATCCAGGCCGGCACTGACCTGTCGTGCAGCATATGGACGCCGGGCTTCAACACCCTAGCCGACGCCGTGCACAAAGGTCTGGTCTCTGAAGACCTGATCACTCAGGCTGCCGAGCGGCTCTACACCGCTCGCTTCAAGCTCGGGTTGTTCGACCCCGAGGGCTCCAATCCCCTCGACGACAT
>Ga0302266_10001453_pt1 | contig 21611 bp, 14 predicted proteins | sample III_Bog_E1_2_FD_194559 | JGI IMG/M metagenome (GOLD analysis project Ga0302266, IMG submission 194559) | Peat permafrost microbial communities from Stordalen Mire near Abisko, Sweden - III_Bog_E1_2 | ecosystem: Environmental > Terrestrial > Soil > Wetlands > Peat | place: Sweden: Abisko... | reverse complement strand
CGACTTGTAAGTGTTGCCGTGCGCGTCCGTCGCGCTGACATAATAGTCCACGAACGCGTTCGTGATGGTCGTGACCTGCGCGTAATAATAGTCCGCCATGTATTCCGGGGTGTAGCCGCTGGAGTTGGCGACGACGCGCTGGGTCATGCCGAGGGTCTGCCACGCGCCCGCGCCCGCGCCGCCGGCATAAGTTTTGAACACATCGCTGGTCGGCGGGTTCGCGGCGTTGTTGCGGATGAACAAGCTGACATTGGTGATGCCCGAAACATCGTAGGCGTAGGTCCAGATCCAGAAACTGGAGTTCGGCTCGATGACCGTCTTGTAGCCGTATTGCACGCCGAAGTTCGTGCCGCCGGGATTCCACGGATGGCGCTGCGGCAGGAACACCGTCGGCGGCGTGGTGTCCCCGGAAGTGTTCGACAAAATGGAATCCACGTTCCGGCAGGCGTTGGACTGCGCGACGATGGCGCGCTCGCATTCGTCGGCGGTGCAGCCGTAATACATGAAGCCGCTGTCGAGGCTCGCCAGATAATAATGCCAGCCGAGTTCCACGCTGTTCGGCGTCGTGGAATAGCTGCCCGGATCGCGCACCTGGTCCACGCGCGGCGTGATGCCGGCAATCTGCTGCGCCGTCTTCACCCGGTTTTCCGTCGCGATGATCACGCGCCAGTTGTCGCCCTTGCTGGTGACGCCGAGGCTGGGGTCAACCACATTCGCGCCGTTCGTCGTGTAGCTCGGCGGCCAGTTCCAGTTGATGAAACTCGGCGAACCCATGTCGCCGTCCGCAAACACCCAGCCGCCGTCCTCGACATGAACCACGTCGTTCGTGGCCGGCGGAAAATCGTTGATGAACTGCTCAATGGTCGTCGGCTCGTAGCCGTCGCTGACGGCGGTGCTGGCCATCTGGCCGACCCATTGCTGGTAATAGCTCGAACCGCCGCTCCACGCATTGTCGCCGTCGTGCGCGCACAGCACGAGCGCCGGCTTGGCCGGATTGTTGACGGCGGCGAGCGGCGCGATCAGCCCCAGATCCCAAGTGCTGTAACTATCCTTCCAGCCGAACACCTGGTCGCTCGGCGCGAGGATGATGGTGCTGGCGTTGCCGGTATTCGGGTCAACGTAACGGGCGTAATGCAATTGAAAACCAAACGGCATCACCTGCGTCGGCGAGCAGCCGCGGTCAATGGCGAGCGTGCGGTAGCTGCCCGCGCCCTGCGCCGGGTTGACCTGGTCCGCCGCATTCGGCAAATCGCACATCTCGCCGCCACTGCCGGTGACGACGGGCATGTCCGGGCAGGTGCGCGACAGATGGTTGTTGGCGACGACCGTCCACGCGATGCCCATCTTGTTCAAGATCGGAATCATGTGTTCCGAGAAACAAGTTTCAGCGGGAAAATAACCGCGCGAGAGCGGCACGCTCGTGCCCCAAAAAATCTGCATCTGCCGCTGCTGGATTGCCAGTTCCATCTGGAGCGTCTCGTCGCTGACGAGCGGCGCCATCGCGTGATGATAGGTGAAGTTGACAATGTCCATGCGCGGCTTGCCGCTGCTCGTCGTCCAGGTGCGCGCGGCGGCGTTGCCGCTGTTCCAGCCGCTGCCGTAGCCGAGCTGGTTCTGGGCGGCTAGGCTCTGGACATTTTCCATGAGCGCGCCGGACATGTTGACCTGCGCGCCGGCGTTGGGCAGGTAGAGCAGCCCGCTGACGGTGGAACTCGGCTGACCCTGATAGGCGTTCACCCGGTCGGACTCGCCAAACACGCTGGTCAGCGTGGTGTCGGTGGGATGGACGTTGCCAAGCTGGATGGTGTCCCAGGCGTTTTGATAATGGTCGGCGGTGTGGTTGACCGGTGCGCGGTCCGGCCAGTAAATCGGCTGGTGCAGGTGCCAGAGCCAGGTGGTGTGGACGCTGGTGTTGGCGGCGAACAGCGCGGTAGGCGCAACGGCGGCCAGGACGAGCGCGGCCAGCGCGGGGCGAAACGACAAATTCATTCGGGAAATTGGAATGGCCTAACATAGTCCAATTTAGATTATTTCCTACCGCACAAAGATGCGGTGCCGGGAACCTGGCGGCAATTGGTGGCTCTGTCGCAGGCCGTGGCCCTTGCCCCAGCTGGCCAGAATGACAACTTTGCCGGGAAGTGACGGGGCCGAAAGAAAAAAACCGGACCAGGCAGCCAGAGGATGGCCGAAAGGTCCGGAGAATTCGAAATGATCCGAATGTGAGATGATGCAGTAATCGGTTTCCAATTGACTCAACTGGAAACGAAAATTTTAAAATCAAAGATCAATGTGTTGTCGACCGCTTAACCTCATGGCTGGCTGCCTGCCCGCCTGCAACACACTAAGTAAATCATCTTTTCTTACCTTTGTCAAAATATATTTCAAGTTATAAGTATATGTTATTAAATGATGGTGAGTCAGTAACCGCCATCCGGCAAATCAGGCAAACGTTGGGGTTCGCTGCCAATTGCCTGTCCGTGGGTCAGCCTCCCGGCATTGAAACGCCAGTCGGTTGACGCAGCCGGAGCGTTTCTGCGATGCGCGAATCGGAGGCCGACATGAAGCGAAGGACATCGGTCAGCAATTGTCCGCTGTGCTACAGGGATGCGGCAGCGGAAAAAAGTTTTTCAAACTGTTCTGCTGTGACCAGTGGCCGATTGCGTTGATCCACCTTCAGTGGCCGCAAGTTTTCCATCGGCAGCGATTTCAAAAGGCCGTCGTCAATCGCCCGCTTGAGCACATTGTGGAGCGCAATCATGTCGAGGTTTACCGTGGCGCGGTTTTTTGCCTTCGGCCTGCCGTTTGACCATGAAGCTGTTAAGGTGCACACTTGTAATTTCATTCAGCCGGATATTGCTAAGGTGTTTGAGCCAGTTGTGCCGGGCGGATTTTTTCCGGTGCAAGGTCGAGAGTCGCTTGGCATCCTTCACAGAGTCGCAAAATTATAAATATTTTTCCCAGTAATCGTCGACGCGAGAACTGCGCTTGTGGACGGGCAGATTATGGTCGCGCCGGTCTTGCTGAAGGTCTTGCAGCGCCGTTCCTGTTTCGGCGATGGTGCGGCCGGTTTTGTGCCGGATGCGATTGGTGGATTCTTGGCCTGTGATGGCGTCCACCGTGGTGAGGCGTGCATAGAACCACCCGCTGCGTTTCCATAAGCCGCGCACTCTACGCTTGCGGTCATCGAAAACTTTGTCGAAACTTGATTCTCGAATGAGAGTGATTTTACAGCCAACGCGAACCGGTTTAAGCTATTTAAACCGACTCACCGCGTTTCATGCTGTTAAAGTGGCGCATCGTCAAGTGAAAGCTGTAAACCCCGAATCGTATTGTGTTATAAATCAATGGCGGGCCTGTAGCTCAATGGTTAGAGCAGAGGACTCATAATCCTTTGGTTCTCGGTTCAAGTCCGAGCAGGCCCACCAATTCTCTTCGATGAGCTTGCGCGTGTTTTAAGTTAACTGCCGGTTAAAATACCCCGCCCCCCCACACCGCACTGGCCGTGAGGTTTATGCGAAAATAATTTCAGCCTTTTGGCCGAATCTTTTTCCACAGCCAGCCGAGCGGGTCGTAGTATTCGTCCACGACGCGTTCCTTTAACGGGATGATCGCATTATCGGTGATCGTAATGTGTTCGGGACAAACTTTCGTGCAGCACTTGGTGATGTTGCAGAAGCCGATGCCCTGAGCCTGCTTCAATTCCGGCAAACGGTTTTCGATGTCGAGTGGATGCATTTCCAGCGCGGCAGTGTAAACCAGAAAGCGTGGGCCGATGAATTCTTCGTGCTTGTGATGGTCGCGCAGCACGTGGCAGACGTCCTGGCAGAGGAAACATTCGATGCACTTGCGGAATTCCTGCACCCGGTCAACGTCTGCCTGCTGCATGCGCCAAGTGCCGTCTTCACAGTCAGCCTTGCGCGGGTTGAATTTCTTGATCTTCGTCTTGACGCGGAAATTCCACGACACATCGGTGGCCAAATCGCGGATGCTCGGAAACGCGCGCATCGGCTCAATGGTGATGGGCTTGCTGATGTCGAGCGTGTCCATGCGCGTCATGCACATGAGCTTGGGCATGCCGTTGACTTCGGCGGAACAGGAGCCGCATTTGCCGGCCTTGCAATTCCAGCGGCAGGCGAGGTCGTTCGCCTGCGTGGCCTGAATCTTGTGGATCACGTCGAGCACCACGAGACCTTCGGTGATCTCGGTCTGGTATTCGACAAACTTGCCGCCGGTCGCGTCGCCGCGCCAAATTTTAAAAGTAACTTGCTTGTTCATTTCATCTCCTCGATGACTTGTTTCAAATCTTCCCGCATCGCCGGAATTGGTTCGCGACGTAATTTCATGGAACCGTCCGCCGCCTTGGCAATGACGGAGTTGTATTTCTGCGCCTCGGGATCTTTGTTCGGAAAATCCTCGCGGAAATGTCCGCCACGGCTTTCCTTGCGATCGAGCGAGCACAGCGTGATGGCTTCGGAAATCGTCAGCAGATGTTTGAGGTCAATGGCCGTGTGCCAGCCGGGATTGTATTCGAGATGGCCTTGCACCGCGACCTTCGCCGCGCGCGCCTTGAGCTTCTCGATGCCGTCGAGCGCGAATTCCATTTCGTTCTGCAACCGCACGATGCCGACGTTGGCCTGCATCATGTTTTGTAAATCATATTGCACCTGATAAGGTCCTTCAGTGCCACCGCCCGCCGGACGTTCGAACGGTTCGACGGCCTCCTTGTAAGCAGCTTCGACTTGCGCGTCGTTGATCGCGCCAGAAGAATTTTCCTTGGCAAACTTCGCGGCGTATTCGCCCGCGCGCTTGCCGAAGACGATGAGGTCGGAAAGTGAATTGCCACCGAGACGGTTCGCCCCGTGCAAGCCCGCCGCGCACTCGCCGGCTGCAAACAAGCCGGGAACATTCGTCGCCTGCGTGTCGCCGTTCACGCGGACGCCGCCCATCGCGTAATGCGTGGTCGGGCCGACTTCCATCGGCTCCTTCGTGATGTCGAGGTTCGCAAGCTGCATGAACTGGTGATACATTGAGGGCAGCTTACGTTTGATGTGTTCCGGCGCGTTCGGAATTTTTTCCTTGATCCACGAAATGTCGAGAAACACGCCACCGTGCGGACTGCCGCGACCGGCTTTCACTTCGCGATTAATGCAACGGGCGACGTGATCGCGCGTCAGCAATTCCGGCGGACGCTTCGCGTTTTTGTCGTTCTGCGTGTAGCGCCAGCCTTCTTCGGGATCGGTCGAAGTCTGCGAACGGTAATTTTCCGGCACATCATCATACATGAAACGCTTGCCGTCTTTGTTGCGCAAAACGCCGCCTTCGCCGCGCACGCTTTCCGTGACCAAAATTCCTTTAACGCTAGGCGGCCAGATCATTCCAGTGGGGTGAAACTGAATGAATTCCATGTCGAGCAATTCCGCGCCCGCGTGATATGCGAGCGAAACGCCGTCGCCCGTGCCTTCCCAAGAATTGCTCGTGACCGCATACGCGCGGCCCAAACCACCGGTGCAAACCACCACAGCCTTAGCCTTAAAAATGCGGAAACGTCCGCGTTCGCGATCATAACCAAATGCACCAACGACGCGGTCGCCATCTTTCAACAGCGACACGATGGTGTATTCCATGTGAACGCTGATGCCCTGATGAATGCCGTGATCCTGCAACGTGCGGATGAGTTCGAGGCCCGTGCGGTCACCGACGTGCGCGAGACGCGGATAGCGATGGCCACCGAAATTGCGCTGCGAAATTTTTCCTTCCTTCGTGCGATCAAATACCGCACCCCAAGCTTCGAGTTCGTGCACGCGCGCCGGCGCTTCCTTCGCATGCAACTCGGCCATGCGCCAGTTGTTGACGTATTGGCCGCCGCGCATCGTGTCGGCGAAGTGAACTTTCCAACTGTCGCGATCGTCCACGTTGCCCATCGCCGCCGCCATGCCACCTTCGGCCATGACCGTGTGCGCCTTGCCGAGGAGTGATTTGCAGATTAGCCCGACTTTGACGCCGGCGGCGGAAGCCTCGATGGCCGCGCGCAGACCCGCACCGCCCGCGCCGATGACCAGCACGTCGTATTCGTGAGTTTCGTAATTGGTAGCCACAAAAAATCTTTCAGTTCAGGTTAAAATTTGAAGAACACAAAATCGTGAATATGTCCCGTTGCGCAAAGCCGCACATAAACATCCGTGAAACCGACCCAGAACAGGCTGATCCACGCCCACATCATGTGGCGGATGTTCAGGCAGGTGACGCAGTTGTAGGCTTTCGCGCACGTCGGCGCTTTGGATTTGGAATCTAAAAAACCACCAATCAAGTGGCGGAGCGAATGGCAGCCAAAAGTATACATCGCGAGAAAAACAGCGTTCAGCGTCAGCACAATCGTTCCCACGCCGATGCCAAAATGTTCCTTGCCGGACAGATCGGTGAACCACATTCCCAGCCAGGCATCATACGAAAGGAGCAGGATGAACAGGAACGCGAGATAGAAGAAATAGCGGTGAATATTTTGGATGATCAATGGAAAGTAGCGTTCGCCCAAAAAGGTTTTGCGCGGCTCGCCGACGGCACAGTTGATCGGGTCGGCCCAGAACGCCTTGTAATACGCGCCGCGATAATAATAGCAGGTGAAACGGAAGCCGGCGGGAATCCACAAAATCAAAAACGCCGGCGAGAACGGTGCCCACGTCGGCCACCACGCCGGCAGCTTGCCAATGGCGTGCGGCGACACGCCCCAGAATTCCGGCGAGTAAAACGGCGAGAGATAATTTGCGCCGCCATTTTCTCCATGCAGACCGCCATACCAATAGCTCGGAATACCGGTCTTCATGTCGTGAAGACCTTGAAACGCCGCCCAAGTCGAATAAATGATGAAGGCGGAGAAGCCGAGAAAGACGACCAGCGGTTGGAGCCACCAAGCGTCGGGACGGGTCGTGACGCCGAAGCCACGTTGCTTCGGCAGGGTATCAGCGTAAGCCATAATGCGGTTAACTCTAGTTACTATTCCGGCCAGCGTCAACGCGCAGGAGCGCGCCGGGAAAGTTATTAGCGCTACTACGACTTTACTTGCCAGAAGCTTATCACTGAATTTTAGGCGCAGACCATTCGTTCAGGCCGCGGCCGCCGGTATCCGGTGGCGCCAGCCCGAGCCGTTCCAGCGCCTCGCCGACCAGGTAGAGCGAGCCGGTGATGATGACAAAAGGCTCGTCTTTGCTGGCGTTTAGCGCCACCGCCAGATTTTCAACCGCCACGGCCTTTGCCGCCGGATTGGCGGAATTGAAAACTTCCGCCAGTGCGCGTGCGTCCGCCGTGCGCCCGCTGGCGACTGGCACGGTGACAACTTTTGCCGCCAGCGGCGCCAAAACTCGGCAGATGTCCGGCCAGTTTTTGTCCGCCAAAGCGCCAAAAATGAGCAGCGGCCGGGTGTCCGCAAATTGTTTTGTCAACGTCGCGCGCAGCGTTTCCGCGCCGGCGACATTGTGCGCACCGTCAAGCAGGAGTTTCCGGCCGGCCGGCATTTCAACCAGTTGCAGTCGTCCCGGCCAGTTCACCACGGCCAGTCCCGCGCGGATTTTTTCCGCCGTGACGTGAATTTGATCCTGTAAAATATCAACCGTCGCCAGCGCCAGCGCGGCATTTAATTTTTGATGCTCGCCCAAAAGTGACAGTTCGGAACCCTGAATTGCGAATCCTGAATTCACTTTCGTCAGCGGGGCATTTTTCTCCCGCGCAACTTTTTCAATGACGGCCAGTGCGGACAAATATTCCGTTGCCGTCACCACCGGCACGCCGGGCTTGATGATGCCGGCCTTTTCCGCCGCGATTTTTTCCAGCGTGTCGCCGAGCCATTGCTGATGGTCGAACGCGATGTTGGTGATGACACTCGCCAGCGGCGTGACGATGTTCGTCGCGTCAAGCCGTCCACCGAGGCCGGTTTCCCAAATCACCAGATCGCATTTTTGCTCGGCAAAAAATTTCAACGCCATCACGGTGACGACTTCAAACAGGGTGAGGTGGTTGTCCGCCGGGAATTGTTTGAGCAGCGGCCGGATTTCTTCAACGAGCCGGGTCAGTTCGCTTTCAGGAATCAACTGCCGGTTGACCTGAATGCGTTCGCGAAAGGAAACGAGATGCGGCGAGGTGAACAGTCCGACGCGCAAGCCGGCCGCGCGGTAAATGCTTTCCAGCATGGCGCAGGTCGAGCCTTTGCCGTTGGTGCCGGCGACATGGATGAAGCGGAGTTTGTCCTGCGGGCTGCCCATGAGTGCGGCGAGCCGGCGCGTATTTTCCAGCCCTAAATTTGCGCCAAAAACTTGCAGGCCGTAAAGAAATTCAAGCGCCGCCGCGTAGCCCGGAGTTTCTGCGCGCTTCATTCTGCCTTCCTGCTAAATCGGCTTATGGTGGATGTGCTCGTGCGCGGCGGCGATGAAGCCCTTGAACAGCGGATGCGGCTGGTGCGGCTTGCTCAAAAATTCCGGATGGAACTGGCTCGCGAGGTAAAACGGATGGTCTTTCAATTCGATGACCTCGACGAGCTTGCCGTCCGGCGACGTGCCGCTGAAAATGAAACCGGCCTTCTCGAATTTTTCGCGGTAACTGTTGTTGAACTCGTAGCGGTGGCGGTGGCGCTCGTTGATGACGAACGAGCCGTAGAGCTGTCCGGCCTTCGAGCCGAGGGCGAGCTGGCACGGCTGCGCGCCGAGCCGCATGGTGCCACCTTTCTTGGTGACCTTCCGTTGCGCGTCGAGCAGGGCGATGACGGGATGCGGCGTATTTTCGTCGAACTCCGTAGAGTGCGCCTTGTCCAGCTTTAAGATGCTGCGGGCAAATTCAATCGTGGCGATTTGCATGCCGAGGCACAGGCCGAGGTAGGGGATTTTGTTTTCACGCGCATATTTCGCGGCGAGGATTTTCCCCTCGATACCGCGTTCACCGAATCCGCCGGGCACGAGGATGCCGCCAATGCCCTTCAACATCTTGTCCGCGCCGAATTTTTCAATCTCCTCCGCGTCCACCTGCACAATCTCCACGCCGCAGTCGTTGCCGATGCCGCCGTGGATGATCGCCTCATAGACCGACTTGTAGGCGTCCTGTAGGCCGATGTATTTGCCGACGACGCCCACGCGCACGCGGTGCGCCGGCGCGATGAGCTTGCGGATAATCTCCTGCCAGTGCGTCATGTTTGGCGCGGGCGTGGTGAGATGGAGCAGGCGGCAGACGAGTTCGTCCATGCGCTCGCGCTGGAGCATCAGCGGCATTTCGTAGATGGAATGATCCACGTCCTTGGCCTCGATGACGGCGTCCACCGGCACGTTGCAGAACATGGAAATTTTCTGGCGCAGCTCCTTGTCCAGCGGCTTCTCGCAACGGCAGGCGATGATGTGCGGCGCGATGCCGATTTCACGCAGCTTCGCGACCGACTGCTGCGTCGGCTTGGTCTTCAATTCGCCGGCGGCCTTGATGAACGGAACGTAAGTGACATGAATGAAAATGGCGTTGTTGTAGCCGACCTCCAGCGCGAATTCGCGGATGGCTTCCAGAAACGGCAAGCCTTCGATGTCGCCGGTGGTGCCGCCGATTTCGGTGATGATGACGTCAGCCTTGGATTTTTCGGCGAGGACGTGAATGCGGTTCTTGATTTCGTCCGTGACGTGCGGAATCACCTGCACCGTCTTGCCAAGATAGGTTCCGGCACGTTCGTTGTTGAGCACGGTCTGATAAACCTGGCCGCTTGTAAGATTGTTCAGGCGCGTCAGTTTGACGTTCGTGAATCGCTCGTAATGGCCGAGGTCGAGGTCGGTCTCCGCGCCGTCGTCGAGCACATAGACCTCGCCGTGCTGATACGGCGACATCGTGCCGGGATCTACGTTGAGATAGGGATCAAATTTTTGCAGCGCGACCTTGAGGCCGCGATTTTCGAGCAGCGTGCCGAGCGCGGCCGCCGTCAGGCCTTTGCCAAGTGAACTCACTACGCCGCCAGTTACAAATATAAATTTCATTTCAAATTATTTTTTAGCCACAGATGCACACAGATGAAACACGTCTGTTGCATTGATTTAGACAAATGGAAATTAGCAGATTGCTGGTAAAACTAAAGACTATTTGGGTTAAGCCGCCAGAATTTCCGGCTATTGGCGGTGGCCTTGACTGACAGTTTCACTGACAGTGCCAGTGCGGATTGGTGTGCGTTCATAAAATTAGGCGGGCAAAACATCAGCGGGAAAATAGCAGCGATACTTGGCGCGCGGGTCGGTGGGATGACTGCCCAGCGGGTCAAACCGGCCGCACGGATGCTGCCAGACACCGCGCCGCTGGTTCCAATGGAAGCCCAAAGCCCAAAGCACACTGGCCAGACCGGCTTTGCAGGCGGGCGAAACATCCAGCCAAACCCATTTGCCGACAACCTCGGCTAGTTCATATTGGCTCGGCAACTGCGTCCGCAAGCAATTCAAGACCTTTTCCGTGGGCAACCGGCGATTGGCGCAATGCCGAACAAAACCGGCTTGTTTATTTGATGATAGCTGGCTGGCGTTTGCTGGAGCCGCTGCTTCAATTAAAATTTTGTTTTTCATAAGCTTTTTTTTGATGATCGCCGTCAGTGTCTCGCCGTATGCCGCTTGCTTCACCCATCGTGGAGCCAGGTTTTGAACTGAAGCCGGTTTTTTTCCGGCGTGCATGGGGCATGACAGCGAAAGTTTCGGCGTTACCAGATAGCCGGTTGCTGGCGAGCCCCATGCCCTTCGTCGCGGGAAAAAAAGCGCCCCGTGACAGCGGGAATAAAAACTTTGAAAAAGATGGCGGAGCAGCAAGCGGCATACGGTGAGACCAAGACGGCCTTGGTTTCTCAACAAAACGCGCCATGTCAAAAACACCAACCAAAAAACCTCTGGCCTCGCAGAGTCGCCGACGGCACAACTCTGACGGATCTGACGCCCGTTGGTTTGAGTGCAGCGTAGCGGAAACCAAACCGGCGGTGGTCAGACAAAAATTGGTTTGGTCAGTGAGGGCGGAAAGATTTGTTATTGCAGCGCTCTGGAGCGAAATGGAATGCAGCGGAAGATTAGCGGAATGAGCAAAGCTGACCGGTCTCACGGCTAATGCGATGCCCTGGCCGTGGCGCAGCCTCGCGGCGTTGTTTTGGGCGGGCAAGCCGCGCCTCCCTCTAAAGAATGCGGCGTGTCGCCCCGGCGGTTGCAGTGACATTTTTCGATAAATCTGCATCCGTGTAAGACACGACCCATTACACGCCTATCGTTAGTTTTGACGACATGACACGTTTTAACAATTGAGCAAGAGTCAGCCCCATTAAATTTCCACAACCCGGCAAGCCCTTTATGGCAGGGTATTTAATTCTTATCCTGGTTCCGAGTGGCGGGCGGCTGGGGAAAGGCTCCGGGCTGGCTATTTCTTGAGATGAGGCCACGTCTGGGAGCGATGACGACGTAAAATCACAGAACATGGTCGGGTTGCAGGCACAATAATGGGCGGGCAAATCGTATGAGTAACCGGTTAAAACAAATAGTGGATTGGGTATCTTTGGCGCGGCAGGCCCAATGGTCGGCCTCGGCCTGCCACTATCCCCCCCCCGGCGTAGCTTTGCTGACGGTGATGACATGCCCGGCTTTGGGATTCAATTTCAACAGGATTATTTCGGCTGAAAATAAAAGGGAATGGGCATGACTAACAAACTGCAAAACATCCACAACTGGGCGGAACTGGCGCGGCAGGCCAAATGGTCCGTCACGGCACTGGCCAAGCTCTGCGAAGTCTCCAAGGACACCTTGCAGCGACACCTGCACCAGCACACCGGCCAGGCCGCCGGCCACTGGCTGGCGGAGCTGCGACAGCACCAGGCCATTGAATTGTTGCGCGACGGCTCCAACATCCAGGAAACCTCCATCTGTCTGGGCTATAAGCACCAGACCAACTTTACCCGCGCGTTCAAAGCTTATTGGGGCGTTTGTCCTAAACAGCACAGGTTGGTGCCGCCCAAACCCAAAAAAGCGTCAAAATGATTAACAATAAGTCAAAATGATTAACCATTCGCCTTTCAATGCCGTTGCCGCCGTGTTGAAATAACGCCCAGTAAAACATGAACGCCGCGACGAACCCATTGCTGCCAGCCCAGCCTAATGCCAACAGCCGGCTTTTGCCCGCCGGCCAATGGAGCGATGTCGTCAGCATCGCAGTGGAGGGGTAATATTTTACAGCGCTATTAAACAACAATAGTATGATTACTAGATTAGATTTCCGGCGCAATTTGCTATTTGTGTATCTATGCTTGGGTTTTAATGTGGCTTGTTTACTTCCAGCGTTCGGCCAAATATCTTTTACTAATGCAGGGGAAACCCTTCAGGTTTTAGGTAGCTATTCGTATATCTACAAAAATGGAGCACCAGCGGAAACAAACAATTTTCATTTTGTAGCCTTAACGACATCTCACAGATGGAGCATATCTGTCACAAATGAAAATAATTCAAAGGATTGGGGAATGATGCGATATGATGGCACCAACATTTATACGCTTGGAACAGAGCTTGGGAATGTGCCTTCTCCGTCTGTGAATAGATTTGAAATTTATGGCTATGCTTATCCGGGACAATTTTTTATGCCGCAGGGCCAGGACTCGGTTCACCTTTTTTTTCCGTGGATGGTCTTTCACTTGACACCGCAGGTGATCCAATCTTTTGAGCGAAATGGAGTCATTGAAATACCGCCGATGTATGGTGCCCGCAGTTCATTACTTGATTATGGATATAGTTGGAAAATTAGCTACCTCGACGATAGCGGAATCCAACATATCGATATCGTGCGTGATTCAACACTTGATCTTAAAAGCGAAAAAGACGAACTGCGGCGCGCGACTGTCGATTACCCGTTCTCATACTCTCCTCTGGAACATAGGCTCGATATGTTGAACCTTAGAACAAATATTCCAGAGGGATTTATCCGTGCCACCTACGAGTGCAAAGATATTCTTAAGACTAATGACTGCCGAATTCCTTCCGCAGCCAGTTTTGCATTGTTTTGGCCCAATTTCAAAGACCAACGCGAACCGAGCAGGGTTGTGTTTAAACTCATATTGCAGGTGAATCAGATCAAGCTCTTGCAAAATGTAGTGATTCCTGAAGCCGTTCCTTTTGCCAAAACGTATATTTCTGATTATCGCTTTCAAGCGACGAATAACCGGACAAAGTTTAATCATGCCGCATATACATTAAATGCAGGAGAGTCATTCCCATCAGGAAGCGATCCAAAATTGCGTCGTCAAGCCGAGGATTGGCTAAAGCATGGCACTGCATATGACGGTCTTCAATCGAATCGGCATATGATTTTAGCCGGAATGCTAACGGTGACGTTTGTAACGATCGGACTGTTGGTCTTCTGGTTAAGAAAAAGCAAAATCGAAAACAACAAACACAAATAAACAAAATGAAACGTATATTATTAATTGGAGCCTTCTTATTGATGGCAGGGGTTGCCTTCGCCCACCAAGAGGAGAACTGTAGCAAACCCCTCCCCGAATGTGGGGGCACATGTTTTTACACCGACGGCCCCACAGACGGGTGGCATAATGGTGGAAACTGCTATTCGGACGTTAATGGTTTCTGCCATTGTTCAACTTGATAGTAACTCTGCGATCCATCTGTTGCGGTTTAAGACCGCACAGATGGAAGTTGCTTTATAGGACAATGTTGTCTAAGTATGCAGTCTTCGCGAAGAATAAATAGGATCAATCGTTAACCATTAATGAAAAACTATGCGTCAAAACTCACTGGCATCTTCATAAGAACTTCTAGTATTTTACTGTTTATTACCGCCGGCTTAAAATTGATTAGTAGTTTTGGGTCGGCTCGCATATTACACACTGTTGATCCTATATTTCATATTTCTTTCAGGCACATTTTTCAGGTGGCAGCAGTCGTTGAACTTGGAGTAGCGGTGATTTGCCTTTTTAGCAAAAATCAAAAAGTTCAGGCCGGATTGATCGCTTTATTGGCCAGTAATTTTCTATTGTATCGTTTTGGTCTCTATTGGCAGGGATACCATAATATTTGCCCTTGTTTGGGCAGTTTAACCGATTCATTGCATATTCCGCCAGAAAACGCCGATATTGTCCTGAAAATCATTCTGGCGTATCTGCTCATCGGCAGTTACACATCCCTACTTTGGCTCTTGTGGCAGTATAAAAAGGGCATTTACTCATTCATGCACGCGCCATGAAGTGGCGAAGCGGCATAACGGTTACATTGTTGTCGGTAGTTATAGCGTTTTGTTTATTTGGGCAGGCAGTGAGCAGTTATTATTACAGCTTTCACGAGTTCGTAGCTGTGTTGCTTTCATTTCAATGGATCTTGTTGGCTTGCTTTGCCGTCTGGTGTGGTTCTTTTATTTTCCTGACGTTCAGCTTGAATGATTTGCCGTTAATCGCCCTGCTGCTCATCGCCATGGCCGCGTATTTCATCGGCTACACAGAATCTTCGCGGGCGGCGGATGCCCTCATTCTTCTGGCGGGCGTGACGTTGGGCAAATCTGCCTTCGTTTTACTACGGCGCGACGAGGGGGGAGCGGCTCATTTCACTCGTCACTCATCACTCGTCACTTTTCTGGTTGGTTTGATTACATTGCTGGTATTTTCATCGTTGTGGTATCTGGATATGCCGGGTAATTTTTATCACGGGTCGCGTTGGATGGGGCTTTGGGATAATCCAAATGATTATGGAATGTTGATGGGGGCGGGGGTGGTGCTCGCAATCGGATTACGAGCAGGAATGCAGAAGGAAGAATGTAGAATGAAGAATGAAGGGGAAACGCTGAAATCTGAAAAGCTGAAAGCTGAAATATTTCAACAAAGCGGAAAGCAGAAAGCAGAAAGAAGAAATTTATTTTTACGGTTCTTGCGCTTTTTGGTGGCTAATACGGCTTGGATTCTCGGCATTGCGGTGTTCATGCTGGGGGTGGGGTTGGTGATGAGTTATAGCCGGGGAGCCATGCTGGCCACCTCGGTTGGCTTGCTGTATCTGGCATGGAGTTACGGCAAGTTGAAATGGAAATATGTGGTGATAGGCGCGGGGCTTGGGGCTTTAGGCGTTTTATGCCTTTGGGGGCGCACGGCGGATGATGGCCCTTGGTATCTCAAGCGGCTGGATTTCAGTCGGCCCTCGGCGCAGCACCGGGTGTCTGCATGGCGCGGAGCAGTGCAAATGATGTGGGATCATCCGCTGGGTGTGGGCTGGAACCTGGCGGTGAGCGTCTATGCTAAAAATTATTCGCCCCCGGAAGGCGGTGCGGCGGCGCTGACCATGAACAGCTATTTGATGCTGGGCACAGAGTTGGGTTTGCCGGGGCTGGTTTGTTTTGTGGCGTATGTGGGACTGTGTATTTCAAACCGGGAGTTGCGAATCAGCAAAAATCGCCCTCACCTCACCCTGACCCTCTCCCCTCCCTCCGGGAGCGGAGAGGGAATGTCACTTGTCACTTGTCACTCGTCACTCCCGACCGTTTGTCGCGCGGGGGCGGTGGTGTTGCTGGTGGCGTTTTGGTTTGATGGCGGGCTGTTTAATCTGCCCACGGCGGCGGTGTTTTGGATTTTATTAGAATTAGGCGCGGAGGTAAGGACATCGCGCTGCGATGTCCGGACGGCGCAGCGCACCGTCCCTACCAACAATGAATGCGGAGCGTTGAAATCATAACATGGCAACCAAGGCAAAATCCCAAGTGCTGACGCGGTGGCTGCGCGCATTACCGCCAAGCATTTGGATCATCATTTTGGTGGTGACCTTGGTTGGCGGGCGGTGGCTTTGGATTCGCGAAAGCCGGCCGGCCCATGTGCGGGAAATCGCCGCCACCTTTGGCATGTTGAATTATTTTGGCGGGGCACCTCAAAGCGACCAAACCGGCCAACGCATCACTTATGTGACCACCGCCGAGGTTGGCATGGGGGTTTTCCTGTGCGACGTGGCGACGGGTCAAAAGCGGAATGTGCGCGAGTTGTGGGCCGAGTCCGACCCCGTTTTCCCCAATGTCCGGGTCTGGCCCTGGTCGCCGGATGACAATGCCTTTGCGTATTCGGACGGGCGGCGCCTGTTCATCTGCGACGCCCAAACCGGCAAGAGCACCGCCACCGTTGACCTGCCGGAGATGCCATCTACTGTGACGTGGGTTAATCCCGCAGTCATGGTGTATTACATCAATGGCAAGCTGCATCGGCTGGATCGGCAGCCGACCGGAACCTGGGTGGACCAGGAAATCCAGGTCGGGTATGTGGCCTTGCGCAGCGCAAAAGAGGCCATCGCCGTCACGGCCAGCGAGGCGGCTACTGGCGCGGACAATGCGGCGGACGGGGATGACACAACGTGCTGGTTTTCGGGGAAAACCGATCACCCGAGCTGGCTGCAATATCAGTTCAACGGGCCGGCCTGGGCCATCACGCGTTATCAACTGACGAGTTCAGCGGACGATGCCACGACGGATCCGCTCGACTGGCAATTGCTCGGTTCCAATGATGGCACAAACTGGACCGTGCTGGACAGTCGGACCAACGAGCTGTTTTCCGCCCGGAGGCAAAGCAAGCCATATGACTTGGCCAATGAAACGCCATATTGGTTTTACCGGTTGAACATTACCGACACGGCGGGTGGGGGCGGAGGCGGTGTGCGGTTGGCGGAGTTTCAATTGTTTTCCCGCAACGGGTTCGCACTGGCCTCCGCCAGCAGCGAAAGTTGGGGGGCGCAAGACGTGGCGGCGGCTTTCGACGGCCTGGCCAGCACAAAGTGGTTTGATAACCATATGCCGACTCCGGTCTGGCTCCAGTATAAATTTGGCAGTGGCGCGGCCTGGGCCTTGTCCAAATACAGCCTGACCAGCGGCGATGACCTGCCCGAGCGTGATCCGCGCGACTGGGAATTTCAGGCCTCCAACGATGGGGCCAATTGGACCACGCTCGATAGCCAGACCGGGCAGTTCTTTGCCTTAAGGCAGCAAACCAAATCCTATTCTTTCAATAATGCCACGCCCTACCGCCTTTACCGTCTCAACGTCACCGCCAGCCAGGAAACCGGACAGGGGCTGCAATTGGCCGAACTGGATTTAGGCTGGAAAAAATTGGCGCAGGAAATTGGCAATTCGGACGACGGCCTCCTGTTGCGAAACTCAAATGCGCTGGTTACCGCCAGCGTGGCAGACGTTGAACCGGGAGCGGGGGCGGACATGGTGCATGACCAAAAAGAAGCCACCAGTTGGTTCTCGGGCAAAACCAACGGGTCGGTGTGGCTGCAATATGGATTCAACGACGTTGCCTGGGCGATCAGCCAGTATAAGCTGGTCAGTGCCACCGCCGAGACCAACACCGATCCGCGCGATTGGCAATTGCTGGCGTCCAACGACGGGAAGGCGTGGACCGTGCTCGACCGCGAAACCAACCAGGTATTTACGGCCCGCCGGCAGGCCGGTCGTTATGCCTTTCCCAACCAGACACCCTATCGTCTCTATCGGTTGAACATCACCGCCAACGCCGCCGGGGACGAGGGCGGTGTCCGGTTGGCGGAATTTCAACTATGGTCGGACGACACGCCAACGGTGGTTTCCGCCAGCGCGGAATTTTTACCATGGCAGAGTGCTGCCAAGGCGTTCGACGGCAACAAAGATACCAAATGGTATAATGGCAGTGCCGGTGACAGCGGCTGGCTGGAATACCAATTCGGCGGCGGGGAAGGGCGGGCCTTGGCGCGCTACGCTTTGACCAGCGGCAACGACGTGCCGGAGCGCGATCCCAAAGCCTGGTGGTTTCAAGCTTCCAACGATGGCAAAATTTGGACGACTCTCGATGTTCGGAACGGCCAGACTTTTGATTCGCGCCAGCAAACAAAATCGTTCTCGTTTGTCAATCACGTCCCCTTCCGATTTTACCGGCTCAACATTGCCGTCAATCATGGCGCTGGCCGGGGGCTGCAATTGACCGATTTGGATATTGGTGCTGGTGCCTTCACCAACGCGCCGCCAAATTCCAGCGCCGTTGTTTCCAGCCACAGCCGGCAGGGATTTTTTCTGCCCGGCACGGATCCGCTGGTGAAGCCTTTTTCACTTCTGGCCTTGGACGACCAGACCATCGCCTGGGGGCAAGACAACAGTGTCTGGAGCCTGAGCTTGGATGACAATTCCCTGCGGCGGCGGTTGAATGTGCAAACCGCCCTGCCGGGCGGCACCACGCTGCACAGCCTCAGTTTTTCGAAGGCGACCGGACGGCTCCTGTTGAATGGCAGCACCTGGGGCACAGACGCACTTTGGCGGTTTGATCCGAACGACGCCTCGGCCGCACCGGAAAAGATTGCAGACAAATTTTCCGGCGCGGTTTGGATCAACGCCGGCCATAACGGCGGCTGGTTGTCGCAGCAAAACAATTCCCTGATGGTGCAGCGTGATCCGGCCGCCACGCCGGTCGAGATCATGCGGGGCGCAACCGTGAAAGAAATCACCGTTTCTTCCGACGGCCGCCAACTGTTTTTTCTGGGCATGACCAATGACGAGCCCTCGGAGGGAATATGGGGATATGACTTTGCCTCGGCGCAATTGAAGTGCGTGGCACCCTGCAGCGACCAACTGTCTGCCTACGTCAAACAGGAGAATCCCAGCAAGGCTACGTTGCAGAACGCAGCGGGACAAACCGTGGACTATTTCGTGATTCCGCCGAGGAATGCGGACCGGCACCCGCATCGTAAATATCCGTTGGTCATCGGCGACACCCAGCTTTGGGTCATGAAAGGAACCCAGGGACCTTGGGTATCCGCAGTTACTGCCTGTGATGCTTATGTCGTCGTGGTGGATCGTCGGGGCTGGTTTGATGGCATTGAAGATTGGAGTGCCAATGTGATGGCAGTTTACCGTGAGGTGACCAAGTCTCTGCCGATAGACAAGGATCGCGTCTTTCTGTTCGGGGCGAGTGCGGAGACGCAGCCCCTGAGTGAATGTTTGAAGAAGACACCGGGCTTGTGGCAGGGGGCAATTTTACTTAATCCGTCAGCACTCCCTGATTTTTCCCAATCGCCACTCGGCCAGCGGCGACCGCGCCTATTGATCAGTGCCGGAGCAGAAGAAAATGAGGAGAAGCGGTTTGAAAAATATCAGGCCGACGCCCTGCAATACGGGGTTCTGGTTGATTACACCATTGCCCCCGGCGAGGGACACCATTTAATCGGCAAAGCCGCCCAATACCAGCGCACCCAGGCCATCACCCGGCTTATCTTCGAGGAATAACGAATGAAACCAGTCAGGATATTCATTTATAGCGCCGGCGGCATCCTGCTCACGGCGGCTTGGCTGCGATTTATCATCGCCGCTGACAGTGCGCAATCCTTGGCTTTGCCGGAACCCGTGATGGGCATTCCACTGCGGTATGCGGTGTTGTTGGTTGGCGGATTTGAACTGGCGGTGGCGTTGATCTGCCTCTTTGGCCGGCGGCTTGGCCTGCAAATTGGCTGGCTGGCTTGGATGGCGACCAATTATGCAGTTTATCGGATTGGATTGCTGACCATGGGCATTCATCAGCAAGGCACCTGCATTGGCAGTCTCACGGATCCACTCCATTTCAACCGTGGAATTACAGGTATCGTTGTCAGTCTTCTGCCGGTTTGTCTATTACTGGGAAGTTATGCGGCGGTGATTTGGCTCTCGCTGGAAGGCCGAAGGGCGAAAGCTGCCAAGTTTCTGAAAATGTCCTGTCCCGCTTGCGGTGTGCACATCCGATTTGATGATCGTAACCTCGGACAAAAAATTCCCTGTCCACAGTGTCAGAAGGTCATCATCTTGCGCAAACCTGATCTCCTGAAAATGGCCTGCTTCTTTTGCCAGGAGCACATTGAATTTCCGCCGCATGCCATTGGCGAAAAAATGCCCTGCCCGCATTGCAACATGGACATCACTCTGAAAGAGCCGGCGTGAATTCAAAACTCAACTGGTCTTGCCCAGAATTAAATTGAACTCGACACGGCAAATGCGGTGCTGGTTGCAAATTTGACACGACCAGTCATTTCAATTCCCAGGAGGGACGAAACTTGTCTGCCGGAATGGAGCGGCAAACTGGGCGGAGAGCAGCGGTGTGCCGTTCGGTCGCGCGGGGTGCCCTGGGGCAAGCCAGTCTTTCGGCTTACGGGTCTGTCCGTTGGCCGGAAGTCTGGCTTGGTGGCGGGTGCATTTCATTGCGACGGAACGACACACAAGCGGAACGCAGGCCAAGTTGACGCGGAATGGAGGCTGCCAAGTTTGGTCACGACTTCGGGCGCGCAACGAAATCATGGCGGCGGTGTTAGAAATTGATGGCAAAAAACGACCTGACGCGGGAAGCCGGCCCGGCTGACAAGCTGGCGGTAAAGGAGTTTTTTTATGCCCTGCCCATGATGGAACGCGGGCGGAACATCGTGCCTGAAATGATCTGGGTTTTAATGGGCTGCCCGGAACCTGAACGCCATGAGAAGATTTTCCCGGATTATTGCTACAACATATTTGATGTGTTTCGGCGGACATATTTCAAGGGGTTTCCATTGTTCAGTGATACCGTGCTGATCACTGACCCCGCCGGCCTGGCGTCGGCCAAGACCCTTGAACAGGCAAAAAACGTGGTCCGGCTGGATTGGAAAAACTTGGGGCGGGTGGTTGGGATTGCCGCTCGCTGCGTGCGCTTTGCCGAACTGGAAGCGGCGGATAAATTAGAGGAGGATATTTTTGGCGATTTGACGCCCGAAAAGACCGAAGAATTATTCATGGTGATTTTCGGCAAGCAATGGGTGGCCGACAATCTGGAAATGATCAGGCGCGAACCGCCGGAAAAAGTGTTTGCCGGAATGCTCAATCAATATCTTGCGGTTTGGCTGGCCCAACTTCAGGCTATGCAGCCGAAAATTGATGATTTGGCCTATCAGTGGAGTGCGGCGGCGATGGAAGAGTTTAACCAGGGACTTGCGGAAGGTTGCAAGGCCTTCATGGATGTGGCTGGCCAGTTGGTCGGTGAAAGCGGTCGGTCGGGAATTTATTGTTTCCTGCTGTTTGCGTGGCCTGAAATCAAGGCCATGCTGGAATCCGACCCCAAGAAAACCATGACTGACTTGCATGAGTGGCTAAAACCCTTCATGCGGCGGGGTGTCATCACCAAAATTGATATTGAAACGCTCCGGGATGTGTGCGCGCCACCGCCCAGCGGCATCGGTTTAAGTCTGCGCCCGTTGAAGTCCCGCCCCCTTCCAGCATCTGCCTAGTGCCTCGTTTTTCGACTCGTTAGTTGTTCTCCGTCCGGTCTGGTAAAACTCTTCACAGTTGTTTTGCCGACGCGCTTCCGCCCGTGTCGGGCAAAACTCAAATTAACGGCGGAGAACAAAACGAAAGAACAAACAAAATGATAATGATACTGACCGTGTTCAAGGAAGTGCACAATGCGTGGCCGGCCAAGAACGGCAAACCCGCAGGCGAATCGTATGATTTGCTCTGCATGGACAACAGCAACCCACCGGAGCATCGCATGGAAGAGATGCTCTACTACAAGCTCAAGGAAGATGAGCGCTCCAGGGTGTGGGGCAAGACGGTTGGCACCACGCTCCAGGTGGGCGTGTCCAAGATCCGCCACGGTGACAATG
>Ga0302266_10001436_pt1 | contig 21747 bp, 19 predicted proteins | sample III_Bog_E1_2_FD_194559 | JGI IMG/M metagenome (GOLD analysis project Ga0302266, IMG submission 194559) | Peat permafrost microbial communities from Stordalen Mire near Abisko, Sweden - III_Bog_E1_2 | ecosystem: Environmental > Terrestrial > Soil > Wetlands > Peat | place: Sweden: Abisko... | reverse complement strand
GAATGCCTCTGAGCGTCTGCATGAGCCGCGCGGAGATTATGGACTGGGCGCCGGGATCGCACGCCTCCACCTTCGGCGGTAATCCGGTTTCGATCGCTGCCGCGCTGGCTACGCTGGACATCCTTTCGCGCGAAGGTATGGCCAATGCCGCCCGCGTGGGAGGGATGATGCTGGAGCGGCTCAACGGCTGGAAGAAAACTCATCCGCTGGTAGGCGACGTGCGCGGGCGCGGCCTGATGATCGGCGTCGAATTGGTGAAGGACAAGGCTACCCGCGAGCCCGCCTCCGCCGTACGCAACCGCGTGGAGACTTTGGCCTTTGAGCGCGGCCTGATGGTGCTGGGCTGCGGCGAAACCACGCTGCGGATTTGCCCGCCACTCATTGTCAGCGAGCAGGAAGCCACGGTGGCTCTCGATATTCTCGAGGAGGCTATCACGTTGGCGGAGAAGGAAAACCAACACGCCTGAGCACGAGTACGCGCGGCTTTGCAGGGAAAAATTGGACTGGCAGACAGGGATTGCTTTTCATTCCCAACCTGCCAGTTCTTTTTGCTTCACCCTGACAGCCTACCCCCGGCGTCGTCCTGCGTTACAACACATATTCTTCGATGTGGATATTAGCAATCTCAGCGAGCGTGGCTCTGCTCGCCTCAAGCCTGATTTGCGCCTTTCACTGATTGGGTTGAAAATGGAATGCCATGGGATGGTTTGAGCAGATGCGGATCGGCTGCGAGGAGCGCGCGCTGGCCGGTCTGGGATGGATAGCGCGCCGGCGCGAACCTGCGGAAGAGCTGCCCGCCCACCTGGCTACGGGCATCGATGGCGAGAACGCGGCCTTTTTCCACCTGCGCCGCAAGGGTTACACCGTGGTGGCGCGGCGCTGGTCATCGGGCGACCTGCCCGGTGATGTAGACCTGATCGCCTGGCAAGGGCCGATGCTGTGTTTTGTCGAGGTGAAGACCCGCACCGCCCGCGACACCAATCCTGCCGAGATCGCCGTCGACTCTCACAAACGCTACACTCTACGCCGCCTGGCCCGCCAATACGTTCGTCAGTTGCCGCAGGAGACCGCGCCGCCGGTCCGCTTCGACGTGATCAGCGTCTACCTGGTGCCTGGACAGAAGAAGGAGTTCGCGCATTTTGAAGGCGCGTTTGGCTGGAGTGAGCGAGAGGATTACGAGAGAAATTAATCTGCAGGTCTTAAGAACCGTGCAGTAACCAATCCGCAACTATCTATCCCTTAGCGTCCTCAAACTCCTCGTGCCAGGCCATCTGAATGGCCTCCAGGCGCGATTCGTTCGACTTTGCCGGGTCGTCGGCAAAGCCTGCCAGCTCTGCCACAAAGCGGTGCAGGTCGGTGAAGCGCACCGTCAACGGGTCCACGGACGGAAACTTCTCTTGAAGCTGAATGCCAATCTCCTCGGCATCGGTCCACAGAATCTCGCGCGGCATCGGGGATCTCCTTACTTCTCTTCCGCCAGCGTGAGCGGCTTTCCCTCAGTGACGTAGTTTCGGTTCCACGCGGGAATCTCCACCACATAGTCGCCGGGACGTGTGATGACGGCCTGGCAGCCCAGTCGCGAATTCAATTGCTGGTCGGCAGCCATGTCCAGCCGGTCCAGCTCGTCGTCGTCCGCCGGGGTGAGGCCGCTCTCGCCCGCCTTGATCCGCACATGGCAGGTGGAGCAGGCGCAAACTCCGCCGCAGGCGTGATCGAGAAAGACGTCGTGGTTCTCCGCCACGTCGAGAAACGACATCGGCTTGCCGTGATGTTCATAAGGCAGCGCGCCGAACTCGAACTCGACAGTCTTGCCCTCGGGCAAAAAAGTGACGCGCACCAGCTTATCGGGGGGAATGTTTTTCTCGGTTTCTTCGCTCATACAATTCCATTCCTCAGCGCTAACTCGCTGACTTGCAGACCCGCTCTACTTGAACTCCGCCGGGGCCATGGCGTGCGGCGCGGTTACGGTCTCGGCCAGCTCTTCACCGGCGGTGTTCATGGTCTTGCCGCGCAGGGCGCTGGAGACGGCGGATTCCATCATCAATTCCGCAAAGCGGCGCGTAGCGTGATCGAGAATCAACGTCGCTTCGCGGATTGCGGTTGCATTTTCACTCTGCTTCACTTTGTTCAGGTAGTCGCTGGCCAGCTTGATGGCTTTCTGCTCGTCGCCGGTTAGTTGCATCCACGCAGGATTTTCCGGCGCACGCTCTACCGCAGCCAAAATCGTTTCGGCCTCGTTGCGCGCCTCAATCAACAATCGCTTGGCAAAGTCCGCCTCAGCGTTGTCGAAAGAATCCAGAATCATGCTCTCGACCTGTTCGTCGGTCAAGCCATAGGTCGGCTTCACTTCAATCTGCGCCGCCATTCCGCTGCGCTGCTCGCGCGCCGTCACCTGCAAGATGCCATCAGCGTCGATGAGAAATTTCACCTCGATGCGCGGCAATCCGGCGCTCATCGGCGGAATGCCTTTGAGATCGAACCGAGCCAGGGAGCGGCAATCGGCAGCCAGTTCGCGCTCGCCCTGGACAATGTGAATGGCGACATTGGTCTGTCCGTCCACGCCGGTGGTGAAGTGCTCGGTAGCCGAGGCGGGAATGGTCGAGTTGCGTTGAATGATGCGCGCCACAGTGCCGCCCAGCGCCTCGATTCCCAGAGAGAGCGGCGTCACGTCGAGCAGCAGCATTTCTTCGGTTGATTTGGATGCGCCAGAGAGAATGCTGGCCTGCACCGCCGCGCCCAGCGCGACGACCTCGTCGGGGTTGAGTTTCGTGTGCGGGCGCTTGCCGCGAGCGGTGAGATGGAAAAGTTCATCAACCAATTGACGCACCGCGGGGATACGCGTGGAGCCGCCAACAAGCACCACTTCGTCAATCTGCTCGGGAGTAATGCCGGCGTCGGCGAGCGCCTGTTTGCATGGCCCCGCTGTGCGCTTGAGCACCGGCTCGATCAGCATCTCGAAAACTTCGCGGGGGATTTCGCGCTGGTAGCGGTCGCCATTGGGCAGCTCGATGTCGAAGCGCGCAATCGGCTCGGTGGAAAGCTGTATCTTGATCTCGATAGCGGCCTTGCGCACGGCCTGCACCGCGCCCGGATGCTGCCGCAGATCCACGCCATGCTCGGCATGAATCTCGTTCAACGCGATGGCCAGCAGCAGGTTGTCGATATCGTCGCCGCCCAGATGCGTGTCGCCATTGGTGGACTGCACCTCGAAGATGCCGTCGCGCAGCTTGAGAATCGAAATGTCAAATGTGCCGCCGCCCAGGTCGTAAACGGCAATCGTCCCCGCATTGGCGCGATCGAGCCCATAGGCAAGAGCCGCCGCGGTCGGCTCGTTCACCAGGCGAAGCACTTCCAGTCCGGCCATGCGGCCCGCGTCTTTTGTGGCTTGGCGCTGCGCGTCGTTGAAGTAAGCCGGCACGGTGATAACCGCCTGCGTGACCGGCGCCGAGAAGAAGCGTTCGGCGTTGCGCTTGAGTTGGCGCAGGATATAAGCAGAAATTTCCGGCGGTGTGAAACGAAGCTCGCCCAGTTGAATGCGCGGAACTTCACCGTCTTCCACGTCCCCTGCAAGGCGGAAGGGAAACAGCTTCAGCTCCTCATGAATCTCTTTGAGGTCCCGGCCCATCAACCGCTTGACGGAGTAGATTACCCGCTCCGGCGTTTGTATGAGCGCCTTGCGCGCGCTGTTGCCCACGGTGACAGTGGGGCGATAGCCATCGGCAGGGATTGGGACCGGGATTGGATCGAGTGCCACCACCGACGGCACCAGATTTGAACCGTCGACGCCGGGAATCACCACCGGCGTGTCGCCCTCCATATAAGCAACCAGGGAGTTGGTGGTTCCCAGGTCAATTCCGACTACGCGTCCTTCCGCCATTTGTTCCTTCAAGCTCCCAAAACTTCGTTCACGTCGCGAACCAGATTGCTGAGGTAGCGCCGACGGTCGAGCAAAGCTAACATTCGCCGCTGCGCGGTCGCGCGCGCCCCGGCATTTCCCTCGTCCCACAGGTTCCACTCGCCGCGCAAATCCTCATCCACCGCTTCCAGCAGGACACCGAATTTCCTCTTATCCTGCTCCAGGCTAATTTGCAGCGCCGGATCTGCTTCGCCGGTGGCGCGTGCCGCGCGCATCTCTTCGAGCTGCATGTTCAGCTCGAAGACCTCTTCCAGCAGATCGGCGGGCGCTTTCGCGCTCTTACCTTCATTGCGTTCATCTTCGGCGCTAATCTCCGCTCCCAGCAGCTTGAGCAGGTATTCGGTGCGGCGCAGCGGATCTTTGAGAGTGCGATAGGCGTCGTTGAGCAGCGCCGTGTCAGCCAGGCTCCACTGCTTTTCATTGTCCAAGGCACGGGCAAAGCGGTCGGGATGCAGCTTGCGGCTGAGGCGATGAAACTCGTGCTCCAGCGCGGGCAGATCGAGATTGAGCTTCGGTTCCAGGCCAAAGACAGAAAAATAATCGCCGCCGGGTGGAGGCTGTATTTTGCTGCAATGCGGGCAGAACAATGTGGAATCGTTATGGCCGATAGAGCACGACCAACAGGCTATGGGTACCGCTGAATCGAGAACCTTGAACATAGTTTCACTCTTACGAAACTCAAGCTATTACGAGAACGACGAACCGCAGCCACAAGAGTGCTTGGAGTTCGGGTTGATGAAGTTGAATCCCTGGCGCATCAGCGTCTCTTCGTAGTCCAGCGTCATGCCGTGCAGGTAGAGGAACGACTTGGGATCGACAAAGACCCTCACGCCGTCAAATTCAAAAATGCGGTCGCGCTCGCGGGCCTTCGAGTCAAATTTGATGGAATAAGAAAGCCCCGAGCATCCGCCGCCCATCACGCCCAGGCGCAGTCCGCCCTCCGTGGGCGAGATGCCTTCCTTGGCCAGGGCCACGCGGATGCGCTTGATGGCCTTTTCTGTTAATTGCAACCCCTGCGATGGGGCCGACTCCGGTATTTGTGGCGCGGCAGATTGCGGCAGCGCCACTTGCGGTTCTTGCGATGACGAAGTTCCTATTGTCACGACGTTCGACATAATTGCCTTCTTACAGTTGCCAATTTCCATTCCTTGCGCCGTCCCTACGAGACTCCGGAGCGCATTTGTGGAACCGCTTTCCCCACGCTAAAGCGCGGGGCTAACAAACACTGCGCCTACGGCGCGTCTGCAATTACTGCGCGACTGCCGCAGCCTCAGCCGTCACCGCCGCGCCGTTCTTCTTCTTCCAGTCGCCGATAGCCGCGCGAATCGCATCCTCGGCCAGCACCGAACAGTGAATCTTCACCGGAGGCAGTGAAAGCTCCTTCACGATGTCCGTATTTTTGATGCCCAGAGCGTCGTCCACGGTGCGGCCTTTGATCCATTCGGTGGCCAGCGATGAACTGGCAATCGCCGAGCCGCAGCCAAAGGTTTTGAACTTGGCCTCTTCGATGACCTGGGTTTCGGGGTTGACGCGGATTTGCAGCCGCATCACGTCGCCGCACTCCGGCGCGCCCACCAGACCTGTACCGACCTCCGTCGATGCCTTGTCCAGTTGGCCCACGTTGCGCGGATTGTTGTAGTGGTCGATGACCTTGTCGCTGTATGCCATGTGTTGCTCCTTTTGCGGGGGGAAGCCGCGGAAAATAGTTGTCAGAGATCAGAGATCAGAGATCAGTACGATTAGTCCAAAGTGATTTTGATCTCTGACCCCTGATCTCTGATCTCTGTCGTCAATGCGCCGCCCACTGAATCTTCGTCAAATCGATGCCGTCCTGCACCATCTCGTAGAGCGGTGAAAGCTTGCGCAGATGCCGGACAACTTCGATGACCTTGTCGGCCACATAATCTACTTCGGCCTGGGTGTTGAAGCGGCCCAGCCCAAATCGAATTGAACTGTGCGCCACATCGTCGCCCAGTCCCAGCGCCTTCAAAACATACGATGGCTCCAGCGTGGCCGAGGTGCAGGCCGAACCGCTGGAAACCGCAATGTCGTTGATGCCCATCAGCAGCGACTCGCCCTCGACATAGACGAAGCTCATGTTCAAATTGCCGGGCAGGTGATGTTCCATTGAGCCGTTGACGTGAACGTAGTCGAGATTCGCTTCGAGTTTCTCTTTGAGCCGGTCGCGCAGGCCGGATAAAAACTTCGCTTCGGTGGCCATCTCCTGCTGCGCAATCTCGCAAGCCTTGCCCAGGCCGACAATGCCGGGGACGTTCAGCGTGCCGGACCTCATGCCGCGCTCGTGTCCGCCGCCGTCAATCTGCGCGGCGATCTGCACACGCGGATTACGCCGCCGCACGTAGAGCGCGCCCACGCCCTTTGGTCCGTAAATCTTGTGTCCGCTGAGCGAGAGCACATCAATGTTGTCGGCGATCACGTCGATGGGAACCTTGCCCACCGCCTGCACCGCGTCGGTGTGGAAGAGCACGCCCTTCTCGTGACAGAGCTGGCCGATTTCCGCGATGGGCTGTAGCACGCCGATCTCGTTATTGGCAGCCATGATGGTGACCAGAATTGTTTTGTCGTCGATGGCTCGCCGCAGGTCGTCCATATCAATGAGTCCGTCTGCCTTGACCGGAAGATACGTGATGCGGTAACCATGCTTCTCCAGCCGCTTGCAGGTATCCAGCACAGCCTTGTGCTCGGTCACTTGCGTGATGATGTGGTTGCCGCGCTCGCGATACATCTCGGCGATGCCTTTGATGGCGAGATTGTTGCTCTCCGTGGCGCCGCTGGTGAAGATGATCTCCTTGGCCGTGGCGCCGATCAGCCGCGCAATCTGCTCGCGCGCGGTCTCCACGGCAGCTTCCGCCTCCCATCCAAAAGAGTGGTTGCGGCTGGCTGCGTTGCCAAACTTCGTGGTGAAGTAAGGCATCATCGCTTCCAGAACGCGCGGGTCAACCGGGGTGGTGGCGTGGTTATCCATATAAATCGGCAAAGTTACGCCCTTCGGCACTTCTACCTGACTGGCATATGAACTCATTTTGATCTCCATCCTTATTGATGCTCTTCCGCGCCCTGCTCAGCAAAGCCCGGAGGGGAAAGCTTCTTCTTACCGTGTCAGTGCAACCAACCCACTGGTTTCTTGTGCTCTTGCAGCGGGTTGCTCGTGCTCCGTCAGATCCTGAATGCTGATGCTCTTCAGAACTCCGGCAATGGTCTCGTTTACCCGCGCCAGGGGCTCTTTGATGGTGCAGTTTGACTCCAGTTCGCAGCCGGTTTTGCCCTTGGTGCAGGAGGTGATGAAGAACGGGCCGTCGATGGACAAAATGACCTCATAGGCGGAAATCGAGCGTGCAGCCCTGGCCAGCGCATAGCCGCCGTTCATGCCAGCGGACGAGCGCAGCAGCCCGGATTTCGTCAACCGTTGCAGGATTTTGGCCAGCAGTTGCGCCGGAATCCCATAGGCATCGGCAACGTCCTTCGCGCTCAGCGCAGCGGTTTCCGGGTGCTCGGCGAGGAACTTGAGCGCCATCAGACCGTAATCCGCTTTTTTGGTCAACTTGAGCATTGAATATCCGACTTCTTCAGTCCGTATTCAGTATACGACCATTTCTGTCGGAATTACAAGTCCCGGCCTGAAATTGTTCTCCTTGCCCTTTAAAAATCTCAAATAATGAGAAAGATTCATCAAAATCGGTATTCAAACAGGGGAAAATGCCGATACAATTTGGCGGGAAGAGTAGTTTTCCCACTGATACCAAAACCAATGGCAACAGCCTGCAAACACCCCAGGGTACGCATCGTTTCCCGGCACGAGGACAGCGAATTTGTCGAGTGCCTGGATTGTGGCGAGGTCTTTGACTCCGACGAGTTTCGCGACATGGAGATTGAAGAAACCGCCGAACCAGAACCCAGCCTGGAAGACTCCTGAAGCCCAGCGCCAGCTCCCAGGGTAAGCCGGGGACGGAAGAGGATACGCGCCAGTTGAAGAGGCTGGAGCAGCGTGCTGGGCGAGGCTTGTTTATTTGCCATTGTGGCCGATGTGGCCGTTGCCGTTGGCGCCCTGAGCGCCCACGCGCCTGACCGCAATCCAGGAGTAATGCAGCCCCGAAGCAATGGCGAGCGCCATGGTAGCCCAAAGCGCCCATTGCTCGAAGATCGCAACCGCGCGGACTGTGACGTGATGATCCAGTAACATGGCTTGAAACAGCACGGCAGCCACTGCGGCTATCTGCGCCAGGGTGCTGCATTTGCCAACGAGACTGGGGCGGAACTCCCGCCTGCCGACGGTCGCATAGAGGATCGCCGCCACCACCAGGATCCCTACATCCCGGCCCAGGACCATCGCCGTCACCCGCGCTGGAATCAGATTTTTATAGGTGAGCACCAGAAAAAGCGTGCTGAGCAGCAGCTTGTCGGCCACCGGGTCAAGGTACTGGCCCAGCATGGTGTATTGCTTCAGCAGGCGAGCCAGCAAGCCGTCCAGCAAGTCGGTGAGTCCGGCAGCCACGAAGAGGCCAAAACTCAGCGCGTAGTGGTTGTCCAGGATGGCGGACACCAGAAACGGCGCCAGGCAGATGCGCGACAGCGTGAGCAGGTTGGGAGCGGTGCGGAATCGGTGCAATCGTTCGCTGGCAGCGTGTGGCATAAAGATTCCAAGACAACAAACAACGATGGTACAGCATGGCGGGCGTTGCCTGCCTGACTTTTCCCGCCGCCCGGTTCCTGATAGACTACCTAAAGTTGCATTGCAGGCGCGTAGCTCAGTTGGTTAGAGCGCTTCCTTGACACGGAAGAGGTCGCTGGTTCGAGTCCAGTCGTGCCTACCATTTCAAGATTCTAAGACATCCTAGACAGTCCAATGAATCCCGACAAGCCGCTGAAATATCAGCGGCTTTTGTCTTTTTGCGTCCAAACGAGTATCATGGAAGCCAGCCCCTGGTGGGGGTATTTCTGGGGGTACGGAATTCCAAAAGTGGGGGTATATTGCCTTGGCTTTGACGGACACCGAGATTCGACGCTCCAAGCCCGCTGAAAGGCCCTACAAGCTCTCCGATGATGGCGGATTGCATCTGCTCATCACTCAAGCCGGTGGAAAGCTCTGGCGATGGAAATATCGCTTTGACGGAGCCGAGAAGTTGATGGCCCTGGGCCGATACCCCGAAGTTGCGTTGGCCGACGCTCGCGAACGCCGGGATGCAGCCCGGAAGAGACTAGCCAACGGCATCGACCCGATGGCCGAGCGGATGGCCGATAAGACAGCGGCCAAAGTCGCTACTGAGCATACTTTCGAGAAGATCGCCGAGTTGTGGCTGGAACACTGGCGGGGTAACAAGAGCGTGCGCCACTCAGCCACAACGCGGAATCGTCTGAAGATCAATGTCTACCCGGTCCTGGGAGATAGGCCCGTTGCGGAAATCGAGCCAATGGAGATTGTACTGCTTGCCAAAGGAATCGAAGCCCGTGGAGCCTCGGACATGGCAAAGCGGATTCTCCAGATAGTGAGTATGATCTTCCGCTATGCAGTCGCGCATGGCTACAGCAAGCGCAACCCTGCCGCAGAGATTCGCCCCTCGGACATCCTGAAACCCACCCGTAAGAAAAACATGGCTCGCATCGATGCCAAGGAGCTTCCGGCGCTGCTTCGCTCCATCGAAGTCTACGAGGGAAGGCAACTGACGCGGCTGGCTATCAAACTCATGGCACTCACGTTTGTTCGCACTAGTGAGCTGATATGCGCACGCTGGGAAGAGTTCGACTTTGAAGCCCGGCGCTGGTGCATCCCTGCCGAGCGAATGAAGATGAAGACTCCGCACATCGTGCCGTTGTCTTCTCAGGCCATCGAAGTTCTAGACCTGTTGCGGACGATCTCCGGCGACCGCGAACTGGTGTTCCCAGGGGAACAGGACTTTCACAAGCCGATGTCGAACATGACAATCCTGAAGGCGCTGGAGCGGATGGGCTATAAGGGACGTATGACAGGACATGGCTTCAGAGGCTTGGCTTCGACGATCCTGCATGAGCAGGGCTATAACCACGATCACATTGAGTTGCAGCTTGCCCACGCGCCGCGTAATGCCGTGTCCGCCGCTTATAATCACGCGCTCTACCTTGAACCACGCGCCAGTATGATGCAGGATTGGGCCGATTTCCTGGAGCGTACCCAACGGGGCGGCAAGGTGTTGCCAATTCGCGGCAAGGCTGCGTAAGAAGAGCGCATTACAGCGACTCCAGGCGGTCTGCACCTGCACTCTGTAATTTTTTGACCACGGCTTCAGCGTAGTCCTCTACAGTCGGCTGCGTTGTCTGCCTCAGCGCACCCAAACCCCGAATAATCGCTCCCTGCCTTTCGCTCGCCACGGAACCATAATTCAATAAGGTAGTCAAAACCTTTTCATGTCCCAGGTTCTGGCTCCATGCCTTGAACTCTTCGGCGGAATTGCAGACTTCTAACCCCAGCTTCACCAGCGTCTTCCGAATGCTGTGCGGATGGAAGTAGGGCAGGCCCGCAAGTTCAAACGCCTCACGAAAGATCGTTCGGATAGGCCCGGCGCTGCTCCAGTGCGCTCTTTCCAATCCAGCCGCTTCAAACTGGTGCGTCTGCCCGACCACGATTCGTGTTGCCGGAAACAGCGGATCGTCATTACCCCATAGCTTCTCTTCTCGCAGAAATCGCACCCATTCCGCCACAATCTGCCGGACCTCATCGCCCACTGGAAAGAAATAGGTGGTGAAGGTTTTGCTGAATTTTGTTTTGACCTCTCGCGCATCCTGGTACACGCACCCTTCTTTCAAGTCCACATGTTTCAGCTTCATAGAAGCGATGGCCGAATCCCGTGCGCCGGTCAAGAGCGTGAAAGCCACAAGCGCACGGTTGCGCCGCTCGATCTCGCTCCCTTCTGGCATGGTCTCAATCACATGCTTCACCTGCTCCAGCGTGGGGGCTTTCCGTTCGCGCTGCGCCGTGGCGATGCGCGCATCTTTTTCCGACAGGTTGAAGTAGTCCGCATCGGAATACTGAAGGCGCGCCTTGTACCCTGGCTGCCCGGCTAGCCAAAAAAAGAACGCTTTCAACTGCTTCAGCGTGGCGTTCATAGTCGCCTTGCTCAGCTTCTCTCCGGACCTTTTTCCTGTTTGCTCAGCCAGATGCCGCTTGAACGCTACCGCCTGCTCGAAGCGGAATGCCTTAAAGTCCCGGTATCGGTTGTACTCTTCAAACCGGCTCAGGGCCTTCGCAGCGGCGTCCACAGTCGGCTCGCTGTGCCGTTTGGCTTCCTTCAAATAGGCGAAGTATTTGTGCTTGATCCGCTCATTTTCAGGGCTGTGTTTCGTCATGGTTTCTCACCCTTGCTGAAGTCACTGTTTACGATGGGTGGATCAGTCTTACTTACTTGTCGCTGTACCTCCGCAAACGTGATGTCCAATTTCCCCCGAATCTGGGCCAACTTCGCCACGCTGGCGCGCTGGAAGATCATGCCGTTACAGTCCGGGCAAATCCCTATCAGGTTCCCTAATTTCTCTGTAATCGGCTGGTACTCCGCCATGTCTCCGGCGGGCTGTTTCGGAGCGCGGCATCGCACGCAATAGATTTCTCCGGGCTGGCAGGGCCCCTTGTTCTTCGACCGGCGAGCTTTGAGATACCCGGCCAGCTCGCAGCCAAGAATCAGGATGGGGCGCTTGCCGTCGCAGGTGGGCAGTCCGGCCTTAACCCAGGCGCGCACGGTATTCTTGTGCGTACCAAACAGGCGCGCAATCTCTTCCACCGTGTAGTTGCGATGGATTTTCACCAGCCGGTAATTGGAGCGGCGCTTGCGCATGGTGATGACCGTCCTATGCCACAACCTTGCGGACCGCTTCCAGTTGCGCCACCAGAGCGCGAATCTCTGCGTCCGGCTTGCTAGCTATGCGGGCAGCATTCAATGCGGCTACTTCATGCGCGGGCCAGCCCACGGCGCGCCCGCCTAGGCTCACGGGATGCGTGAAGACTCCATGTGCGATGCGTAGATACAGTGTGCTGCGCGAAAGGCCGATTGCCGATTTCACAGCAGGAAGCCGCAGGATTGTGTGGGTCATTTTCGATTCTCCCTGAGCGATTCAGTACCGCTCAGGACACACCCTATCTGTGCGCGTTGGGCGATACAAGCCCACTGTGCGCTTCTCAGGACCCTACATATTCGGCTCATTTATGGTGTTTCGGGCCGGAGCCAGCCGCGTCTTATCGGCGGCAATCCGGCGTTGCCTCTGCGGAACGTCGCCAAATACAAGGCGATTTCGGGCAGCAAGCTGGGCGAAATAATTCCGCCCAACTTTTTTATCGCTTCAGGTGTTTGCGGATCGTCTCAGCGTTTCGCCCTTGGGCAATGTCCATCTTTGCGATTTGCTGCGAATACCACTTGTCGGACATCCCAGGGTGGCGCTGCTTGAATGCCCGGTATTCCTTCCGCCAGCTTTCGTGCAAGGCTCGTGTATCCAGTTTGCGTGCCTCGCGCCGGGAATTGCTGGGTGTATGCCGGGGATCGCCCGTGGTCGCCGCATCAACCAGTTGCCGGACTGCTTCGGTGTCCACAGAATAGCCTTCTGCCTCGAAAAGCACAAACCCGGCCAATGGAACTGCATTCTGCCCGACCACCAGTTCCAACGCCTCGTTTGCACGCAGACACGCCATCTGGCTGCGCTTCTTTCCCGCTACAAGGCCAAGCTCCCACAGCCCGGCATCCGTCTTCCGTTGGCTGTCAGACCGCAGACCCAGGCTCCGCGCCACAAATGCGCCCACGGCTTCCACACCGCAACACCACTGCCTCAGCCGCTCGGTTGGCACCTCCACCCGGTTGGTGTCATCCCGCTTATCGCAGACAACAAACGATACCGCTGGCCCCGTCCCGGCAGGTGGTGTATATACCGGCATGACGCATTCTTGCTCACAGCCAGGGCATACCGCGCTGACAGCCGGACTCGCTTTTGCAAGCAGCTTTTGCGATTTCAGTTTCCGCACAGCCTCTGAGGGCCAGTGGCTCAATTCCTCCTCACTTAACAGCGCAGCTCCGCCACCTTTCGCTCCCACGAGCGCCAGCAACTCCAACAGCGCTTCAATTGGCGTCATGCCTCAGCAATCTCCGTCTCGTTCAACTCCAGGCCCTCTGTCGGCTCTCTGGGTTCAATGCCAGAATCGGCCAGCATCTGACGTAGTTTCAGGTCCACATCGTCATATTTCAACGAGCAAGAATTCGGATACGTGATCCGGAAAGTTTCCGATTTCGACGGTTTGTCCGTTTCCACAGCCACCAGCGCCGCAAGCTCCGCCTGGGTTACGTTGTACAGGCGCAAAGGAACCGACCGGCCTACCTTATCCAGCAGGTCGTATATTGCTTCGGCATTGGAAGAGGCGTCCGCTTCTACGGTGATGCGGTCCCCTCGGACAACTTTAGATGACAGCCTGAGTTTCTTTACTGCCACGCTCTGAATTCCGCTCTTCGGCTCATAGATGAATTGAAAAGCCCGTCCACGCAGAGGATTGAGGTCGTATATTCGGGAGTCGCCTGGGTCTGGTGGCAATTCAGGCAGACTCAGGATTGCCGTCGCAAACATCCCTTGCAGCGGCTCGACCGCCTTCAGTGATCCACGAAAGTTCAGGTCGAGCGTTCCTTCGTTCTGGGAATAAACGAAGATGACTTCAAAGGCGGGATTGTGCGGTCTCCGCTCAAACTGGCCCTTCACCCATTCCACATTACGCTGGGAATAATCCTCGGGGTAGGCAAAGAAGTAGTCGAAATCGCCACGGCGGTAAGCTTCCACGACGCAATTGTTGCCGCGCCCTTCAACGAGGCGAAAATAGTCCCGTATCTGTCCTGCCAATGCCGTGCGGCCAGCCTCATGAACTGAAGCAGGTACATGGGGCAGCCCCTTGCGCTTGCGCCAATACGGAAGCGAGTCCGCGTGATTGAAGAGCGTCGCACCATTCCAGAAATTGGCGTGATCCAGAAACGTCACCATTGCCCGCTCGCAGTGGTCGTCTAACGCGGCCAGCTTCTCTGTGAAGTCTGCACGCTCATCTGGTTTTCCTTCAAAGTGCCAGGCCGCCTCGTCCAGAATTGCGCGAAAGCCCTTTTCGCAACTCATCGCAGCAATTTCCCTGAACTCGGCATCCATCCGGTTGCGGTCACCCTCTGGCAGTTCCAACCAAGCGGCAAACAGAGCATCTGGCCTGGTCTCCTTCATTGCCGCGAAGTCCAGTTCCGCGAGCACGCCATGTGCCTCAAAGTAGCGGGCCAGAAACGCATTGGGCATCTGCCGAAAGAACTCTCTGGTGGTGTAATGCCGAGTCATACTTCCCCCTTCATCATGCCGGGAGTGATCTCAACGCCCTCGGACGGTATAGTATCGTATCGTACACATTTCATTGTATTCCGCAGGCAGGTTTACGGGCGTTTCGGGCGCATCTTGGCCTGATCCCGAACGGTCAGACCACTTGAGGCAGGACGCCGAGTTCGCCTGGGAAATGCAATCGACTATTAGGTGCGTCCAAGTGCTGCCGCTAGCTCATTCCCGCGTACTTCACAGTTAGCTGGCAATGCACATCCATGGCGAATCCGCTGTCCAGCGGCGTAAAATGCCTTCGCAGGCAAAAGGACCAGGAGCCGACTTCTATGGCACAAGAGTCTCGGCAGCAGGGTGGCGACCTTTTCATCGTAGACAACAGCGACCAGGACTGGAAGGTCCGTCGATACCTCTCGGATTGGGCAGATCTTGCCAATAGTTTCGATATTGCTACAGGGTATTTCGAGGTCGGCGCATTGCTCGCCCTCGATGGCCAGTGGCAGAAACTGGACAAGATCCGCATCCTCATGGGAGATGAAGTCTCAAAGCGCACCAAGAAGGCGCTCCTCGCGGGCCTGGAACACATCAAGCAGAAGCTAGACTCCAGCATCGAGAGGGAGAAAGAGAAGAATGACTTCCTCTTGGGCGTCCCGGGCATCGTTGACGCGCTTAGGGCCGGTAAGATCGTTTGCCGCGTCTACAACAAAGACAAGTTCCACGCCAAGGCATACATCACCCACGCGAAGCAGGCCGTGGTCGGCTCCTCTGCGCTCGTTGGATCGAGCAATTTTACTGTTCCTGGGCTATCCGACAACGTCGAACTCAATGTCCAGCTCCGTCGAGAAGTCGAAGTTCTACAAGAGTGGTTTGAGCGCCATTGGGAGAACGCAGAGGAGATCACCCCCGACATCCTCCAGGTGGTAGAGCGCCAGACGGCCCTCTATTCGCCGTTTTACGTCTATGCCAGAGCTCTTCATGAGTTCTTCCGTCGCCACGAAATGACCGACTATGAATGGCTCACCGCTGGACCCGAGAACGGGGGTTCAAGGGTTTACAGAATTCTCGATTACTACCAGCAGGAGGGCTATCAAGAGCTTGTTGATATTGCCAAACAGTACCATGGCGCATTCCTGTGCGATGGTGTCGGCTTGGGTAAGACTTTCGTTGGTTTGATGCTGATCGAGTCGCTCATCAAACGGCAGCGCAAGCGGGTAGCTCTTTTTGTCCCCAAGGCCGCACGCAAACCGGTTTGGGAGATCAAGCTGCGGCAGTATTTGCCCGAGTTGTTTGGCGAGTTCAGCAATCTTGCGATTTACAACCACACGGACTTGCTACGTGGAGGCGAATTTCCTGAACGGCTCAGTCGAATTAAGGAACTGGCCGATGTCATCATCATCGATGAAGCCCACCATTTCCGGAATCCCGGCCTCAAGGGCGATGATCCGGCCCAGCCTTTATCACATTATTGGGCTATGTCGAACATCTGTGAGGGCAAAGACGTTTATCTCCTTACCGCGACGCCCATCAATAATCGACTTCTCGATTTGCAGCACATGATCGAACTGTTCTCTCAACGCAAGGCGGACTACTTCAAGGCCGCGCCGCTCGGCATTCATTCGCTTCCTGGGCATTTCCGGAAGATGGAAAAGGAGCTTGAAAAGCAGTTGGCTCTTCAGGGAGTAACCAAGGAGGAGACCGAAACAAATCAAATTGAGGCAAGCGAAGTTCTGGCGAGCGACGCCCTCTTTCGCGCCCTCGTTGTCCAGAGAAGTCGCGCCTATGTCAAGAAGAGCCAGGAACAGCATGCGAGTGCGGCGAAGGCCTTGTTCCCAAAGCGCGAGCCACCAAGGGTTGTCGAATTCAATCTGAAGAAGACATATGGACGCTTACTCCAGATGATCGAGCAGGCGTTCAATAAAGAGAAGCCTCTATTTGCCTTGGCGATTTACTATCCGCTCGCCTACTACAAAGGGCCTGACACAAGCATCGATCCACTAAAGCAGGGACGCCAAAAGGAAGTAGTCAGCCTCATTCGTACTCAGTTCTTGAAACGCTTTGAGAGTTCTGCGCGTGCATTTGAGATTTCCTGTGGCAACCTAATGGAGAAGTTGCTGGCTTGGTTGATTAAGCACTGTCAGACTGACCACGAAATGCACCGGCTTGAACGGTGGAAGAACAAATACCGAAACCTCATCGGCTATTGCCAAGACCGTCAACTTGAACTCTTCGGGGGCGACCCGAGTGACGAGGATGACGAGGACATCGTCTCAGCGGAGATGTTGGATGCCGTTGAAGAACTAAGCCGTGAGGAATACCGAGTCGGAGACATGATCGACGAGACGATTGACGATCTGGTCACCATTGCCGACTTCCTTCAGGAACTCCAGCAGTTCCGGGTAGAACACGACGACAAACTCAGGGCGCTCCTGAAGCTGCTCAAGACTGATTCCGTTCTGAAGAAGCACAAGGTGCTGATTTTCACCGAATACATGGCAACCGCCCGCTACCTCAGGCAGCAGCTCTCACTCGCTGGCCTGAAGGATATCGATGAGGTTGACAGCGCAGTTGATCGTGATCGAGGCGAGATCATCAATCAGTTTGCACCCTATTACAACGGCATGAGCACTGGACAACTGGAGAAAAAAGGCCTGAAAGAGACCCGCGTCCTGATTTCAACGGATGTGCTCTCAGAAGGCCTCAACCTACAGGATGCAACGCGCCTAATCAATTATGACTTGCACTGGAACCCGGTACGCCTTATGCAGCGTATCGGGCGCGTTGACCGGCGCATGGACCCTGGCGTAGAGGCTGCAATCGCCGCCGACCATCCTGATCGTGCGGCCATTCGTGGGGACGTTATTTATTGGAACTTCCTTCCGCCGGATGAGTTGGAAGCACTGCTAAAACTCTACTCGCGTGTCTCGCATAAGGTTCTGCGAATCTCTCGCACCTTCGGCATTGAGGGAAAGAAGCTCCTCACACCCGAGGATGACTTTGAGGCTTTGAAGGACTTCACGCACGCATACGAGGGAACTACCTCGCCGCTTGAGGAAATGAACCTCGAATACCAGAAGCTCTTGCAGGAACACCCCGGTCTTGCCAAGACCCTCGATGCCCTTCCCGGAAGGCTCTTCAGCGGTAAAGAGCACCCCAAGCCAGGAACTCAGGCTGTGTTTTTCTGCTATGCAATGCCATCTCCACCACCTCTGCTTCACGACGGTACAATTCCTGACGATCAACCGTGGGCTACCGACGGCGGAGCCACGCAGTGGTATCTGTATGACATTCAGACTGAAGTGATCGAAAGCGAGCCGGCCAGAATTATCGACCTGATCCGCTGCACTCCAGAGACACCTCGCAAACATGACGTCCCCGAAAGCACCCTTTCAGAAATCCGTTCCAAAGTCGAGAAGCACATCAAAAACACTTACTTGAAACAGGTGCAAGCGCCTGTTGGCGTCAAGCCCACATTGAAAGCCTGGATGGAGCTGAGCTGAAGATGAGTCCCGATAGGAATCCTCTGCATTCGATCCGTACGTTTACTCAACTCGTAAAGTATCTACGCGACGAGCTTGACTGGCCCATTGAAACCGAGAACTTCGAGGATTTAACGTTCGACTACGCCCCTGAAGAACTCGGACTAGACGCAGAGACGGCGGTAAAGATCAAAGAAATCAAACAGCTTCGGCCGCTTACTAGCAATCAGCCATGGGGGATATTCTTCGTCAACTTCGCACCCAAGCAGTTGCCTGTTGTTGCCCTGCGCCGCATCCTCAGCACGCTTGTTATCAAGAAGAGACAATCGGCCAACAAGTCACAGCAGGCGGCGTGGCGCTTGCACGATCTTCTTTTCATCTCCTCCTACGGCGAGGACGCTCATCGAGACATCACTTTCGCGCACTTTGCCGAAGAGCACGGAACCGGCGATCTGCCCACTCTGCGCCTTCTCGGCTGGGACGATGAAGACACAAAACTGAAGCTGGACTTCGTTGAGCGAGAGCTGAAGGATAAGCTCCGGTGGCCAGAAAACGAAAGCGACATTGCGGCTTGGCGTGCAAAATGGTCTACTGCGTTCCGGCTTCGTCCTCGCGAAGTCATCAGGACTTCACAACAGCTTGCGATCCGGCTTGCAGACCTGGCTCGTGGTATTCGCAAGCGTGCCAACAACGTGCTGGCGGTCGAATCAACTAGAGGGCCTCTGCGGAAGATGCACGCTGCCTTCAAGGAAGCGTTGATTCACGACCTCAGCACCGACGATTTCGCCGACATGTACGCCCAGACCATTTCTTATGGCTTGCTGACGGCGCGCATTTCTCGTCCCGCAGGGCTTGTGGCTGACAACCTGGCCGATATGGTCCCCGTCACAAACCCTTTTCTCAAGGACATGCTGGAGACCTTCCTCACGATTGGAGGCAGAAAGGGGAAGATCGACTTCGACGAACTCGGCATCAATGACGTTGTGCATCTCCTGAGGGATGCCGACATGGAAGCCGTGCTGCGAGACTTTGGAGATCGAAATCCACAAGAAGACCCAGTCATTCATTTTTATGAGCTATTCCTCAAAGAATACGACGCGAAGAAGCGTATGCAGCGGGGAGTCTTCTACACGCCGCGTCCCATCGTCTCCTACATCGTCCGTAGCGTTCATGAATTGCTGCAAACGGAATTCGGTATCGAGGACGGCCTCGCGTCCACCGTCACTTGGGGCGAGATGGCCGCAAAGCAAACTGGCATGGCAATCCCTGCCGGGACAAAGCCCTCCGATCCATTCGTTTGTATTCTTGATCCGGCCACTGGAACAGGAACATTCCTGGTCGAAGCGATAGACATCATTCATAAGACAATGGAAAAAAGATGGAAGAAGCAGGGTCACATGGCCCTGGAGTTTCAGAATTTATGGAATGAATACGTCCCCAAGCACTTGCTTCCACGTATACACGGCTACGAACTGCTGATGGCTCCCTACGCCATTGCCCACATGAAGATAGGCCTCAAACTCTTTGAAACGGGATACCGCTTCAGCAGTAACCAGCGCGCCCGCATCTACCTTACTAATAGCCTCGAACCTGCAAGCGATGACAAAAAGCAGCGCGATTTCGAGGAATGGGCACCAGCACTCGCCCACGAAGCTAAGGCTGTCAACGCCGTCAAGCGAAACGAACGCTTCACCGTTGTCATCGGTAATCCGCCGTATTCCAACTTTGGCCAACTCAACAAGATCCCTTTTATTCTTCACCTCCTGGATGACTACAAGCACGGTCTCGATGACAAGAAAATCAATCTTGACGATGACTTCATCAAATTCGTCCGCTTTTCCCAGTACATCCTGAATAAGGCGGGCGTCGGAGTCTTCGGAATGATCACAAACAACGTATTCATTGATGGGCTGACTCATCGCATTATGCGCAAGTCCCTAATCGAAGAGTTTAACGATATTCAGATACTAGATTTGCATGGGAGTATTACAAAGCACGAAGCGGTACGAGACAACTCGAACGATGAGAACGTTTTTGACATTCAACAGGGGGTCAGTATCACGATTCTGACCAAGAAAGGGCGAAAGGCAAATGGACATGTGCGCCACGCCGATTTGTGGGGTCAACGTGACCTTAAATATCGAACATTAGAGAGGAACACTCAAGGAACCCTCGGATGGAAAGATATTGAGCCATCCGACCCGTATTGGTTCCTCGTTCCAAAGAACTTTGATTTCAGTTCAGAATACGACCCCGGCTGGCGCATAAATGATCTGTTTAACGTGCAACAGAATTGCGTTAAGACAGACAGGGATGAACTCTTTTTTGACACAGACCGGGAGGACCTAGAGAATCGCATTGCGACGCTTTATTCCGCAGCAGGATTAAAGGACGATTTCAAAGCAAAATATCGTGTTGAGAATTCCTCTAGCTATGATCTGTTGTCTCGAAGAAGCAAGAGCAAGTTCAATTCGATCAATGTCCGACAATGTCTTTATCGCCCATTTGATAGGCGATGGCTCTACTATGCAGTGGGACTGACTAGTCGGCCTGCTTGGGATGTTATGCGTCACATGATTGCGGGTGACAACGTCGGCCTCCTAGCAAAGCGGCAGTCAAAGAGAGAGCCGTTCTCCTACATTTGGTGCGCCAAAGGTCTCGTAGAATCATGTGTTTTTGAGAGCGCATACGCAAACAACAGTGTTTTTCCGCTTTATCTGACGGGAGATCAGGATGCTAGTCAAAGACGATTTGGAATGATCGAAGATCGCCGGCTAAATGTTCGCGCTTCCTTTCTATCAGCGCTAGCCAGGAGTTTAAGGCTGTCGCAGGAAGGCGCAGATCTTCTCCCCAAAGGAGTAGCATCTGAAGACATATTCAACTATATTTATGCTGTTCTTCATAGTCCCAGTTATCGAAACAGGTATGCAGAATTTTTAAAGATTGACTTTCCCCGCATACCGTTGATCGGAGACCTGAAGTTGTTTCGTGTGCTGGCCCGGCTTGGCGGTGAACTTGTTGCTCTTCATCTTTTAGAATCGCCCAAACTCTCTGAACCCATAAGCGCCTACATTGGCCCGAGGAATCCCGAAGTCGAGAAGCCTTCCTACGCCCGCAAGACCGTGTGGCTCGACAAAGAGCAGACGTGCGGATTCAAGGGTGTGCCTGAGGCCGTGTGGGAGTTCCACATTGGCGGCTACCAGGTCTGCGAGAAGTGGCTCAAGGACCGCAAAGGCCGCACGCTTTCAAAAGACGACATCGCCCACTACAACAAAATCGTCGTCGCCCTGAGCGAGACCATCCGCCTGATGAAGAAGATTGACGAGGTCATCGACGAACACGGCGGCTGGCCCGGTGCGTTTGTGACGGGCCAGCAGACGGCCGGCAAGAACTCCTGATCCAAGAAGACCCACGAGCAGCCAGCTCGGCAAGGATAGGTTTGAGAAGCGTTTCAGGAGATGTATATAGCCCGATATAAGACCGAAATCTGCCAACATGACAAATTAATAATCTGGATTTACGTTAACGAACCCCATTTCGCCGGCGGGATGCTATCCCCCACACCTTCTTCCACGATTTCCGGCGTTGCGGGCAGTAGCTGGCGGGGTGTTGGAGTCACCCGAATCTCATTCCACTTCGGTGTCGGTGCACATCTTCCTAAGTTTGAAGCCGGTGCGGTCTGCGTCGGCATGGGTTTGTCTCAATCGCCTCGATAGCGGCGCACTTCTTCTTACAGAAGGGGTACGTCCTTATCGGCCGTTGGGGAGGAAAGCGTCTCAATCGCCTCGATAGCGGCGCACTTCTTCTTACCCAGGTAGATGCTTACACCTTCGGCGGAAACGTCGTGGTCTCAATCGCCTCGATAGCGGCGCACTTCTTCTTACGTGAACGTGAATGGCGGTGGCAATGGTGTCACAGAGGTCTCAATCGCCTCGATAGTGGCGCACTTCTTCTTACACATCAACCTGGTCAACATCCATGTGGTCCGGATTAGTCCCGTCTCAATCGCCTCGATAGCGGCGCACTTCTTCTTACAAT